>Ga0187219_1000356_pt1 | contig 21765 bp, 37 predicted proteins | sample 13SPOviralmetaG_FD_130162 | JGI IMG/M metagenome (GOLD analysis project Ga0187219, IMG submission 130162) | Marine viral communities from the oligotrophic San Pedro Time Series (SPOT) site, San Pedro Channel, CA, USA - 13 SPOT_SRF_2010-07-21... | ecosystem: Environmental > Aquatic > Marine >... | reverse complement strand
CTTTTACTAAATGAGCTAGATACAAATGACTTAGATATATTAGAGATTAATGCTAGTCGTACAAATAGTGTAGATGATGTAAGAGATAAGATTGTAAACTTTGTTCAAATGATACCGTTTGGAGAATTTAAGGTTGTATTACTTGATGAAGCTGATTATCTTAGTCCTAACGCCCAAGCGGCATTACGAGGTGTTATGGAAGAATATCACACCACTGCAAGGTTTATTCTTACTTGTAATTACCCCAACCGTATTATCCCTGCTTTGCACAGTCGTTGTCAAGGTTTTCACATTGCTAAAATAGATCAAACAGAATTTACTGCCCGTGTTGCTGAGATTTTAATTACAGAAGGTGTAACGCCTGACTTAGATATACTAGACACTTATGTAAAAGCAACGTATCCAGACTTGCGTAAATGTATTAACACAGTGCAGATGAATAGTGTAGATGGTGTACTAGTTAGACCCAATGAAGGCGACACAGGCGAAAGCGACTGGAAGTTGGAAATGGTTGAACTGTTTAAAGCAGGCAAGATACAAGAAGCACGTAAGTTATTATGTGGCGCAGTTCGTCCAGAAGAGATGGAAGAGATCTATCGCTGGCTATATGACAACATTGAATTATTTGGAGACGAAGAGCAACAAGATAAAGCAGTATTAACAATCAAACAAGGTATGGTGGATCATACGTTAGTTGTAGATCCGGAGATTAACTTAGCGGCAACGCTAATCAGACTGGCAAGAATATGACATACTTAGTAACAGACAACTGTGTCAAATGCAAGCACACAGATTGTGTGGAAGTATGCCCAGTAGACTGTTTTTACGAAGTTGACGACATGCTAGTAATCAATCCTTTAGAGTGTATTGATTGCGGAGTATGTGAACCAGAATGTCCTGTAGATGCTATCATTCCTGACAACGCAATATCAGGAGAAGAACATGATAGATGGTATGCTATTAATGAGCAACTCAGTGAGACTGGTGTAAATATAACTGAGAAAATTGATGCTCCACCAGATGCGGCAAAATACAATGGTATACCTAATAAGTATGAACAGTATATTGAAAAAAGTATACCAATTATAGATATTACAGAGAAATAAAAATGGGTAAAGGAAGTAGAAGGCGACTACAACAAATCGCTGATAAACAAATGCAAGAAAATTGGGATGCCGTCTTTAGTAAAGACAAAGCAGACTATAAAGAAGTACAACAAGACCTAACCGAACTAAACGGTGATGGCAATAGAACCCGTGGAAGGTACGGCGAAGATAATGATAAAAGCAATCCTAGCGTGTGATGACAAAGGTGGAGTAAGTAAAAACGGTACATTGCCGTGGCCACATAATTCACGTGACCTACAATGGTTTAAAGATAATACAGCTGGACACATTGTTATAATGGGATCTACTACATGGGAAGATCCTGGTATGCCTCGTCCGTTGCCAAAGCGTAGAAACTATCTAGCAACAAGTCGCAAAGAGGATTATCCTGGAGCAGACGGATATATTAAAGGCGACATTAACAGTGCTGTTATAGCTATTGGAGAAGATAACCCTGATTTAATTACTTGGGTTATTGGCGGACCTAATATTATTGAACAGACATTAGATAGTATTAATGAATTTTATATTAGTCGTATCCCTGGAGATTTTGATTGCGACACTCATTTGCCTTTAGATAAGATTAAGGAAATGTTTACACTACGTTCTGCTGAAGATCATACAGAAGTACGTTTTGAAATTTGGGAGAAAAAATGAAACAATATTTAGATGCACTACAGCATATTTTAGATAACGGTAAAGACCGTGACGATAGAACAGGCATAGGTACACGTGGTGTTTTTGGTTACCAAATGCGTTTTGATTTACGCAACGAATTCCCAGCAGTAACTACTAAAAAACTTGCTTGGAAAAGTGTAGTAAGCGAGCTACTATGGATGTTAGAAGGATCTAGTGACGAACGTAGACTTGCTGAAATACACTTTGGTAAACCTAGAGCAGAACTAACAGATAAAACTACTATTTGGACTGCTAATGCAAATGAGCAAGGCAAAGCACTTGGGTATGCAGACGGACAACTAGGTCCAGTATACGGAGAACAATGGCGAAGTTGGCGTGGTAAGACACATCATGTAGATCAAATTATAGAAGTAATGAAAAACATCTATGAAAATCCTAGCAGTAGACGACACATTGTTAGTGCATGGAATGCCGCAGAAGTAGACAGGATGGCACTTCCTCCTTGTCATACTATGTTTCAGTTTCATGTACAGGATGGAGAACTAAGTTGTCAACTGTATCAACGTAGTGCTGACATGTTCTTAGGAGTACCTTTTAATATTGCTAGTTATAGTTTACTTACGCATCTTATGGCAAAACTACTAAGATTAAAAGTAGGTGATTTTATATGGACTGGTGGCGATTGTCATATCTATCAAAATCACTTTGAACAAGTTAAAGAACAACTTGAACGTGTTCCAGTTAAAGGTCCTACACTATGGATGCCTGACTTTCAGCAACTAGGCGAAGTTATGGAAGCAACGCCGGATCAATTTAAACTGTTGGACTATAATCCAATGGATACTATAAAGGCACCAATGGCTGTATGATGGGAGCCAATTGGCAACGAGATCAACAAAGGTCTATAGAGGAAAAATTTGCTTGGTGGCCTACACGTAGCGGATCTAATAAACGTATATGGTTAAAGCCGTATTACGTTCAACACACTTACTATGATGACAATGGTAAGCCGCCTATTAAAGGTCCAAGTTGGACTTACATTTATACTAAGAATGAATACTTTCTGGAGCAATTAAAATGAAGAAAAAATTTGTAGATGCATTTATGGATGTTGCAGAACGATTTGCAGAACTTAGTAGTGCTACACGGTTGCAAGTTGGTGCGATTGTTGTAAAGGATGATCGTATTGTAAGTATTGGTTATAATGGTATGCCTACTGGTTGGGATAACTGTTGTGAAGACGAAAACAATAAATCTAAACCAGAAGTTTTACATGCAGAAAGCAATGCTATTGCTAAACTAGCAAAAAGCAGTGAGAGTGGTGAAGGTGCAACTATATTTGTTACACATGCTCCTTGTATAGATTGTGCAAAACTTATCTATCAAAGCGGAATAACCACTGTGTACTACAAAAATACTTATCGTAGCACACAGGGTCTTGAGTTTTTGGAAAAATCACATATTAAAGTGATTAACTATTCATCTCCGTAAACCTGTAATACTGCCTTTACAGCCGCATGCCTTTCAATATCTCCTTGAGTAAAGTGGACTATGTCCAAACACGATTGATTACCAGTTTCAAGTCGGGTAGTAAAATCAATCAAGCCATTATCTTTTAGCCTATCTGCTTGATTAAGATCGCCTGTAACAGCCATCATACTTTCTTCGCCTAATCTTGTTAGTAACATTTTCATTTGATTCGGTGTTGCGTTTTGCATCTCATCTGCTAAGATGTATGAACGTTTGAATGTTCTACCACGCATATATGCTAACGGAGATATTTCAATAATACCCTCCTGGATCATTCCAGTAATTTCAGCCGCATTAAAATATTCTTTTAATACATCAAAAATAGGTCTCGTCCAAGGCGCCATTTTTTCTTCTAGCGTTCCTGGTAAAAATCCTAAATCTTCATCAACTGAAACAGCCGGGCGAGTAACAATAATCTTGTCAACTTTACCCTCTTTAAACTGTTTAACTGCAACCTGAACAGCCAGCAAGGTTTTGCCTGTACCTGCCGGCCCAATGCCAAAGACTATGTCTTTCGAGGGGTCTAGCAGTGATAATACATATGTTTCTTGATTTCTGTTTCTTGGAAGTATGTTAACTTGTTTGTTAGGCTTGTGGAATGGTTTAAAGTCAAGTACGTTGTTGTAGCTAGACTGTTTGGAATTCTGCTGTTTAGCAGACTTTCGTTTAGCACCCATTAAGTGTCCTCCTTGTTGGGAAAATACGCAAGGACCAATCTTTCCTAGTAAAGGAAAAACTTTCCCTACAAACATATTTACCATTCGAGTCTCAGAGAAAAAGTATATTATATCATTCCTAAGCAGATAAATAAGTATATAACAGTTTAGGGATATATTTATGGAAGACATTTTCGACCTTGTAAAAAACGTAGAATCAGTATATAGTAGCGATACTTCATTTCAAGTTTTAAAAGACTTTGAAAGAGTATTAGATCAACTAGACCTCTATGTTTACAAAAACTGGGAAGACGGCGAATTGCTTGAAGGCCCAACAATTACAAGACATTTTATTACTTGTAAGTTTATGTGGGATAGAGCGCAAATGCCAGATCCAATGGGCGGCAAGCGTCTTAGTGAATATGATTGTAAAATTGGCTACTCTAAAACTAGTCTTATTATTCCTAGAAAAATTACTAAACCAGACGATGTACGTCCTGGTACTAAAAAAGGCAAGTTAGATCGTAAACCTATTTGGGTAGTAACTATACAAATGCCTAAGAAATTAATTGCAGATATCTACGGCGCATATGCAGATGAAAAACAACTAAACACAGAGCCAGCAGTAATGCCTGAGACAAATGGTGATGAAGAACAACAAGCAGATGTATTAGCAACACCAGCAGTAGATCCAGGGTTACCAGCAGGTGGTGATCCGTTAGCTAACGAACTAGCAGGAACAGTATAATGAGTTTAAGAGCAGGCGACTTAGCAAATCTAGTAGATGATATTTTTGAAATAGATAATTTTAAAAGTAAAATGGGTGATGATAAAAATATTGTTACTCTTAGTTTTAGTTGTAAAGATAAACAACCTGCACAAGACTTATCAAACTTTATTGAAAAAGGTTATAATTTTGTATTAGACTCTGATGTACCAGCAGGTGAACAAAGTGATGGTACATACAAAGTGTTTGTTGAGATTGAAAGAGATTCCAGCGTACACGAAAATATTACTGAACTATTAGATGGTGTTAAAAAGCTAACAGGTCAGGAAGAGCTAAAATATAGATATTATAAAAACTTTAAAAGCGAACAAGCTACACTAGAAAACTTAGTTAATAGTGTACCTTCAGACCCAGACAACTATGCAACAGTTGCAACAGAATCCAACCTAAACAATTTTAAGAACTTCTTTAATAAAAGTTATGTTGAAGAAGTAACCATGAACGAAAACTTATTACGTATAAAAAAGAAATACGCCGATGCGCTTATGTTTGAATTTATTGACATTGATAACAATGCTACTATATTTGAAAGCATCGAAGGCAGGTTTGACATATCAGCAAGCTATCCTGAAATACTCTTTTTGACCAAGTATCTTGGTGACTACAACATAAGTAAGTATGGAGATAAACTTGTATTCGAAAACGAAGACAAGGCTCTCGTTTTAAAAAGGATTTAAACTATGTTTGAACTACAAAAAGAACACCTGGCAAAGTTAATTCCAGGCAACAAAGATGTTGACGATTGGTATGAAGCTCTTGTAGCAGTTATGCCAAAATACGGTATTAACACAGAAAGACGTGCCGCACACTTTATTAGTCAGTGCGCACATGAATCAAACAACTTTCGAAGTTTACAAGAAAATTTAAACTACAGTGCAAAAGCACTTGGTGCAGTATTTGGTCGTTACTTTGGTACAGGCGTTCATCCAGCAGGACACACAAGACGTGATCCTGCAGAGTATGCACGTAATCCAGAAAAGATTGCAAACTATGTATATATGGACGAATTCCGTAAGTACAAGATGGGCAACGTAAACGAAGGTGACGGTTGGTTGTTCCGCGGACGTGGACTAAAGCAATTAACAGGGCGTGAAAACTATACACGTTTTGGTGCTACAGTAGATATGACAGCAGAAGAAGCGGCGGCATATGTTGCAACTCCAAAAGGTGCTGTTGAGTCAGCTTGTTGGTTCTGGGACGCAAACAAATTAAATAATATTGCAGATACAGATGACGTTGTAAAAATGACTAAAAAGATTAACGGTGGCAACATCGGTCTTGCAGACAGACAACAGCGTTATACAAAAGCAATGGAAGTATTTGGAAATCCAGTATCACTATCAGAAGACGCAGGCGATGATGATTTTGATATCGATGATATTGGAGTACTACGTAAAGGTTGCAGAGGCGAAGGTGTACAAATGATGCAAGAAGCATTAGGCATTGGCGCAGATGGAATTTTTGGACCAGGTACAGAACGCAAGTTAAAAGAATGGCAAGCAAGCAAAGGCTTAGTAGCTGACGGCATTGCTGGACCAGCAACACTTGGAGAACTCCTAGGAGACTAAAATGTTTGCTTCAATAAAAATTGCTATGATTGTCGTTGCCCTTGCTACAGCGGGCGGCGGCTTTTTACACTACAAAAATGTAAAAGCAGATTTAGAAACTGCAAAAGCAAATAACCTTATACTTGAACAATCAGTCGAAGGGCAGAAAGCCGTAATAGCACAGCAAAAGCAAGACTTTACTGCTATACTAGCGGCAAACAAAACACTGCAAGAACAAAACAAAGTATTAGCCGCAGAGTTTTCAGCACTAGACAAACGCTTTAATAAGATTAACGGCCAAGGCGAAGTACGTGATATCGGCAAACTTGCTGTTGAACGTAGTAGATCAGTTGAGCGTGTTATAAACGGAGCAAGCGATAAAGCAATGCGATGTGTAGAAATTGCAATGGGCTCCCCTTTAACGGAGAAAGAATTAAATGCTACTAAAAAGTCTGAAATCAACTCAGAGTGTCCTAGTATTGCTAATCCTAACTACATTCCTTATTAGTGGATGTAGTACGGTACAGAAACTAGACGTATTTTCTACTGAAGTAGAACGAGCTCCACTTGATCTACCTAACCCAGATACTCCTAAATTAGAAAGCATAAACTGGATTATTATTACAAGCGAAAATGCAGAAGAAGTTTTCGCTAAAATGAAAGAGCAAGGTAAAGACCCTGTATTGTTTGGATTAAGCGATGACGACTATGAGTTGTTATCAAAGAACTTTGCACAAATACGTGCATACATGATTCAACAAGGATTGACGTTAGATCAATATAGAGAATATTATGAAGGCAACAGTACTACTACTGATGACGCTACTACTAAGTAGTTGCGCACATCAATCTAGTTGTACGTTGGATCCTGGTGCCGATATAAGCACCGAAAGAATAAATCCTAAAGCTACAATAAATTGTAATTTTTAGGTTGACAACAACGAGTAGTTTTGTTATACTACATCAATAACTAAAAATTTATGGCATATTCAGATAAAGTAGTTCAGCGTTTTGAGGACGTTCTGAACAACCCGGCAAGTCACGGCGTAGGACGCTTTGACCCTAACGATCCCAATGTAGCAACAGGAATGACAGGCGCACCAGCGTGTGGCGATGTTATGAAACTTGATTTAAAAGTTAATCCTGATACAGACATTATAGAGGACGTAAAATTTAAAACATATGGTTGCGGTAGTGCAATAGCAAGTTCAACAATGTTTGTTGAAATGTTAAAAGGACTTACTATGACCCAAGCATTAGAAATCAAAGACAAAGACATTGCTGATGCATTAGAATTACCTCCAATCAAATTACACTGTTCTGTACTAGCAGAGGATTCAATTAAGAAAGCTCTAAAAGACTGGGACGAAAAGAAAGCAAAACGTAAACACAACGGTGGGCCTAACTAAACAAAGGCTGATAAATACTTACATAATAATTGAGGGATTAATATGTGGGAAATGATTGAACAAATGGCAAGCAATCGCTTGTGGATTTATACAGCACTAGCCGGATCAGTATTTGGCGCTGGATTTTTATTCTGGTTTAAAGATACAAGAATGGCAACATGGGCAGTAAAAAAGTTTGATGCCGCACTAGAATACCTAGCAGTGCGTTGGGGTTGGACATGGTTACAAAATGATCCAAATGCTTGGCGTGTAAAATATCCTAAAATAACATCTAAAATAGATGAGCTTGAAAAGCGTATCAAACATCTCGAGGGGAAAAGATAATGAGTGAAGCAGAAGTAAAAGCAGCAGGGCACCATCCAGCAGATACAAACGGCGACGGAAAAGTATCTAAAGAAGAACAAGCAATGTACTTAGAGTTCAAAAGAAAAGAACTAGAAGATGCAGACTTACGCAGAGACGCAATGCGTAACATGGCTTGGTTTGCACTATTCGGTATGTTACTATATCCATTTGCAGTTGTAGTTGCAGCATTGATTGGACTAGAACAAGCAGGCAAAATCCTAGGCGATATGGCTCCAACATACTTTGTTTCAGTAGCAGCAATTGTAGCAGCATTCTTTGCTGGTAACGCATACTCCGATAACAAAAAGAAGTAATCAGTACTAAGTTTACGTAATAGTCTGTGCGATAAGTAATTGTATGGACTATTATTCTATCCTTGGTGTTCCTAAAGATGCCTCCGACAAAGATTTAAAAAGCGCATACAAAAAAGCAAGTATGAAGCACCATCCTGACAGGGGCGGTAGTGAAGAAACTTTCAAACAAATCAATGAAGCATATAGTACACTAAAAGATCCGCAAAAGCGGGGCATGTACGATCATCAGCAAAACGGTGGCGGACAAGCATTTAACTTTAATACTGGCAACATGGGAGGTAATCCCTTTGAAGATATATTTGGTTCAATGTTCGGTGGCAATCCAAACATGCGAAGACAACAGGTTCGTAATCCTGATGTGAATATTAGAGTTCCAATTACTCTTAAAGAAGTAATTACAGGAAAAAAGGTACTTGCAACTTATAGACTACGTAACGGACAAGAACAAACAGTTGACTTAGATATACCAATTGGAGCAAAACACGGAGATACTATAAGATTTACTGGATTAGGAGAAAGTAGTTTTCCTGGACCAAGAGGAGACTTATACGTTCAAGTTGATATTAGTAGAGATCGAAATTTTGAACGCTCCGGCGATAATATAATACTTACACTAAGAGTAAATTGTTTACAATTAATAACAGGCTGTAAACAGAATATAAAAACTGTAGAAGGTAAAGATATAGCATTAACTATACCTAGTAATACAAAACATGGTTCAACGTTTAGTATGAACGGATACGGATTGCCAAACATGCACACAAATAGACGAGGGTCTATGCTTATAAAAATAGAAGCGGAGATACCACAAACATTAACTCCGGCACAAATACAGAAAATAGGTGAAATAATAAATGGATCTTAAATTAGTAAAATCCCCCAACAGTTGGCTATCAAAGCAAGTTAGCCCGTTTAGTTTTAATTTTTTAAATGCAAAAGAAGTTGAAGAACAAATGGTTGAACTAATGATACAGGAAGGCGGTATCGGGCTGTCTGCAAATCAAGTATCATTAGATGCACAAATATTTGTTATGAAACCTTTCTTGCTAGAAGACAAAACTCCATTTGCAATTATTAACCCTCAAGTGTTAGAAGTTTCAAAAGAAACTGAGTTAATGCCTGAAGGTTGTTTAAGTCATCCTGGACTAATAATACATGTATCTCGTCCAAAAAATATTTTAGTAAAATTTCTTGACATTGAAGCAAATGAGTGTATAATAGAGTTAACAGACATAGATGCAAGGTGCTTTTTACATGAGTATGATCACCTACACGGTATTGAATTTGTAAATAGAGTAAGCAAACTCAAATTAGATAGAGCAAAGAAAAAACTTTCAAAGAGGAAAAAAGTAAATGGTTGAACCAGGAAAAGAACTGCAAGTAGTATTTGAAAAAAGTATTAGAGATGCAAAGAAGTTACAACACGAATATGTTACGGTTGAACATTTACTGTTTGCAATGTTGTGTTCTGACAATTTTTATAATTTGTTAAAAGGTGCAGGAGCAGATGTTGAATACTTAAAGTCAAATCTTGAGCACTACTTAAAAAATAATCTTCAAGAGATTGTTATTGAAACAGTAAAATATAAGCCTAAGAAAACAGCGTCTGTTGAGCGTGTTTTAAATAGAGCATTTACACAAACACTATTTGCTGGTAGAAGTGAGATCGAGCTTAGTGATGTATTAATGAGTATGCTAAGTGAAAAGAAAAGTCATGCTGTTTATTACTGTGACAAAGCAGGGATTGTAAAAGAAGAGTTAGCCGAATATGTAAATTCAGAATTTGAAGAACAGTATGAGGATGAAGAAATGTCTGGTGCAAGTGCAAAGGCACTAAAGGCATTTACTACAAATCTAAACGATCAAGCAAAACGAAATAAAATTGATCCAATTATTGGACGATCTGAAGAGTTAGAAAGTATTGCGTTAGCACTAGGACGTAGACAGAAAAATAATGTTATATTAGTAGGTGATCCAGGTGTTGGTAAAACTGCTATTGCAGAAGGCATGGCATACAATATTATTAATGATTCTGTTCCAGAGTTCTTAAAAGAATATGAAGTATACATGTTAGATATTGGTGCTATGTTAGCAGGTAGTAAGTATCGCGGAGACTTCGAAGAGCGTTTTAAACTTGTACTAGCAGGATTGCGTAGCAAAGGTAATACTATTATGTTTATCGACGAAGCACACATGATGAATGGTGCTGGTGCTGGTGGACAAGGTAATAGTAATGATTTAGCAAATATGCTAAAGCCGGCTCTTACTAAAGGTAATATTAAAGTTGTTGCTTCAACTACCTGGGATGAGTATCGCAAGTACTTTGAAAAGGATCGTGCGTTGATGCGTAGATTCCAACGTGTTACTGTTGATGAGCCAAGTGCAGAAGTAACCAAAGATATCTTACGTGGCATTAAACGTTACTACGAAGATTTCCACAAAACTGTAATTACAGAAGATGCAATTGAACAGGCAGTAAAGTTAAGTGTAAAATATCAAGCAGATAGAAAACTACCTGACAAAGCAATTGACTTAATTGATTTAGCATGTGCAAGATTTAAACTTAATATGGAAACAGATAAAAAAGTTGATGCAAGTAAAATTGAATTTGAACTTGCAAAATTAGTTAATCTTCCGCCTGAGCAAGTTTCTGAAAAAGAAAGTGAAAATCTTGCTAACTTAGAAAAGAATCTCAAAGGCGAAGTATACGGACAAGATGAAGCAATTGAAGCAATTGTTGATAAGATACTTGTAGCACAAGCAGGACTAAAACCTATTGACAAACCTATTGGTAGCTTTGTGTTTATGGGCCCAACTGGCACAGGTAAAACTGAAACAGCAAAACAACTTGCATCAGCACTTGGTGTAGAACTTGTACGTTTCGATATGAGTGAATATCAAGAGAAACACTCAGTTGCTAAACTAATTGGTTCGCCTCCAGGCTATGTTGGTCATGAAGAATCTTCCGGACAGTTGATTGAAAAATTACAAGAAAATCCTAATTGTGTACTACTACTAGACGAGATTGAAAAAGCACACCCAGATGTTTCTCAAATCTTATTGCAAGTTATGGACAATGGTAAAGTTACAGGTTCAAACGGTAAAGAAGCAGATGCACGTAATTCTATTTTAATTCTTACAACTAACTTAGGTGCGCAAGCAGCTGAGAAAAATACTATTGGATTTGATGAAGATTTTGATTCTTCAGAATACGAAGATAAAGAACTTAAAAAGTTTTTTGCTCCAGAGTTTAGAAATAGACTTGACGGTACTATTACATTCGCCAAATTAGGCAAAGAAGTAATGATTAAAATTGTTGGTAAGTTTTTACTTGAACTTAAAACAATGGTTAAAGACAAAGGTGTTATTATTGAAATATCTAACGAAGCACTCGATGCATTAGTTGAGCAAGGTTTTGATAGTAAAAATGGAGCTCGTCCATTACAAAGAGTAATTGATAAAGAAATTAAACGCCCGTTATCACGTAAACTGTTGTTTGGTGATCTTAGAAATGGTGGTAAACTACATATTGATTTTGTCGATGATTGTTTCACACTTAATGTATTAGAGAGTAAAGTTATTGAATCGATATGAATCAAATAAATTATTTTACGGCAAATATCTTTATCGACTTGAAATAAAAAATCCGTTAGCAAGATTCTTTCGAGAGAAAAATCTTCCGCAGGCTAAGTCAGTACTTGATAGTGTACAAGCACAAGTTGATCTAGGTAAAACTGGTCAACTTGCTGTATACAGAGGCCTACGTGAAATACAAGTAAACAAAGATGAATTCATTGATGCTATGAAACTTTATCGTTTCTTCACTAAGGCTGACGATTATAAACTTCGTGTATCCTTTAGCTTCTTAAATATATATTCAAATAGTATTGACTGGATCATTAATATTTCTAAGCAACTTAATCCTAATCAAGTTTACGGATTATGGCAACCTAATGCTTTGTACATTCCGGCACTTAAAGAAGAAAATGTAATTCTATTAGACAACAGTAACGGATACAACTATAAGGTTACATTTGGAAGTAAACTAGGAGAAGAGTCATTTGCTAAATGGGCAGAAGCTAATCCTAATTTAATAAAGATTGGGCCTGTGCTTAAAGATGAATTATTAAGACAGGGATTTGTTAACGGCATGTATTTTTATGCAAGAGATGAAAAAACTATAGCGTTATGTCACTTAGTTACATCAAATATTAGGCGTATCGACAAATTACTAGTCAAGTCCGATATTGATAAATAGTTATATGGCAAACAGTATAACAATTTTATCGAATCAAACGCACGTTGGGGATAGTACTACACAAACTATCACAGGTGAGAAATTTAAAGGGGACGGATACTACGGACGTAGTGACGGTATCCACACAATACAATACAGCGTAACAGGATTTACAGGCACAGTTGCATTACAAGCAACACTAGCAGTTAATCCAGTTGACGCAGATTGGTTCACAGTCTACACCCAGGCACATATAGAAACAACTAAAACACTTGCAAATAACTTTACTGGAAATTATGTTTGGTTAAGATCCGTAGTAAGTAGCTGGACTGATGGCTCAGTTGATAGTATGTTATTAAATCATTAAGGAAATATTATGGAACATTTTATTAGAGTAGTAATGGAAAAACAAGATAGTATAAATGGACTAAATGAGTCAGTTTTTCCTGCACACGAAATATTTGAAACAGAGCAAGGTGCTACAGTTGTACAAATACCATTACCGAGTGCGTTAGATGAAGAACAATCAGATGCAATGGCTAATAAGATAGCTGAACATTTCTTCAATGAAGGATATGACGATTTTGATATTGAAGTAAGTTCTAATGGCGAACTTGACGAGACTGACGAAATTACATACGAAGATGATGACGAGTTTTTTGAAGACTACGGTGTTATGTGGTTTAACGAAGATGACAATTTAGACGAAGCAGAATATCAAGGACGTAAAGTTAAACTAGGTAAGCCTATGCAGGGGGACACGAAGAAATTTAAAGTGTATGTAAAGAATCCTAAAGGCAATGTAGTTAAAGTAAACTTTGGTCAAAAAGGTGCTAAAATTAAAAAGAATAATGCAGCACGTAGAAAAAGTTTCCGTGCAAGACATAACTGTTCTAATCCAGGGCCGCGTCATAAGGCACGTTACTGGTCATGTAGGAAGTGGTAAAATGCGTATAGAAGAAGTATTAACTGAAGCAGATAAACAAGGTTGGCTAGGTAAAGCATGGGACACTGTACTACATGGCAGAAAAGATCCACTTGTTCCTTGGGTTAGAAAACATATACGCAGTAAAGGTACACAATGGATCTACAGAAATGTAGATAAACAGTTCCCAAAACGTTATGTAAAAAGTGATGTAAAGAGTGCTATAGGACAAATACTAGGAACGGGAGCATAACATGCGTATTGATGAATTAACAGTACCACAAGAAACAAATTTAGGCTTTGATGTAGTTGATGACGTATGTGTATTCATGCGTAATGATCCTATGTTTTATCGTAAATCATTTTTCCCAGCAGTAAGTGAAATGGCTGAAATGATGCGAAGTGGAAAAACGTTAGATAAAAATAAATGTCTTGCTAGTATGATTGAAAATGCACTTGGTGCATATGTAAAAAAATATAACCTTGCTGATATGCCTGATGATGTATTTAATAACGACGATAGACAAAAAATTATAGATCAAGTATTTTCTGAAGAGTGCGAAATGATAAAGAACGGTGAGTATACATGAGACTCCGTCAATTATTCGAAGCACCGAGGACGGCAGTAGTAGCGTTTGGGCGCATGAATCCTCCTACAATTGGACATCAAAAACTCGTAGATAAAATAAAAAGTCTTCCAGGTGACCACTACGTGTTTCTTAGCCAATCACAAAAGCCTAAAACTGATCCATTATCATTTGAAGACAAACTACGCTATGCAAAGTTTTTCTTTCCTAATGTAACAGTAGGACATCCTGAAGTTAAAACAATTATACAAGCAATGCAGAAACTAGAACAACTAGGTTACGAACGTGTAATTTATGTTGCAGGCAGTGATAGAGTTGATTCATTTACAAACTTATTAAACCAATACAATGGACAAGCTGACAAGTCAGGTAATATTCCCTATAGCTTTAAATTAATTAAAGTAGTAAGTGCAGGCGAACGTGATCCAGATGCAGATGGTGCAGAAGGTATGAGCGCAAGTAAAATGCGTCAAGCAGCCGCTGACAATGATTTAGAATCATTTAAACAAGGTGTTCCACAGCAAGAACTAGCAGACGAAATGTTTGCAGCAGTTAAACAAGGTATGGGCATTAGAGACAAAGAGCCTGAAATGGCAGGAGGAATTGAACATGTATAAACCAGTAACTACGGATGATATTTATAGTGCAACAGATGGTAGTCGTGAAAAAACAGTAATGACTACTCCTAAAGCAAAATTAGTAAATACCGATGCAGTATCACAAAACAGCAATGCATCTGAAGCTGAAAAGATTAGAGCAATGGGTGACAGACTAGCGAAAATTTGGGAAGACTAGTTCCATGGACGAACTAGAGCGCATAAAGAAACTTGCAGGTGTAAACGAATTTAAAGGTTACACTGAGTATACTCTAGAAAACATAAGTGACGCAGCAAATTCCAATGCACGTAAAATGCGTAAAGATAATATTAAACCAGGCGATAAAGAATGGTTTGAACTATGGTTCGGGCTACCTAAAATGACTGGTGAAAATATGCCAGCAAAGTTTAGAGGACGTACTAAAAAATGAAAATGCAAGACTTGTTAACTGAAGATGGAAGAATAGTTAAAGGTGTTAATACAACAGTAGACGTTGACGCTAATTCGATTTCTCGTGAAGCAGGTAAATTTGGATTTAAAGTAGACAAAGACGGAAAGCCTCCTACACTAAGTAAAAAAGTAAAAGGCGCTAAGACAAATGTGTTGTTTAACTTAGGTATGACTGAAAATAAGAAGCCTCGTTATACAGCAATGGAATGGGCTTGTATACAGGGCGGACACGATATGAGTGACTTGCAAGAAAGTAAGCCAAAACTCCCTGGCAGAATATTTTCAGCATTAGAAAATTTAATTACAGAAGCACCAACATCAAGTCCACGTCCTCGTTTAAGACCCGATAGTGTTACAACAGATGATCCGGGATCAAGTCTTGCTCCTGCATCTAGTCCACGTCCACAGCAAAGGCCAAACTGGCGGCCAAATCGTCATGAAAGATTGATAGTAAATAATGGCAAAGTACGTGGTATGGAAGATGACGAAATAGCTGCAATGTTAGCACAGATTAAAGTAGAAACTGGCAACTTTCAATACATGACCGAGTTAGGTGGTGAAAAATACTTTCAAATGTATGATCCGCAACATGCTCCCCGTAAAGCAGCACAACTTGGCAATACAGAACCAGGTGATGGATACAAGTATAGAGGTAGAGGATATTTGCAAATAACAGGCAGGTACAACTATGAACAAGCTAGTAAGGCAATGCCAGGTGGATTTACTAATTTTGTAGATAATCCTGAACTAGTAGCTAATCCACAGATTGCTGTACAACTTGCATTTCATTACTGGGCTAGAAGAACTGCACCTAACATTAGTAATTGGGACGATGTTCGTTCAGTAACAAGAACTATTAATCCAGGATTAATGCATTTAGCAGATCGTCAAGATGCATATAAGATGTATAAATTAGCAGTAGCAATGGCGTAGCATAATGAAAATATTTGAAATTATCACAGAGGCATTAGACGACTTAGAAGAAAACTTTGCTGATGGTAAGAAAAAAGGCAAAAGCCGTCCAGGTAGAGTAAAGAAGTCAGGTGCTAGTTGTAATGGATCAGTTACAGCATTACGCAAACGTGCTAAGAACGCAAGCGGTGAGAAGGCTAAAATGTATCACTGGTGTGCGAATATGAAAAGCGGAAAGAAGAAATGATGTTTAGTAAACAATGCAAATTACACTTAGAAAAGCAAGGTGAAACAGGACTACAACATATGGCCCACGCACTTAAATCAGCCATAAAACTACAATTACTTGTACCAGCATTATTAATACATAGTGTTGCGCCACGTTTCTTTACAGACACAGGTACACGAGTAATGCGAGAAATACTAGATGACCGAAAAGGAACTTAAACACTATATTGAGAAGCTCAAGGAGCACGAAGCTAAACGGCTAAGTACTAATGAGCGGAATGAGTACTGGAGAGAATACAATGAAAGTAAGTGAATTAACACAAGAAACATTTTCTATAAAAGAAACAACTACTGCAGGCGCTGTTGCATCAGTAGCTAACCCTACAACAGCTAAAAGTAAACCAAAAAAGAAAGTAAAGTCAGTAAATGCACTTGATAGTAATGCTAACTTATTTGGCGGCGGAACAGTTAAACGATAAATACGTTATATAAGTTATTGGAGTAAATTTATGAAAAGTCGGGAATTTAAAGAAGGATTAGGTGATTTAGCACATGCTGCTGAAAGAGATCACGAAGTCCAGATGGCTCGAGCAGATTTGTATAAAATTGCAAAATATGCAATTCAGTTACATGATATGCTAAAGGGTGTAAGCGAAGCTGAAGGTATCGAAGGCTGGCAGCAAGCTAAAATTACTAAAGCAGCAGATTATTTAGGAAGTGTATATCACAATCTAGAATATGATCAAAAGTTTGGTGACGGTGAAGATATGGGTGAACCAGCTGTTGAATCGCAATCTTACAAAGATCAATTACAAAGTAAATTAGATAGTAAAAAGTAAGGTAGTAATTCATGAAGGTTTCTACTTTACACGAGTTTACAATACGACAGTCAGTTCAAGATGTAATTGATGCTGGGCTTGACGACCTTTGGGGTGGTACTCTACAACGGTACTTTGAACGATTTTTTGGACAAGAAAGACGTCAGGCGTATTATTTTGCAAGTGTAGTAGCTGAACAAAGAAACTTAGCGTATATTGTTGTAAACGATAGAGGAAGCCCACTTTATATTTCTGCACAAAGAATTAATGATAACTCCCCTCGAGAAATGCAAGGTTATTGGCCTACTCGTGCTGGTATACCAGACGAAGCTGAAGGATTAGCTGCTATTGGATCTCAAGGATTAATTCCTCCTTTTTTAGAAAGTGTATGGCGTGAAAGCGGTAGCGAAAATGAAAAAGCTGCTGCAGAACTACAAAATACGTGGCGTGAAGGCAAGGTAGCAAGTGCTGCTGATGATGACGCATCCGATGCAATAGATACAGACCAAGATGATGTTATAGTAACACCATTACCAGATAACGATGTCCGCGTTGTCCCCGACGGTGGGACATTTGTAGAAATTGGTGATATTACAGGGATAGAAGATTTAACATACTTTGCATCATCAGGTAAAGGCGGCCTTGCTAACGACTATGATGAAAAGCCTGCTATAACACAGTTACAACAGTTTCTTGTTAATCTTGGATTAAATGTTGGCAATAATGGTCCTGACGGTTTTTATGGAAGAAAAACAACAGCAGCAGTTAGAAGATTTCAGAGTTCAGTAAGTACACTTGCCACTGACGGCGATGCCGGTCCAAAAACAATTGAAGCTATACAAAAAGTATATACTGATTTAATCCGATTACAAGAACTAGTTGATAAAAGACTTACTGAAAGTTTTTCTTATACTAGTAGACTAGCAAAACTACTTGAAGCAGATTTATCTAGTGCAGAACTAGAAGAATTAAATCAATTACTTGACAAGTACGAAGGATTCAGCACAGAGTTTCCAGACATGTTTAATGGAGTATATACTAAAGCTGAAGAAATAGTTAATACTACTAGTGAGCCAGAAGGTAACAGACCAACAGATGATGAACTTGCTGCGTTAGGAGTTACAGCAGATGGTAATAACAGACCAGAAGATTCTATAGATTGGTCAAAGGTAGTAGTTGTGCCTCCTGAGGATCAGGATATGGACGAGTTTATCTTATTAAAACCCTTAGGCCCGACTCGTAATATCTTTTACGCCGTTAAGGCTCAAAAATATATGAATAGGCTTGAGGTTCCGGTAGCAACTGATACAACAGATTTAGAAACTTTTACTAATTTTACTATACCAGAAAGATTATTTAATGATATTAATAGCGAAATGGATCGACGAACGCCAGAACCTGTTCCAGTAGAAGTGCCGCCGGTACGTAACGATAATGAGTTTGTTCCGGTAGAAAACTCGCGAGCAGCTGAATTAGGATACCAATTATTAAAAACAAATACTACACCTCCAAAATTTAAATATAAAGACCCTAGTGGAGCAGAATCTTCACAAACTTTTGATAGCGAAGCTGCCGCAATGGTAACAATCGAACGGATGGCAGAATACCGTAGAAAAGCAGGATTAGCTAACCGATGAAAACATACGATATTATAGTAGAACAAGTTAGTAATGCCGAAAGTTTAGCCAGGGCTTTTACACCTCAGCAATGGCGTGCTATTATACATTACTACAGACAAAACCGTGGTTATAACGAACTTACTGAAAGACAACTTAATGGATGGCTAAGGAATTGTGGCTCTGGCATGATTGAGTCTGGAAAAGCAAGTAGCCATACACCTGGATCTTGGAATACGAAAGCTGCAAGATATGGTGGACATGCCGAAGTTGCAGGTACTCCAAGTTGGGGAGAAATTTATAGTCACCTAGCAAGAGCTAAAGATGAGCCAGTACCAGCTCTGCCTGTTGATCAAGATGATGCTGATTCATATACAAGATACGATGATACTCCAGAAACCTTTGATGATATTTCTAATATGATTCCTGATGCACCGTCTGAATTTACAGATAGTGCGTCTCTTGGAGCATACCTCGTTAATATGGGTAATCTGTTGAAGCCAACGGGCGACGGAGCAGTAAGAGGGGCTCCACAGATAGCTTTTTGGTTAGACGAAAAATTAGAAAATGGCTTACCAACATACCCTATGCAACAGTGGAAGGCTATGGGCGCGAACCTAAGTCAAATATTAGCAGATACTGGCACAGTAACAAAACAGTTAGCTGATGAAAATTTCTTTGCTTGGTTAAAAAGTTTCGACACTAGTTGGAAGAAACATCAAGAAGACAACGGATAAATGCAATTAGTAAATTTATTTCCAGAATTTACAATACATCCTTACTTAGAAAAACCAATCGACCGACAATTAGTCGAAACACTTCCTTTTAAAGACTTTGACAAAGACGGGTATGAAGTTCCGACTCCGTTAGAACACTTACATTACGAAGCAAATAATGTAGAGCTTAACAGAGAAATACAATACCATATAGCACCTGTACAAGAATGGTATCATGATATAGAACAAAGCGAACATGGGCTTGTTTTAGATCATTGTATGCTATTAACACGCTATGCATTTGCAGGCGAAGCAAGAGAACAACTTGAAAGAGTTTGTCAACATCGTCCAATACTACAAAAACTTTTAAACATTCAACCCAAATGGGGAATTGACTTTTCATTAGATTATGTTACTCATAATATTGTAATGGAAGTGATACACATTGAACAAGACTTTACTAGTGCAGAAGAAGCATACGAAGCAAAAGAACGCTTAGAACAAATTATAGATAATACTGACTGGTATGACGGTGCAATGCGGTTATATCAACGAAAACATGAATGGGAAAATCTAAGCTCCGATGATCATTCAGACTACAAAGCTCAATTTTTTGGTTGGGAACGAGCTTTTGATAATAAAAAAGTATTTTATACTTGACAAACCTCTAAATAGAGCTTATAATATATATTAACAATTACTTAACAGGAGAAACCATATGGGTGATCGAGTATACGGTGGCGACGAAAAAGCCAAGTTGGAAAAGCTAGTTAGAGAAGGTGTAACAGTACTTCAAGAAATTGAAGACTTGAACCAAGGTTTGAAAGAAACTGTAAAAGCAGTAGCAGAAGAAATGGATGTAAAACCTTCATTAATTAATAAAGCAATTAAAGTTGCTAAAAATAGAGACTGGGATAAACATTACGACGAGTTTGATGATTTAGAAACTATGATTACTACGTTAGGGTATGACAAATAAATGCAAAAAATTAAGTCATTTTGGGTAGATAGTTATACCAGTGATAAAACTGCTTTTTACTTTGAATTAGTAAGTTTTGTATTCACTGTATATGCTAGTCTAACCCTTGCTTTAACAGCAAGTGACCCTAATATGCTTATAGTGTATCCAGGATTCTTAATAGGCAGTGTTACACAATGCTACGCAGCTTATAGACGCGGTGCTGCTTGGGTAATGTTACTAACTGGATACTTTGCTATAGTAAATATATTTGGATTTGGAGTTGCGTCATTATGGTGGTAAAGCCTTATCAATGGTTAGCGTGGGTAGCTACAGTATGTTTACTGACAGCTGCTACACTAGCCGCATTTAATGTTTACCCTTTGTACATTTGGGCATTCATTGTTAGTAACAGTCTATGGATACTTGTTGGTGTTCTATGGAAAGAAAAAAGTTTAATTGTTATGAACGCAGGACTAACCGTAATTTATGTTGCGGGCTTGTTGTTCTAATAAGTACATGTAACGCCAATGACAATTGTCAGGCATGAAGAAGGTTAAGTTGGCCATAAGCAACGAAGGAGACATATGAGTTACGTAGACGCACTGTTTGATCGCGATTCTGACATTATCAGAGTTGTTGAACGCAAAGATGGTAAGAGACATTACCACGAATATAACGCAAAATATACATTTTATTACGAAGATCAAAGAGGCAAATATAAAAGCGTTTTTGGCGATCCGCTTACACGTATTGTATGTAAAAGCACAAAAGACTTTCGAAAAGAAGTTGCTATTAACAAAGGCAAGAACTTGTTTGAAAGCGATATTAATCCTATCTTCCAATGTTTAAGTGAAAACTATCTCAATCAAGATGCACCTAAACTAAACATTGCTTTCTTTGATATTGAGACTGACTTTGATCCAGAGCGTGGCTTTGCTGATCCTAGTGATCCGTTTATGGGTATTACATCTGTGTCAGTATACTTACAATGGCTCGAAACAATGATATGTTTAGCAGTTCCGCCCAAGACTTTAACAATGGAGCAAGCGGAAAAAGAACTAGAAGGCATTGACAACGTAATGTTGTTTGAAAAAGAAGGTGACATGCTAGACACTTTCTTAACACTAATTGAAGATGCTGACATTTTGTCAGGTTGGAACAGTGAAGGTTATGATATTCCGTACACTGTTAACAGAGTAAGTCGTGTACTAAGCAAAGATGACACACGTAGATTCTGCTTGTGGGGACAATTACCTAAGAAACGTGAATATGAAAAGTATGGTAAATCAGCTGTTACCTTTGACCTAATAGGCAGAGTGCATTTAGATAGTTTGGAATTATATCGTAAATACACGTATGAAGAAAGACACACATATAGACTTGAT
>Ga0187219_1000350_pt1 | contig 21867 bp, 27 predicted proteins | sample 13SPOviralmetaG_FD_130162 | JGI IMG/M metagenome (GOLD analysis project Ga0187219, IMG submission 130162) | Marine viral communities from the oligotrophic San Pedro Time Series (SPOT) site, San Pedro Channel, CA, USA - 13 SPOT_SRF_2010-07-21... | ecosystem: Environmental > Aquatic > Marine >... | reverse complement strand
GCTCTTTCACCAATTGCTATTGAGTATTCACCTTGACTTGTTTCACCTGTTTGATATCCAATTGCAATTCCTTTTTGGCTTTGATTACTGTTACCTGCAAACTTACCAATTGCAATACCGTGAAGTCCTTGATTAGTACGTCCTGAATCTACACCTACTGCAACTCCGCCATTACCTTGAGTTACTTCACCTGCTCTACTACCAACAGCAACAGCACCCATTTGTGCTGTCATACCTGCTTGGTATCCCAGTGCAACTGCGCCTGCATTTTGACTTGTTAGTCCTGCACTACTTCCTATTGCTATTGAATAAAATTCTTGTGCAGATTTAAAAGTTAAAGTTCCTGATGGTGTTCCATTGTTTGCTATTGCATCTATAGTGATTGTGGTAGCATTATCAACACTGAGTACTTTTTGTTGTTGTTCTAACAAAGTATAAGTGAACCCAGTTCCAGTAATTCTCATACCAGGTATAATACCAGTAGTATCATCAACCACCATTGTAATTGGATCACCACTTACTCCACCACTCACGTATGTTGCTGTTTCTTCAGCACCTGCGCCAGCGTTTTTACCAATTGCTATACATTCTATACTTTGTTCAATGTTACCTGCTGTATCACCAATTGCTATTGCACTTGTGCCTTGTAGGGTTTCACCTGCTTGATCACCAACTGCTACTGCACTTGTACCTTGTGTTGTTTTACCTGCGTAATAACCAACTGCTACTGCACCTAGGCCTTGACTTGTTTCAGCCGCCAGGTTACCAATTGCTACTGCAAAATCGCCTTGACTTGTTTCACCTGCTTTTTTACCAAGTGCTATCTTCTGTGGGCCAGTTGCAGTATCTTTGTCACCCAAATTCGCCCAAGTATTATCTGTAATTCCATAACCTGCAACAGTGGTTGGCTTACTTGTTAAACTTGCAAACACTCCATCAAATAATGCTGTATCTCCTGCAAGTGCTGTTGTAGAACTTGTACCCAATGCCAATGCATCTGTAATTCCGTAACCTGATATTGTGGTTGGTTTGCTTGTAAGATCAGCAAACACTCCTGAAAATAAAGTTGGTGTGTTTGATAAACTGCCGTAGTCTCCATCAAACAAAGCAGTGTTACCTGCAAGTGCTGTTGAGGCACTAGTACCCAATGCCAATGCATCTGTAATTCCGTAACCTGATATTGTGGTTGGTGTGTTGGATAAATCTGCAAAGTCTAAATTGTTAATTGTAGTGGTGTTGAAATCTATTGATGTAGAACTTGTAAAGTCAACTGCACCTGTGAATGTTGGATTATTATTTGATGTTGCATCTGTAATTCCGTATCCTGCTATTGTGGTTGGTGTCGTTCCTAAGTCATCAAAGTTTAAGCCGTTAAATGTAGTGCTTACAAAATTTAATGTAGCACCGGTGAAGTTAACTGTTCCTGTGTTAGAACCTGTTACAGCACCAGACAACGCATCAGTAATTCCGTAACCTGCCACTGTTGTTGGTTTGCCTGTTATGCCACTGAAAGCAACTGCACCTGCCGTACCACTTACATCACCTGTTACGTTTCCTGTTAAAGGTCCGTAAAAAATATTAGCCAACACTGAGTCTGTTTCAACTTGTCCAGTAAACCAAGCATTGTAAAATCTATTTGCAGTAGAGCCTATGTCAGTTAATCCATTACCTGGAAGTATTGATGTTGATTCAATAGGTCCAACAATCTTGCCATTGACACCATCTACCATTAACGCACTGTCGTCTGCAAATACAGATCCTGTTATATCTGTAATTGTGTTTGTGCCTGTAGGATCAAGTGCGGCAAAGTTTTCGTTAATTTTTGTAAAGGCTGTTCTTAAAGGATCACCATCACCTTTGTTTGCACTTGAACCAATATTAATAACTTTAATTGCCATTATACTCTACCTACCACTGCTTCTATGACACCTTCACCAGCATCTGTTTTGTTTTCTAATGCTTTACCTATCACTGTACCCACTTTAGGATCAGTTGTTCTTGTTGCAAATCCTTGTGTGCTTGAACTTGTCAACATATCACCTTTTTGTACTACACCAATAACCTTGATTGGAGTTCTTCCTGTTAATGCCACTGCTGTAACATTGTCTCCTTGTAATGAACTGTTCATCAAGTGTGCTGGATTTTCAGAAACAACACCTGCGACTCTTGTGTCGCCTCTTAATGATGTTGTTGTTACTTCTGCATCTCCACCAAATATTAAAACTGTTCCTACTTCGTATTGATTGTCTGCAAGATAGTTCTCAGCCAAGTCAGCATATTGAGCCTGCGTTGCTGTACCATTGAAAGTTGTTGCATACACATTGTTGAATCTTAAGAAATCATTTGCACCCAGTGATGTTTCATTTCTACCAATGTTAACTGTGTTTGTTCCTGGTAAAATTTCTCCTGTGTTTGAACCTGTTGTTCCTGTTACAACAGCAACCACTTCACCATCTGCAACCATACTGATTCTGCCATCTGTGAATGTTGCATTGTTAATAAAGTTACTGTTGGCTCCTAAACCTATACCTGAGAAGTTTGCATTTGTTCCAACATTTTCTTCTGTTTCAATTGCATTTGTGTAAATGTAGTCTGCTTCCAATGAAGGATTAATAATTGATGTTGTGCCAGTATCATAATTGTTTGCACTGTACTCACCTGTTTTAGTTGAACCAATTGCAACTGTTTGTACACCAAATAAAACTTTAGAATTATTAGCAGTTGAACCAATCATGTCTACAGCAAGTACACCACCTTCTGTGTAAAGTTTTAAGTTTGCACCATCTAGTATTGCGTTTACATTATCACTGCCTACTGCAAGACTGGTTACTCTAGTTGTTGCTGTGTTGCCACCTAGTGGACTTGCCACTGAATTATTTTTGTTAATTGCATTGGCTGAACCAGATTGTGTTAATGCTGTTACACCATAAGCACCTGGTCCTGTTTTAACTAATACACTGCCGTTGTCTGCTTGTATCAACGTGTTTGAGAAATCTGCGTCTTGTAAACCGCCACCAATTTGAATAATGTCTGCAAAAGTTGTGGCTGTTACATTGGCAGTACTACCAGTTGCGTTTGCAAGAGCAGTGTTAGAAGGTACAACTTCAATTTTGCTCATCAACACACCGCTGTTGCTTAATTCTATCCAACCATTAGTTGCATCAAACTCTGTTGCTTTGAAACTTGCTAGTCCACGTTCTGCTTGAGTAATACCGACAGCATCTGCTCTAGTAGAAGCCGCCTGCATGTCCAATTTGCTTTGAGCAATCGCGGCATCTGTTTTTACATCAGCATTTATAATAGAATCTGCTCTAATTCTGAAATCAATTTCAGTTTCCGTAGATGTTCTGTTTACATGAATGTTAATATCAGATGTTGCAACTTCTATACCAGTTCCTAATTCATTCATAGGACCATCAATTACTTGAGCACTTACGCCACCTGGAGTTGTAATTAAATCATTTGTGTTAAAGTTTGCAACTGTGTCTTGTGTGTAAGTAATTCTTGTTGAAACTATGCCACCTGGCAATGTCAATGCTTCTACATCTATAATAGTTCCACCTGCACTTGAATTGTTTCCTGTGAATGTATCACCGTCTGCAAAAGCACCACCTACAACATTCGTTACAAAAATTCTTTGTTTGCCATTGAATACAAGTATGTCAGCCTCACCAAGATTAGAAGTATCAATGTTTCTAATGTCTTCAACTTGATCGCTTTCTGCTAATATATTGTCAACATATGATTTGTTTGCCGCATCTGTACCAACAGTTGGTGCACCTAAATCAATTAATTTGTTTCCGCCTGCTCCAACATCATTTGTGAAAGGAGTCGTTCCATCTCTAGCAACTGCTCCTGCACCTATTCCATTTGCAATGGATTGATTATTGTGATCCCAACCTAATCTTCTGTTAACATAACCTCTTACAGCAGATTCAGTTGGTGCTGTGTCTGATGCATTGTCCACCATTGAATCATCTGTACTGAATTCAGAAACAACAACACCTCTTTTAAATCCTATTCCATCTAGATTAGAAAGTGCAATTGAAGCCGCAAAAGTAACTGTACCTGTTCCTTGGTCAACTGTGAAATATTTTCCTACTCTAAAGAATCCATCTTGGTCAGTGGATACCCAGAACACTCTACCTTTACCACGTTCTGAAACTTCGTATGCTTGATTCGGTGATTGAGGAGCACCGTAAATTGCATTAGGATAATTTGTTGTGTTAAATCCACCTGTACCAATATCTAAGAAGTCATGACCTGTTGCTCTACAAGTAGAAATTTCAACAGTTAAACTTGCAGGAGCACCAGCATCTAGACCTGCTCTTAAAGTTATAGTTTCACCTGCTCTGTAAACTGGTGAATGAATTCCGTTTCCTATTGGTGTTTGGTTGTTGTTGTAATCATCTGCTAATTCTATTGTAGCATAAGATCCTCTGTCTATGTAATTTTGTACAATGTGAGTTTTACCATCCCAAGCCAAAATCATATTGCCACGGTTTAATCTTTCAACGTCAGCCACATCAGTTATTCTATTGATTGCAATCACATAGTCACCAATTGTAGCACCCATTGAAGTTCCAGTGCCTGCGTGTGTGTTGTTTTGTGACTCAATTTGATTAACTGTACATCTCACATAATCAAACGGAGTGTCAAAAGTTATCAGAGCCTGTGTAGCAGTTAAACTGTTTCCGACTGAATCTTGATTACTGAATGCTATTGATCTATAAGTTGTTGCTGTGCTTTCATCAAACACAATCGCTGTGCTTGGTCTGATAGGAGCAATTTCTAATAGGTCATCAAACACGAATGATCTATTGGCTCTTATTGTTACATTTGTGCCATCAGATAGATTTGTTTTTAATCCTGTTGTTGAAGTGTCATTGTTTCCACCTGTTGATAAATTTATTTTGTAAACATTTCCATCTCTACCATGTGCTTGAGTAGGTGCTGAAGTGCTTTCTACATTTGAAATTTCATATCTTACGATTCCTGTTGCTCCGCCGTGATCAATTTCTATTTCACCTGCTTGTAATGGAATGTGTTCTAGTCCGTAAACGTAAACAAATAATCCATCTTGGTCGTTTGTGTATGTTGCACCATCATCAAATATTGTACCTGTTTGTACCATTGGTTCTTCCAATGTGATGATATCAATTTTTTCATTTGGATCACTACCTTCTGCCACAAGTGCATAAACACCATTTGCATTTGATCCATTCAATGATCTGATTTGTCCACCATTGTTTGCAAAATATGCCGTGTAACAATAGTAACTGAAAGTTGACACTTGTTCAGACAATGCACCGTTGGTAGCAACTAAACCATATCCTAAATCATTTATTTGTGTGTAGTCATTTGCAAGTAATGATCTATTACCTGCTGTTTGAATTGAAATTGTAAATGGAGTTGAATATGTTCCGTCCCATCCAACACCACTGTTTGAAGTTTCGTTTAAAATTAAATCTGCTGTTCCGTTTGCTTTGTCGTAGTTTGTTACAGCATCAATTTGATATCTTTGTCCCTGTATAAAGAATGGTGCAGGTGTTTGTGGTCTTCTAATTCTTAAACCTTGACCAGGATCTGATTGAACTTGTATTCTAAATGCATTAGTTGTTCCTATAACGTTACATAAACTGTTTCCAGAAAAACCATCTACAAACATACCACCTCTGAATGCCTGTTTGTTTAAACTTGCACTGAATGAAGATGCTGTTTGTGTGTATGGAGATTTTGTTAAAACTTGTCCATCCGGATCAAGCACCTGCATAAAACCACCATGACCTTGCATTGTGATGTTTCTTAAAATGGTTGCATCGTTCATTAAGAAACCATCCATCTGATCATTGTTCTTAGGTGTGCTGTTTACATCAGTAGGATCTGTTAGGTAATGATATCCGTATCTTGGATCTGTTAAATTTGGTAATGATGAAAGTCCACCTGAAATTACAGTTGTAATCTGACCCATCAATGTTTGTACAGTTGTTCCAGAGCCTGCTTCTCCAGGAGTTCCTGTAATAATTTGTGTTGTTATAGATTGTAAAGATGAATAAGCAGTATTTGTTAAAATGTAATCTCTTACAATCACAACTGCTTGATCCAACGCCGCGGCAGTTTGTGCCTGTTGTCCGTTTACTTGAGAAACAGCACCTTCCCAATATGCAAAAGCCGATCTGTAAGTTTCAGCATTACCGCCGTATTTTAAATCATTTGTGATTGCGTCTAAAATTAAACCAACATCACGTTCACATTTTTGAGCATTGTAAACAAAACCACTGAATGGTGCAGTACTGTTTGCCACTTGTTCTGCAATCCAGGCAATAACTTCGTCTTGAATGTAACTTCTATTTTGCGTGATTAAATCTACAGCATTTGGATTGGTTGTTGGAATTAATGCTAATCCATCGAATGTGCTGTCTCTAAAGAAGAAAGTGGTTGCCCAAGGTGATTGTGACACACCTGGTTTAGGTCTTATGATTACTCTTCTAAATTCATCTCCTTTGATAGAACAATTTGCAGGCAATCTGATAGGGAAATGTTCAAAGTAAGTTCCAGTTTCAACTCTGATTGCTATGTTTGTTTTCTTTACAAAGTTTCCAAATTCTAATTCTTCACCTATGTCGTAATCAAATGGTTCTAATAATTTAACTTCTGCAGTATCAAATGTTCCACCCACAGTGTAGGTTACAATTCTACCTAATGCACCAGAAGTTTTACCTCTGATAACTTTACCTGGTAATAAATCTTTGTTGTTAGGTTGTGCTTGGTCACAATATCCTTGTGAGCCATTATCAATAGTGATTGTAAATGTGCTACCTTCAAATTCTGCTGGTGCAGTCAAAGGACCATTCTGTATAATGCCAGTGATGATATCGAATTTTGAACCAACTGAAGCAATCTCAGAAGCGTTTGTTACCGTTTTATTGAAATCAAATTGTTGTGCAACTGCACTTTGATAAGTTGTTGCAACTGTTTGGTTTTGTATTACTTGATTAACAACAGTCTTTGCCCAACCTATTGCTTGAAGTGTAGGTGCTGACTGTTGATTAATTGCTTTTAATCCACTGTTTGAACTGTAATATCTATAACCAGCAATGATTGATTGTGCATTTGCATCTATACTATTCAACACATCAATTACTATGCCGTCTAAAATATATCCTAAATCTCTTTCACAGATAGCAACGTCAAAAACAAAAGTTGGAAATTGATTTTGCACACTGGCAACTGCTTCTTTGATTACAAAACTTTTGTTTAATTCAATTAATTCTTTTACGTCTGTCAATCCACTGCTGTTGGTTACACCTTGTGTTAAAAGAGTTGCTGGTGTTTCGAAACTAGAGTGTGTAATTGTTTGTACATACGGTCCTGGAATAATTGGTGAAGTTAAAATTAATTCTTCTGCTTTTCTTCCCGCGGCACTTATTGTTGCGTATGCATATGCTTCTGATCTACCAACTTTGTCTGCTGGTACACCTGACATAGAGTCGTCACCTGCTGTGCTAACAAAAAGGTTAGTAGTAGATGCATAACTTGTATTGTCTACATAATATTTCGAAGCGGCTTGTAAATCATCTGATGAATTTGGAGTTCCTTGTCCTGCTAAATCACCTGGGTGGTCATTTAAGAACAAAGTTCCTTCCATTGTGTCACCTTGACGTCTAACAATAGAATCTCTTGGCATTGCTTCCGTGCTCAAATAGAATCCTGCTAGATTAGAATCAAACGCACCATCTACGATTGTTTGTGTTCCTGATCCTCCACTTGCAGTAATTTTAACTCTTGTTGCATCGTTATCATTTTGTGCTTCTTGTTGAGTTGTATGGAAACTGAATGTGTTGTCATCTACTATTCTTATGTAAACTGTTTGTTGATTAGATAAGTTTACTGCTGGTGATCCTGTTGTGCCATAAACAAATGGCAAACCATTAGCACCAGAATCAAATCCGTGTGTAGGAACAACTGCGTCACCGTTTTGGAAAGTTGTAATTGTTAATGAATAATCATTTCCATTTGCAGGTTCAGTTCTTATTCTAATTTGTCCTGAAACTCCACCACTGCCGGATGACTTAATATAATTTTGATCTGCGTATTGTTTGTTAATTACAAGGTCATCTAGTGTTATGTTAGTACCATGCACTGCATTGTAATCTAAAACGTCTTGTTGTTCAAGACCAACATTTGCAATAGCAAAACCGTTTGCATTAAGCGGGCCACCTAAACCTGGATTGTTATCGCTTGATACATCACCACCTGTGTTTGTAATTGTAATTCTGTCTTGATTTGATGTGTCTACAACAATACCTGCACCAGCCTGTATAGTTTTCATTAAAAGTTGAGTACCATCTGCGTTTGATGATGCTACTTTGTTTGATCCTAGTGTGTCTGGTGTGTCTGATAAAGTTGTGAAACTGATTTGACCACCTTGACCAAATACAGCATAAAGTTCTGTAAAGTTTTCATTGGATTTTCTAAAGGCGTCTCTGATACTATCACCAGTTCCGTCATTGCCTTCTATTCCAACATTAATAATATTTTTTGCCATTATACTCTCATATCAAAGTTTATGCTTTCGCCACATCCACAAGCACTTTTTGTGTTTGGATTTTTGATGTCAAAATGCGAACCAAAAACTTCTTCAACATAATCCAGTTCCGTTCCAAACAAATAAAATGCACTAGATGTATCTATAACAAGATTACCTTCATTGCACTTTATTAATTCATCTTCTTTGTCTATTTCAGACTGTTCTGCAAATCCCCAATCATATGAGAAGCCTGCACAACCACCGCCTTTAAGACCTAATCTTACAGCATATTTGCCATTTTTAGCACAAAGTTCTTGAACTTTATCTTTTGCTTTGTCGGTTATTGTTAAAACTGTCATATCTGCTATCTGTATTTATGGTGTAATTCATAAATCCTAATGTAAATAAAAGTATGTTTTTGAAAGAACTTACAGAAGTATCACACTCCACTAGAACCAGTAAATTGGGCAAAAAACACGTCTGTAAAAGGACTAGGACTTTGTATTTGTTTTTGTGTGATGTTTGTGACAATCAGTTCACCAGGCACAAAGGACAAATCCAAGAAAAAAGGGTGAGCAATTACTATAAGCACGTGTGCAATAGGTGTAATCCTAAAAAGTTTGCTCAAGAACAAGGCGCCCGCCAAAGAAAAATCTTCAACATGGACGCCTCGAGTTTAAAAAAAATTAACGAATTGTAAATTATTCAGACTTCCAAATAGTCCATGCGCCGTAGGCAATTGCTCCATACGCCACAATACTTGCTATTGGTTTGAATATTAAGAATGAAATACCTGCTATTACTAAAAGAGCACCATCAAGTGTTGTTCTTTCTTTGATTCTAGCATTAATCCATTTTTGTGCTTTATCTATCATTGCTTGTCTCCTATGATTCTAATCTTTGATTTATGATGTCCCAATTGATAATACGCATCATGCCATCCATATATTTTTTCTTGGCATCTTTGGCAGGAATGTAATCCATAAAAGAATGTTCCCACATATCTATTGGCATCAATATATCAGTTTTATATGATTGATTTGGCGTTGTTTTTATTGTGCCATTTTTAGCCAAATACACCCAACCCGAACCTTGAATGGTCATAGACATTCTAAAAATTTCTTTTTTAAATGCATCAAAAGAATCAAAGTTTTTATTGATTAATTCTTTTACAGCACCACTAGGTTTATTACTTGGTTTAGGTTTTTGCAATTGACTCCAAAAAAGATTGTGCAACTTTGCCCCACCATAATTAAAATTTGCATCTCCTTCTTTATCATTAAATCTTCTTACGTATGCTTTTGTTAACACGTTGTAATGATAATCCACATTGTTTTTAGACAACACTGGAGATAGTTCTGTTAATTTGTATGGCAACTTTACCACTTCAAGTTTTTCTTCGCGAATCTTCGCTTCTGTCAATTGGTCATATTTCATATAATGTATTTATTTTTAAACTAATCCTAGTTCTAAAGCCTGGTTATGGAGTTGCTCTGCCGCTTGATTCTTCATTTTGGCTTCAACTTGTATGTCTAGTTGCGGTAGAAAACTCAATGCCCATTCATTCACTGCACGATTTGGTAATCGTTCGCTGTGTGCTCTCAATTTTTGTTTCTTACAACCTTTAGATAAAAGTGTTTCCATGTCATGAAAACCTTCATGCATTTTTCCATCTGGATAAGCAGGAGTCAACCATTCGTCTCTTGAATAAGAATAGTGCATGGTAGGTCTTACACCACGCCATGAGTCCACAACTCTTTTTACCCTGTCGTCTGTGGCTTGTAGATATTCTCCAGTACGCACCCAATGATGATGTATGTCCAACACCAAGGCACAATGTTTTTCTAGTTCTAGACTTGCATCAAGTCCCCAACTCATTTCATCATTCTCAATGGTGATCAAGTTTCTTGCTTCAGGCGACAGTCTAGGCAGTGCTTTTATAATGCCTTCTGGACCTTGTCTACCAGAGATGTGTACATTAATTTTGCAACCATCTTGAAATGATTTACCAAATCCCATCCAACGTGCCATGTTCACATGATATTCAAATTCATCTATGCTACGATCCACAATGTCTGGAGTTTCACTTGCCAACACTGTGAATTGTCCTGGATGAAAACTTACTTTTACATCGTGTAATCTTGCCAAGTCACCTGCTTCAGCAAAATGCTTTTCACAATATTTTATAATCTCGGGTTTAGTCCAATAGTATCTCCAGTCCGCCTGTGTTGCCACCGGTAATATGGGAGATGAAATTCTACACATACGTCTGCTTTTAGGCAGTGTTGAAACTTTAAGGATTAAATTTTTAATACCTTGTATGTTGTGTTTGAATACAAAATCTAGTTTTGCTTCTGCTTCGTCTTTGTGTTCATTTAACCAACGCACAGTAGTTGAACGTGTGTTCATTGGTCTTTCTATTTCTTCTAATTGTTTCTTTTTAAGAGTTCTATCATGGTGAAACCATTGACAGCAAAATCCAATACGTCTAATCATATTTTATTATAGCAAATATTTCGGTGTGCGTCAACGCCAGTTTTCTTTGCACCAAGGATCACAACAAACTTTAGGATTAGGATCTCCATGAAATACAGCAATTGATGTTTCAGGTTTTATTTTTGGCACGCCTGGAGACACAAAGTTTCTATGTCCAGCCGCATCTCTGGTTAATGGAGGCATACCTCTCATTTCCCATTTGTAACTTTGAATCCATTCATCAGGAAAATATTGAAAGTCTTTATTAACCTGTGCAAACAACCAATCTTGGTCTCCGTGAAATCTTCTTGAAATGTTCATTGTGTCTGCAACAAAGTTCTTGTATATTTGCGGATGTTGACCGGTGTTCCAACGCACCACAGATGAATTAAATTTCTTCCAACCTTTTTGACGCCATCTGTTGAAATCACGTAGCACAAGGAATTGATCTTTTAGATGTGTAAACAGTTTGTCAATGTTTCTAAAAATTATTACATCTAAATCTATGTACAACATCGTACCACGTTCATTGGAATCAGGATTAAAAAGTAAAGGCTTGAACCACCATCCACCTATTCTGTATGCTGTGGGCAAAGGTCTTATGGTTACTAGGTTGAGGTCTATTCCTGTTGGATCTTCTGTGTAGCAAACAAATTCATAGTCAAGTGTGCAATTTCTTTTGACCATTTTTGCAAGAGTATTCACATACTCTGGGCCATACTTCTTACCATGTTTTAAACAAATAACATATTTCTTCATGCAGAATATATAGCACTGTTGGCTCCATGTTCAAACACTTCTACACTTTTAAGGCTTACTCTTTGATCTGTTTGTTTTTCCACTTCAGGAGCAACAAATTTATAAACGTGTTCTGCAAATTTTTCACAACCAACACCATCCATTACAACGACATTAGCAAGTCCTTTGTTTTTCATATCAAAAAGATAATCAAAATGCGGATCTGATTTGTCTAGTGCAAGTGTGTGGTCAAATTTGTCTTCTAGAAACTTTTTAATCCATTTACAATTTCCAAAGTCATAAACCCAGTTTTTATCATCCAGTTTTTCTGATGTAAATGTAAATTTAAATCCTAAACTGTAACCATGTATTAATGAACAATGACTGTGACTTGCGTTTGGCTGTCTAAATGCACAACTAAATCCTCTGTCATTTCCATATGTTTTTGTGCTGTAATATATCATCTTTTTATAATAACTTTATTTAGACAAAATGTCAATGGTTATTCTCTACATTTGTTTTTAAATTATCCAAACTGTCCAAACGGACATTTTGCAAACTTTTCCATGATTCTGGAGTCTTAATACCGTAATCTGAATACACTATGTATTCTTTATCTGTGAAATGTTCAAATATTTTGGCTAGATGATAGATCCAATACGATGGATCTACTTGATGACTGTCTGCTTTGACATAGTTTTTGGTATCTTTGTACAGGTTATTAACCTTGCCTTCTGAGCCAAACAAATCAAATCCTATTAGATGCAACTGCTTTGACTTAGATATTTCACTTGCCAACAACACAGCATAATCGCCACTGCCCCAATGCCATGGTTGATCAATTCTTTCATCTGATTCGTACCACAATTCAGGAACATTTTTTACTCCTGGGAATAAATTTTTCCAATCACTTCTTGTGTAAATGTTTTGATTTGAAATACGTTTATTGTCTAATGATTCTACAACCATCTTTTTATCACAGCACACTAGATGGTGCACAGTGTAATCTCTAATGATTGCATTACAGCCAACTTTTTCGATTGGCAAATCATCAATGTTCACACCTTTACGACTTTCGCCGTTTCCAATTACTAGCATAAAGATTTATTTTTTACGTTTTTTCAATTTGTTTGTTTCCATTTTGATGTTTTTAATTTCAAAAAGAACTTGCTCAAATTTTTTATTCGCTGAATTTAACATTGTAAAAATATCACGTACTGCATAAATTACCCACCACCACCATACAAAGGCTGTGATACTGAATGAGAATGCAATGAATATTAGTGCGGCTTCAAGCCATGTGTTGACCTCATAAAAAAGCACCAAACACAAAACCAGCAGAGCAGATAGTGGAGCCACACGTCCAATCCACGCCCATAAGCCAACTTGTTTTTTTATGTTTAGTTTGAAATACTTCCGAATGATTTCCATACTCCTGGAGTCCCTGATTTAACACATACCCAACCCATTACGTTGCCTGGTGTTGGATTTGAATTCCATATTGTGTCTCCCTGTGAGTACGAACCGCTGTTTGGTATATCCTGAGACACTAAAAACTTTCTGCCTGCAAATTTTATTGCACCTGCTACATCTACTTGCACCTCTGGATCTATTTGAGTTATGCCAACTCCTAATTTACCATACATATTAATTTTGGTGTCACTTGCACCTTGGTTGCCTAATTTGATATTGCCTTCTGCTGATATTGTAATTCTGTCTGTGTTGTCTGTTTGTAATCTTAATTCGCTGGCTGTGTACGCACCTATACCTATTGTGCGTTCTCCAGGTTCAACTACAAATTCTGCTGAATTAGAACCAACTGATAATTGACCATTCATAGCCTCAGTTCCAATTCCTAGTCTGCTCATTCCACTGTCGTAGAACACAAACGAGTCAATGTTAATATTGCCATTAACTGTTAAACCATTTAATATTCCAACCTGTCTAAGATTAGATGTTCTTACACCTGGCCCTAGTGCATTTTCTGAAAGAACAGGAGCATTGTTAATCATGTATTCTCTGTCTTTCATCAAGTCAATTGGTTCACTTGAAAAAATTCTTGATGGATTTGTTTGGAAATTTAATACTTTAGTTGCACCATCACCGCTCCATTGCAATCCTTTGCCTGCAATAGTAGTTCTTCCAACTTGTTTAAAATCTATACTTTTGTCTAAACCAACAAAATCGCCCTGTGAACTGTCTTGTGCTTGTAGAGATTCTACAGCATTTCCTAGTCTAATAAGCCCGTCTTTTATTCGTAAGATGTCATTTGAGTCGTTCATACAGTTATTTATCTAACTGCTCTTAACAATAGAACTTCATTGTTAATACGTCCATTCAGTTTAATAGGCATGGTTTTAATGCCATCGTAAAACCCAATCACCTTGATAGGGCCGCTATCTGCAAAGTCTTTTAACTGCTGTTCAGGTTTACGCAACGTTTTTTGTATGCTGGTTTCTTCGTCAAAGCCTGTAATTGTTGTGCCTTTAACCATTAATCCTGTGCCCGGTCTATTCATTCCACGTGGATCAAGCACCTTGGCTTTATAATGTCCTAATTTCCTAGTTTTTGTATTGTAAACCCAAAGTGATTCAGCATAGATAATTTCAGTTGGATCGATTGATTTTATGTCCAATTTTGTATCCTCGATTTTGTATTTTAATTTTGCTACCAACTTCTCAGGCGATTTTTCTTTTCTCTTTCTCGGCTTACGATTTGCATTGGCTATTGTAATCATGTAATCGCAGGCTTCGAAAATATTATCATATGCTTCTATACCTTTAAGTATTGTTGCGTCATTTACAGTTTCATATGCTTCTAGTAATTGTCTTTCATCTGAATCGTTTGTACCTTCCTCATCTAATTCTTCGAACTTAATATTCTTTTTACGCAGGTTCAATAGCAATTTGTATTCTTGATATATGTCTTCATACTTTTCTTGAATTTTACGTGCATGGACACCACCTACCTTTTCACGTTTGAAAAGATCAACCAATTTAAGTGTTTTGGGATTGAATTTGTCTGGATTAAATGCATGACGGTCAAGCCACATCTCCACAGGTTCCAGTATTTCTGTTACCCTTACATCTATTCTTTGCTGAATTGTTGGCTTTTGTATATCTGTTTTTTCCATGGTACTATAAATGGTATATAGTCTCTTGAAAGGAAAATCAAGTTTTTTTATGATTCTTTACTTCTAAAAGTATTTGTTTTGGAGTTTTCGTTCCGGGTGTAAGTTTGTGAATTCTGCAACTAAACAATTTTTTCTTTCCTTTGCTGGTGTGAATAATTGGCTGTCCATGTTCGTCTATTGTTATATTTTTAACCATAGTGGTAACGTTTCTAAATCTTCCCACTTGGATTTTATCACCTACTTTGATATCTATTGTGTATTTTTTGTATGATTTAGGCACTGTTACCAGGACCTCCAGTAAGTAAAACTATCAACGTGAATATTGTAGCAAACACCAACAACTCTATCATAGTAAATTTTCTCCCGCTACCACATAAAAAGCAGAGCTCTTGCCTGTTGAGTCTTCTTGCAAATAATAATCATAGCCATCATACTGAACATCGTAAAATACTTTGAAACCATCTGCATTTTCATAATTGATTTTTATTTTTTTAAGATCCAAACCTCTGTGATCTGTGGTAATAATTTCTTCTGTGTACCATGTACCTTTATTAAAATACTGACCAAACATGAAATATTTGTCTTTACAACTTTCTGATCCTGAATCGTGATCTCCTAAACACAAAGTTTCTATCTTGTGCTTTTCAAAATCATCTACATCTATCACTTTATCTTGTAAAAAATTACCTTCATCATCCTGCATTGAATGACCATCTTTATCGCATTCTGTTATGGTCATTGTCTGGCTACTTGCTAGTTCAGGTCCTGACATATGACAAATATCTTCGTACTCAAAAAATTCTCTATCAAACTGTGCTTCTTTAGGAATACCTTTATTGGCAACCAGCATATCAAATCCTAATTGACTCATGTAATCACTGAATTCATCATGACCTTTTTCTGACCAATAATCGTATTGTGCTTTTGTGATTTCACCCATAGCAACTTCACCACCATAACGTCCAAAATCTAATTTAAAATATCTGTTAGGATTTTTAATTGCTTTTACAAGTTCTTTCTTCTTTCTGCTGGATACTTTTTTAATCATAGTTTTCCCACGCCTCTGGGCATAAGTTTTTCATAGCACTGATAATCTCTTCTGAAGTCCAAGTCCCATACATTTTTTTGTGCATGAATGCTTTTTGCTTGTCTAGTTCAATCTCGTTATGCAGTTCTTTAACAAATGTTTCAAGATATTCTTGTTCAGTCATTATCCCCACCAACTAATCTTTTTCTTTTTGTCTGGATTTAAACTTCTTGCAAGTTTTCTTACTCTATCCATATGATTATCAAATTCTTTTTTCTCCATGCCAGGCAACACAGAATAAAATCTTATATACTTGGTGACCATGCCACCTAAATTAAAAACTGCTTTCTTTATTCTTCTGTAAGGAATATTATCAAACAGACTGAAATTAAAGTAAGTGACCATAGGTCCACCATATGTGATGGATATTAAACCTAATTTGCCATTCATTGCTCCAGGCACAGGATATCCATAGTTCTTGAAATACTTACTGCCAGGCACCAGTGCTCTATAACTGAAAAACCATTTAGGGTGCAATACCCAGTCGACCCAATTTTCTAATATGGTTGGCATCCTTAAATTGTGGCATGATCCTATAAGGAACATCACGTCACTGTTTTCTAATCTTTTTCTATAATCTAATACAATCTGTGGTGGTGGATTGACATCCGAATTGTAAAACGGTAATTGCACTTCCTCGTCAAACAGATTAATTAAATCTATTTCGTGTCCGCACAAAGTGGCTTCTTCAATAAAAGTATCTCTGATTGCCGCATTAAAACTGCTTTTAGTATTGTGATGTCCATATATTATACAAATCTTCATTTATTCATTTCCTTTACGTTTCTTTTGCCATTCGAATGCCGCTTTCCATCTGTCTTCTGTTGACTTAACAGGTCCTTCATACAACACATCTCTGTTTGTGTTGCTTGGTCCTAAAACTTCTATACCTTTATTGAACATTGCTATAACCACAAGAAACATTATGACAACTATCCATTTACTCATGTTCTCCTCCTGGGTCATTAGGGTCAAAATACATTTTGTATGGATTGCCTTTTTTATCTCTGGCAATCATGAATCCTCTTGTTCTACCTGCGGAATGATAACCATCAAATTTATAATTAATAAATTTTTTTCGTGCATTATGAAATTGTTTGAATGTGGCATACATGGCAAAAATAATTCCTAAATGTCCAATCACCAATCCGGACCAACCCCAAACCATAGTTGACATTGAAAAGAAATAAAGTGTAAACACCGTGCTCCACACAAAACTTAACACAACTAATATCTGTAATCTCACAGTTTTAGGCAATGCTCTCAAATCATTATGATTATCGTCAAACAGAATCGTGGCACTATCTATCGCCCAATTCCTTAATTTGTTGCACCATCCACAATCTTGTATATTAATCATACTGCTACCTAAAAAATTTTTTGAACTTGTCGATACTTGTTGATAATGGCCCATACACCCTTTCTATAAAATCTATATGTTTGGTAAGACGCTTGTCCAACTCATCAAGTTTATTGTTTAATTGTTTCATTTCTTTCAAGAAAACTTTCTTGTTGTCTGCCATTGCTTTCTTTATTATGTCTACTTCTTTGCTCATTACATTCCTGCCAAATATTTTAACAAACCCGCACCTAATAATGCCACCCCAATACTGTTCAACACAATAAGGGCTCTATCGTGCCATAAAAATCCTACCCATAACCAACCAGCAACTCCTGTCATCTGGAATATTATGCTGTATGGAAACCAGTTTATAGATGTTAACATCCAACCAATAATCACAAACACAACTGATACCCATTTCACATACCAACTCAAGTCGTGCAGTGGAGTAACTTTTTTGAATACTCTAGTACTGTTCAACTTCTTAATTTTATCGTCCAGTTTCTCTCTTATAGGTTCTATATCTTTAGTCATCTTTTTTAATATCTTGTAGTAATTTTTGTTGTTCAAATTTTTTCAATGCTTTCTTTTCTTTTAAAATAAGTCTAGTGATTGCCACAGATGCCTGCATCAATGATGAAACTTTGCCTAATTGCACCATGTGTCCATACGAATCATACTTCTTTTTAGACATCTTTTACCTTTCTTATCATACTGGCTTTCCTAGGATACAATTGGTTCTTAATGTGTTCTTCATCAAATCCGCTCATACGTTTTAATTTTCCATTTACTTTAACTGAATAACTGTATGGAGGGCCGTCCCATTGCTTTTGTCTAATCACTTCATATCCTATATTTTTTTTTCGATTCACGTAACCTTCACTGTTTCCGGTATATTCCATAAACATAAATTTAACCTATCCTCATTGTTAACACAAAATTTAATTGCGTCTATATGTTGATCTCTTATTCTTAATCCTATAAAATTATCGCTAAATCCAACTTCAACGTCGTTGTAATATATTGGACCTGTTTCTGGTTTCACAGGAATACTCCATCCTTCTTTTCTCAAGTTTTGTTCAATCTTCGGATTCACCCATATATCCATTATTTCTCCTTTTTGTTATGATGCTCGTTCCAAGCCTTTAATTTTGCTTTGTATTCACTTTCAGACAAAGAATGCCAACCAATGCACAATGCAATAGGAGACCTTCCACAAGGGCAAGTTTTTTTCTTTGGTTGAACTTCTTGTTTGTTATCAGTCATTTTCCTCTTTTTTGTCATTTGTTTCAACTTGTTCTAATTCATCCAACATTTCCTCATATGACATAGTTGGTGCCAATGGGTTAGGCTCTTTTTTAAAATACGGATCGTTGAAGTTAGGATCATCAACTCCTTGTACAGATTTAACTTCAGGTATGTAATGTTTCAACATATTTTCAATGCCTTGTTTGAGTGTTGCGGCGCTACTGGCACAACCAGAACATGCTCCACTCATCAACATGGTCACTGTTCCTGTTTCCATGTCAAAATTTTCTAGTTTCACAACACCACCATGTGCATCAACTCCAGGTTGAATCCTTGTTTTAATCACATGATTAATATTTTCTTCTATTTCTTTTTGTGCTTTATCTTGTGTCATTTTCCTCTTTTTTGTCTTTGGTGCAAATACTCTGCTACTCTATAAATTCTATGTAAATTTGTAACCTTGTCATGCCAGTGTTTCTTCATAAGTGGTTCTGCGATCCTTCTAATTGCTTTGGCATTTTTTGATGCCTTGACACCAAGTTCATAAACTGCACCGCCGGAAGTCTTTGCTTCTTCGTATCCATGTTCATATTTCTTTTCCATTACAATTTCTCTCCTAAATCGAATCCTCTAAATCTCATAAACCTTGGAAATCTTAGACTGTATTCATCTTCACTGTCCTGATTCTTTGTAATAGCATCTGCCCTTACTTCTACACTCTGTCCAATCAATTTGTCTTTGTTTTGCCAAAACTTATCTCTGTTGTCATCGCTCAATCCAGATCCTACGTTTGTTTTAATCTTCTTTCCATCATCTAAACCTTCACAAATCAAAGCACCCAATTTACCAACATTTCTACCAGTTCCTTCCTCTGTTGCTTTAACTTCCAAACTTACTTCTATAAATGGTTTTAACTTTAACCATGCATGACTTCTTTTGCATTCATAAGGAGCATTGAGATCTTTAATCATAATACCCTCATATCCTCCCTCTACGGCCCTTTTATTCACCTCTGTGTACGTCTTCTGACCTTCAGGTGTGTCTAAGTTCACAATTTCATGGTCCAGCACTGTAACGACGTTTAAATTGGTTTTATGCTGTTCGTACCATGCTTTTAACATCTGCGTTCTTACAGTTTGGCTTTTGTCCCAAACACCTTTTTTAAAGTCTTCTAATGGCAGAAAATCAAATAGATTCAATATTGCATCTTTGGCATTCACCGATTCTTTTCTGTGTACCTGTTTCATTAGGTCTTGAAAGTTTTCACTCATCACTTCACCATCTAAAACCACAGGATATGGTGGAGGACTTGTTTTAACAACTGCTGAAAGTTCTTCTTGTATGTGTCCAAAGTTTGTAAACTCTTTACCGTTTCTACTAAACATATCAACTTTACCATCTGGGTACACAATAGTAACCACTCTTACACCGTCTAGTTTTACTTCTAACATCTTCTCACCCACTAACTTCTTTTCATGGTTTGCTGAATCGTGGGCAAGTTGGCAAGTAAACACGGGCACCATGTACTTGCCATACTTGTTCTTTTTTGCTACACTGTTCACAGTTTTTTCTGAAACACCGCAACGCAAATCTTTAATTAAAATTCTTCTGTAAAAGCCATTCCATTGTTCTGCGGTTGCAGAACTCATCACAAGATTAATGGCATCTCTTGCCGCGTGACCTGTCAATTCTCTTTTATTAAGTTTTTCAGCAAGTTCTTTAAACACTTCCCATTTGCAACCTTGTGCAGAAATAACATCATCTTTGGTTGGTACTTGCTTTACTCCAAATGTGTATAACTTATCTAAACACATTCTTAAACCTTCAAAGAATTCATCCAATCCTTCGTTCATTGCTTCTAGCAATATTTTTTCTTTTGCTAATCTACTGTTATCTGCTTCTAGTTTAGCAATTACTTCTTGAGGTTGTGTTCTCATATCAGTTTCACCAAAATGTATATTTGTAGACATAACACCGCAATAGGAACAACTGTTCTAATCAGTTCCATTGTGTGATTGTATTCGTCTAATTTTCTTTCCAATTTGTTTCTTTTTTGCTTTTTCATATTCATATTATATTACCTTTTGGTACCAAAGTCAACATTTTTACACAGGCTTCAGTACCGTACTTTTTGCCATGTCCGACCAATTTTCCGGAAATGCTTTTGCCAAATCAGCAATTTTTAAGACTGTTCTGAGACTTATTTCTCTTAACTGTCTCTTATTATCATCAACAAACGATACAATGGCATCTTCTGTTTCTTTTGGTAGTGCATAACTTTTTAACATACCATCAGCAACAATTTGTTTAATTCTCAAAATCTTCTCTCTAATTGTATCAATAGTCAAATCAATGTAATGACATCTGCTTTCCAATGCTTCAAGATGATCTCTTAATTTCTTACTCTTTACATTATCGAATTTAATATTAGTAATAAAGATTACTGAACCAGCAAATTCAAAAGTATCTGGTACACCTTCTCTTCTCAACATATGGGAATCTGTGTTCCAACAAATTTTTCTAGTTCGTTTGGAATCTAGTGCCGCTTTCAATATGTTCAAACTTAAATCATCTAGCAAGACACTATCACAGTCATCAAATACCAACACATTGTCTGCATTTGAAAAATTGTAAAGTTTACAATATAAGCCTATAGGAGACATTGCACCTTTTACAATTTCATATTTGGGTTGAGTATTACCAAGTGCAGAAACAACTCCATATCTATCTAACACTTGTTCTACACCGTGCGATTTTCCAACACCTGGAGGTCCTGAAACAATCATTGCTCTCACATCACCTTTTTTACAAGCCTTAGTCATACTGTCTAGGATTGTAAATCTTTTTCTCATTCTCTCCACAGTTTCAGAATCTGATTCTGCTTTTGCTTGTTCTGGTGCTTTATCTCTTAATTTGTTTTCAGACTCTAAATTAATTCTGATTTGTTTTTTTGTAGCACCTGGATATTTTTCCAAGTCTTCTATTTTAACTGTAATGAATCCACCTTCTTTGTGAGGATGTGGTGTGTAGGATTTTACTAATTGAAATGTTTGGTTCTCTATTGTTTTGTTTCTGTAAGAACCTTCTAGTACGTAAATTGTGTTTTTCATTTGTGCCCTTTTATGTTGCCTAATTATGTTTGCCTTATTTTACTATTATAGTTTCTAGTGACCAAAAAGTCAACCCCTTAATCTGCTCTACTTTCACTTATCACATTCAAACCATACTGTTCTTCTAATACCTTTGCAAAGGCATCACAAGCCACTTCTTTGATGTCCAATGATTGAGTACCTCTAAATTGATGTCCTAATGGC
>Ga0187219_1000343_pt1 | contig 21969 bp, 10 predicted proteins | sample 13SPOviralmetaG_FD_130162 | JGI IMG/M metagenome (GOLD analysis project Ga0187219, IMG submission 130162) | Marine viral communities from the oligotrophic San Pedro Time Series (SPOT) site, San Pedro Channel, CA, USA - 13 SPOT_SRF_2010-07-21... | ecosystem: Environmental > Aquatic > Marine >... | reverse complement strand
TTCTCAAACTGATGATCGTAGAATGAAGACTTGGACTACTGGTTCAGTTGGAGCTGCTACATCTGCTTTAGATGCAATGCAACTACACTTCTTAACTGAAAGATGTTTGATCACTCAAGGTGCGAACAACTTTATGTTAATGAAGTAGAGTACTTTAAGCTACCCTGCCTTCGGGTGGGGTAGTTTTTTTTATTAATTTTTTATTATATTATATCATGGCAAAAAAAGAAACAAAAAAGGTTGACGTAGCTCCTGAAGTAAAAGCTACAAGCGAAATGGTTGAGGTTAAAGTAAAAGCTAAACCTGAGCCTAAAAAACCAACTTGGGAAATAAAAGATAGGGTTTACAATTTAAAAGGTAGAAAAAGACCACTTTCAAGAACTATAAAATCTGCTGGAATTTACCACTTTGATGAAGTAAAAGGCTACGAAAGAGAGCTAAAGTATTGTCAAAATCAAAAAACTCCATTTGTAGACGAAATGGTTGGAGATCAAAGATTAGAACATATAACTTTTAGAAATGGAGCGTTGTTTGTTCCAAAAGAAAAAACTACTCTTCAAAAACTTTTATCTTTATACCACCCAGACAAAGATAAGCTTTACACAGAGTATGAACCTGTAAAAGAAGCCGCTAGCGAAATAGAGATACTAGAAATGGAAGCAGATGCAATATTAATGGCTAGACAAATGGACATTGAAATGGCAGAAGCTATAATGAGAGTAGAATTAGGCTCTCAAGTAAATACAATGAGCTCTAAGGAGCTTAAAAGAGATTTACTGCTATTTGCTCGTAACAATCCTACTTTGCTCTTAGAATTAGCTTCTGATGAAAATGTTCAGCTTAGAAACTTTGGTATTAAAGCTGTAGAAGAAGGTATTATTAAAATATCTAGTGATCAACGTAACTTTTTATGGGGATCAACTGATAGAAAAATAATGACTGTACCGTTTGATGAGCATCCATATACCGCTTTAGCGCATTGGTTTAAAACTGATGAAGGTATGGAGATTTATACAAACATAGAAAAACGTTTAAACGCGTAACTATCCCTATAGTAGAGCAGCCACTCTTCGGGGTGGTTGCTTAACTATAAAAATAAAACATAATGGCAGTAAGTGTAGACACAGTATATCAAACAGTATTGGCGCTAGCCAACAAAGAACAAGGAGGGTACATAACTCCTCAAGAATTTAACTTATTTGCTAATCACGCTCAATCAGAAATATTTGAGCAATACTTTTACGATCTCAACCAATTTAAAAGAGGTAGAGGTAGTAATGATAATGAATCTGATGTAGTTTCTTTACTAGAAGATAAAATATCTATATTTAGTTCAACAACAACACTTTCAAATCAAGATCCACAAGCAGGCAACTCAAAGTTTACATTACCTAGTAATTTTTATAGACTAGTAGACGTCAGAACTGGATCGAGCCATAGTAACGTTCAAGTAAATAAACTTTCAAGAAAAGACTTTTGGGAATATAATCAAGGCCCACTTACTAAAGGAAGTTTAAGTAGACCTAACTGCTACCTTCATCAAGATAGAGTAGTATGGGTAAACCCAGATGGAATAGAAAAAATATACGCAAACTACATTAGAAAACCAAAATCACCCAAGTGGACTTACGTTGTTGTTAATGAAAAGGCTTTGTGGAACCCTATGGCTTCAGACAAGCAAGACTTTGAACTTCACGATTCAGAACAACATAACTTAGTTGTTAAGATACTGAAGCTTGCTGGTGTTTCTATAAAAGACTACAACTTAGCTCAAGCTGCAGGTCAAAACGACGTTCAAAATATTCAACAACAAAAATCTTAAATAAATGGGTTTAATAAATAAAACTGACAAAAAGTATTACGAAGGTAATGATTTAGGAAGCTATCAGTTCGTATCGCTAGACGATGTTATATCTCAATTTATGGCTGTTTATGTTGGTGATGAAAAAATAATAAACAAGGTGAGTAGGTCTGATGTTGGCTTCTGGGCTCAACGAGCTTTAGCTGAACTTTCATTTGACACCTTAAAGTCTATTAAGTCTCAGCAAATAGACCTGCCACCTAGTTTAACAATGAGACTTCCTAAGGATTATGTTAACTACACTCACTTAAGCTATGTAGACGCTTCTGGTATTAAGCATCCGTTGTACCCAACTAAGGATACAAATAATCCTTTTCAAATAACTCAAGGTGAAGATAAAGAATATCTTTACAACGAAATAATAAGCTCTGGAATAAACTTAAACACGGAACAAGGCTGGTATTTTACCTCAGCGGGAATGCAAGGAATTAGAACTGCTGGAAAAGTTACTTTTGGTTCTGACGTTAATACGCTTTCTATAAGTCAAGCCCCTAGAAACAGGCAGGTTAACAGTGTAGAAGGATTTGTTGTATCCGGAACTCACATACTTGACGTATCAGCTTTTCAAAAAGCTATTTTTTCAGCTTCAGCAACAACAGTAGCCGCTAGCACGCAAGTTATTACTCAAGCGGAAGTAGACGATTTAGCTTTAAATGGAGCTACAGTTCCAACCGTAAATGGAGAAGTACCTTATGCTAGTACAGCCGGAACATACAACACTCCTGCAACAACCGTTAGAGTTGGGCTAAGCACTAGTGCTCCAAGCGAAAATGTTAGAATGACACAGTGGCAAAATCAAGAAGCTAGTACGAACCTAGACCCCGCTTACTTTGACATTGGATACCTTGAGTGGAGTGATGGCGAGACTGGTGAAAAAATATTAGACTCTAACGTAGACTTCACGAGCATACAAGGTCAGGTTTATTTAAGTATTATAGTTATAGCTCCGTGGACTGCCACTGACAGTCCAGAAGGCACTTTGAGTCAAATACTTAATGTAGTGTCTACTGTCTCTAACATAAGCTTGGAGGCTGATAACTCAGCAGGTTTGTTAGATCAATCTGGAGCTGAAGAATCATCTACGTTCACTAACTACAAGCAGGCAAACACTAGCGAAAAAGTTATAACTGACGACTATATAGACGATACGTATTGGCCTAATGAAGGAGAAAGATACGGATTAGATCCAGTTAGAGCTCAAGTTAACGGATCTTTTTACATTGACGAAAGATTAGGTAAAATAAATTTTAGCTCTAACATCTCTGGAAAAACTGTGATCTTAGACTACATAAGCGATAGTCTTGGAACTGACAGCGAAATGCAAGTGCATAAGTTTGCAGAAGAAGCTTTATACAAGTGGATAACATACGGTGTTCTATCTACTAAATCTAACGTTCCTGAAATGATAGTGCGGCGTGCAAAAAAAGAAAAGTTTGCCGCCACTCGACAAGCTAAGCTAAGATTATCAAACATTAAATTAGGTGAGATTACCCAGGTATTAAGAGGGAAGTCTAAACAAATAAAACACTAGTAGATGGCGGAGATCAAAAACACTTTTAGTCAAGGTAAAATGAATAAAGACCTTGACGAAAGACTTATACCTAATGGACAGTATAGAGACGCTTTAAATGTTGAGATAACTTCCGATGGTGAGTCTACAGAGACAGGTAGTGCTGGTACGGTATCTAACGTAAAAGGTAACGTGCCTCTAGAAAATGTTGTGCCAAGCGACAAGTGTATCTGCGTAGGAAGTATTGCAGATGAAAAAAACAACAAGCTATATTGGTTCGTTAAGTGTGAAGGATTTCCTCAACTTGGAGACATAGCGTTTCCTAATAGAGATGCTATAATAGAGTACGATACTATATCGAAAGAATCTACATTTCTTATTACTGATCTCCGCAGTAAGTTTACTAACTCTGCTGGAAGCACAGTAAAACCTATATTAAATTTTTCTGGCAAGAAAATAACTGCAATAAATATAATAGATCAGTATTTAATATGGTCTGATGGAGAGACAGAGCCTAAAAAAATAAATATTGAAAAAGCTAGAGAAGCTACAATAAAACAAAACAACGGCATAAATGGAAGAGGATCTTTAAGCCATCACTCTTATCTATATGTTAATGGCGTTAACACTGTTCAGTACTTACAAGAAGAAAACATAACTGTAATAAAGAAAAAGCCTTCAATGGCGCCTAGGTACAGTATTGTTAGCGCTAAAAACAATCAGTTTGATCCTCAGTTAGATCCAACTACTCTTAAAGAAGCTATATTTGAAAAAATATTTCCTAGATTTTGTTTAAGATACAAGTATCAAGACGGAGAGTACTCTGCTTTTGGGCCTTGGACCAACGTTGTTTTTAATCCTGAGTTTGTAGGTGAATACTCTGTGCTAAATGCTTTCGTACCAAAAGAGCCTTACAACAAGGCTATGGTTAACGCTATAAGAACAATAACTTTTTATGGCTTAGTTACTCCAGACATGCCTAAAGATGTTGTGCAGATAGATATTCTGTACAAGCAAGAAGACTCTACAGTAATTCATAACGTAGGTAGTATTAAAAATACAGACCCAGAGTGGTTTGAAGATGGTAACTGGTTTAAAGATCAAGGATTAGCAGACTACAGCAGTTATGATCCTACGACTAAAGGTGTGTTTGTTGTAGATACAGAAAATATACATGCTGCTCTACCTGAAAATCAATTTTTAAGAGTATGGGATGCTGTTCCAAGAAAAGCACAAGCTCAAGAAGTAACTGGAAATAGATTAGTTTTCGCTAACTACACGGAGGGTTACGATATGGTTGTGGACAACTCTGACTTTAAACCTAAAGTTTTAGGCGACTTTGAGCCAAGGCAAATTGACGTTGAAAGTATATTTAGAGGCGAAGGAGGTTTTGGTATGGGTTTAAACTTACAGAACCTTACCGGTAGATTTCAAAACAGTGTACTAGTGTCTTCAACTAGAGAGGGAGGTAATATTTATTCGTATATACCTTCTCCAGTCGCAGACCCATCTCAACCTTTAGCATACAGCTACGTTGGTTACAGAGGGGCTGGACTACCAACTATAAAGTCACAAAGAGACTATCAATTAGGTGTTGTTTTTGGAGATGAATACGGTAGAGAAACACCTGTATTTACCTCTGATTTAGCTACAGTAAAAGTTCCTTGGCAAGGTACCTACGGGCTGTCAGCTAGCACTTCACTTTCTATAGCTGCATCGCTAGGTAATACTCCACCTAGTTGGGCTAAGTATTATAAGTTTTACATAAAACAATCTTCTGGAGATTACTATAACTTAGCGATGGACAGAATATACAGGCCAGCTACTTCTAGCCCAGAGTTTGATAACGACTTAAATCACGTTTGGGTTTCTTTTGCTTCTTCTGATAGAAACAAAATAGAAACAGGTGAGTATATAACAATTAAGAAAATTATAAATCAGTATGCCGCTCAAATAGAAAAAGAAAACAAGTATAAAGTGCTAGACATTTCAAATGAAATGCCAGACTCTATCGCTTTTGAGTATTATAACTTAGGAACTAGAAGTAACATAAACAACGGCTTAACTGATGAGAATACAACGGATGCGATTCCTGTATTTACAGAAGATCCTACTTCAAATGAAGAAAATAGAATAGACAGAATAACTAACACTATTGAGATTTCAAAGCTAAACTGGATAGCTGGAAATGGAGCCCCTTTAACTAAAGAGGCTGTTAATGGTTACACTGAAAGAGATGGAGAATTGTACATATCTTGGAGAAGATCTACAGAATCTAGTAGGTTGTATTCTAAAAGATACAAAGTAACTTCTGTAACTTTTCAAAGTGATAAATATATATTAAAGCTTGCTGACTTCATACAAGAGCAAGACGCTAAGTTGGCTGCTAACGATGCTGACTTGTCTAACACTTCAATAGGTTTAGGCGGTACTGTAACGGCTGACACTTTAATTTTTCAAATAGAAAGAAAAGAAAAGAAAACTAAAGAAGCTTTTGATGGTAGGTTTTTTGTTAAAATAGCAGCGGATTACGTGCTGCAGCAGTACATGCTTAGCGAGTTTAAAGAAGAGTTTTCTGATTTCTATATTAACGGAGTGCAAAAGCTATTTTACCTAGCAGATAGCACAACTACAGGCTATGACGCCTCGTCTGCTATAGTTAACTCTGAAAACTCAGCTGAAATACAATCTTACCAAGACGATGCTGACGTTACTACGCCTAGTAGCGTTCACAATGGAGGCTCGTTAACAAACCTTAAGTCAGAGTGGCAAGCTTTAATGGACGACGCTAGCTTCGGTGTAAGGAAAAGTCCTACGAGCAGTAGCTCTGCTGGTAACGGTGGCTTTTTTATAGACGCAATGTATTTTGCAGCAGTAAATAGTGACTCGGTTAATTCTTATGCTAAGTACGCTGGTCAAGGCTGGGCTGGTAACCCGTCTGTTGAGTATCCTGAAATAGAGTGGGGTAGAATAATAGACTACAGAACAAATGACAATAATATTACAGGCTCAGATTGGCTAACAACCATGACAACAGCAAATAGCTCCATAGGGGGTAGAGATTATAATGTGGCTGCTAAAAGAGCTAGATACGGCTGGAGACGAGCAGGTGTTGACGAAACACAACCAGGCGCTTGGATAGAGTCACCAAACTCATCGCAATTTGGTGGTTATAAGTCTAAGTGGAGAAACTGGAATCACGATAATTTCTCAACATGGCAAGTTTTACAAGGCTCGTCAGAAACAGTAGAAACAGATAGAGAGTCTGAAGTAAATGGTTTTGAAGGCATTTTACAGCAAGCTTCTCCAGTCCACTACTCTCCACCCTCTGACGGTGGTTATAGAAATTTTGTTACCAACATATACGGAAAACAACCTAACGGAAGAACAGCATCTAAAAACGTTTATAAGTCTAAGATTAACGGACAAACCCCGTCTTACCTACACTTATCTTACTTAGGACCAGGATACTCGGGCAGTCTTTTTAATAAAAACCAAGTGCCTTCAGACGTAGGCTTGCACGGCGAGAAAGCTTTAGGTAGGCATTTAAGCGCGATATATGGTGGTGGAGCATTTACTAACGAAGACGGGAGTTCTTTTGGATCATCTAACATACACTTTGTTGAGATGGAAGGAACTAATTGGGAAGATAGAATAGCATACTCTTCTGATGGTAATATAAAACCTGCGGCTAGTAACTCTAAAGCGAACAGCGAAGAACTTGATGCAGTATCAGATATTACAAGAGCTAAACCGCCTCAAGCAAAAACTAGCTGGTCTTTTGGATACGATCAAAGCAAGCAAACAGTGCACTTGAACCAGTGGACCCCTGGCGGTGACGCTGGAACTATAGAGCACGTTTTTAATTTCGCTAATCAAGACATACAGCAAGGCGCTAGGTTTAGGTTTAAGAACGATAGTAACTCGGAGGTTTATACTATTCTAGAAAAATCCGAACTTCACATATACAACCACACACCTTGGAAAGCTAGACGAGTGTGGAATGGCACTGAGTATGTTTGGGGTAATGACAGCGTAGAAGAAGCTGTTGCTGCTTGGGCTAATACAGCTGACGCTAATGGTCAACCTGTTAACAATTTAGATGCTGAGTTTGGTGTTATGCTAGATAGGCTAGAAGACTTTGGCGATAGATCTAACAGAAGAACTACTTACGTTTTAGCCTTAGATAAACCTGTACAAACATCTTCATACAACCCTGTTTTAGGAGCAGACACACAAGGCGCGCAAGTGTTACCTGACGCCGCTGCTTTTACTGATATAGAGTTTATAAGAGATAACCCTATGGTACTAACAGGTGAGGTGACTAAAGATGCGGCTATATGGGAGACAGAGCCTAAAAGCAATAACGAGCTTGACGTTTATTATGAGGCTTCTAACGCTATACCTACTAAGCTTAATAAAAATAATCTTGATTTATTCGCGCCTCAAGGAACTAGAATAGAGTTTCCTAACATGGATAACAGCATCATAAAGCACGACTACGCGGTTTACTTACGTAGATGGAATGGTCCTATGTCAAGTTATAACGATGAAGTAATAAGACTTGAGGTAAGAGCCTTAAATGGCGGAGACACAGGTTTTAAATGGTTCTCTGGAGACACTAATATAGACTATTCAAATCAAGAAGTTAGATTCTACAGACAAGACGGTAGTTACACTACGGCTACTACAGCCAACGTTAATATAGAACAGTTTTACATAGATGTAGGCAACATGACTGATGGTGCTGGTGATTTCTGGAAAAGTAAAAATGTAGCAGCTTATATATTTATTAAAAATACTATAGATCCTACAAAGCAAGTAGGGCTAAACTGGTTTAATGCGTTTACATTTACTGATGGAGTAGAATCTAATAGAATTAGAGACGACTTTAACGAAATGACAATATCTAATGGTGCTAGAGTCTCTACAACGTTAGATGAAGTTTATAAAGAAGAAGTTAAGACTAATGGGCTAATATACTCTGGCATATATAACTCTAACTCTAAAACAAACAGTTTAAACGAGTTTATTACAGCTGAAAAAATAACAAAAGACTTAAATCCTACTTACGGTAGTATACAGAAGTTGTTTTCAAGAAGCTCAGACTTAATTGCTTTCTGTGAAGACAGAGTTGTTAAGATATTAGCTAATAAAGATGCTGTGTTTAACGCCGATGGTAATCCTCAGTTAGTAGCATCAGACAGGGTTCTTGGTCAAGCAACACCTTTTGCTGGCGATTTTGGTATATCTAAAAACCCAGAGTCTTTTGCTAAAGATTCTTATAGGGCTTACTTTACCGACAAACAAAGAGGGGCTGTACTAAGGCTTTCGATGGACGGGCTAACGCCTATATCTGAAGCGGGTATGGGTGATTGGTTTAGAGATGAATTAATATCTACAGGTATAAATATAATAGGTACGTTCGACGATCACGCTAGAGAGTACAATGTTACTATTAAAGAAGTTGTAGATGAAAATAGAATTCAAAACAACGCGTTTGACTATGGCTCTCAAGCTGCTGCTATTAACGTGATTAATCCAGAGCTGTGCACTAACCCTGATTTGTCCGGCGGAGCAGAGTATACGCCTGTAGACATTGTTAATGACATATACTACGGAGGACCAGGAGCTAATCCTGATTTTGGTGTAAGTCTTGGATTCAAGGTGTATAGCAAAGCCCCTATACTCAACAGATCTTTAGGTTATAAATCTACGGTTAGAAACTGGCCGGCTATAGCTGAAGGATCTATAAAGTCAGCCGCTGCCGCTGTTTCAGAGGTTGTAGCTCAAAATGCTGTTTACGCTGAATTTGACGATGCCGATGGATCAACGCCTGTTCATAGAGTTAATTTTCGTACAGCAACTTCTAATCCATTTCAGAACTTAGATACTTACTCTGCTTACGGTACTGATACTAACCAAACATCAACTCAAGTGAATAGGGTTGTTGTAGGAGAACTAAATCCAGTTGGGCACAACAATCAATTTATAGGAACAAATGATCAGTCAGCTCCTAACGTACAGCCTGCTAGTACCGAAGTAGCAGACATTGAAACTTGGACAAGAGTGTACGACAAAGGCGTAGGCTCGCACGCTAACTATTCAAATATATATTGGGACTCTGGAGAGTCGCCAGACATAGGGTTTAATCCACTTTATGGTTCAGGTGGGGCAGGGGTAATATTTAGCAACTTGTTTTTTGGAGGACCGGTTAACGCTGGAGGTAGCTTAGATAACTATATAGAATTTCCAGGTTATCACAATAGTGCTTTCAACGCTAGTGTTTCTGGAGACGTTTTAGACTGGGATACTAGCCCTAACAACACTACTCAAGAATCTTTAGCTCCAGTTTATAATAACTCTGTTCTTCATGGGGAAGAGTATTATGTTATATTTAACGTCGCGCGGCCAGAGTCTTCCGCTGACTCTACATACTCTTACAAACCTTTTATTCAGATATTTGGAGACGGATCGCTAGTAGATGAATCATACTTAACAACTTCTAACACTGTTACTATAGTAGAGGGAGATAACGATAATCAAGTAGGATTTCAAGCGGTTAACACTTACGAGTTTGAAGCACCTACAGCCCAACACACTCCTGGCGAACTTGGTCATACTTATAGAATATATTTTAGATTTGAAGACCCTAACCACGTCGATGGAGAAAACACTAAGATATATCAACAACTAAAGGTTAGAGTAGGATTCACTGGTCCAGATACTTATAATGACATGCCTGATGACGTTGCTCCTTATGGTATATTGACTAGAGCTTACCTTTACAAGTCTAGCGCGCTTTTAAGCCCGCAGATAACAGCTACAGCTAGTCAACCAGCGCAGCCTGCAGTTCCAAGTACAGATAGACCAGCCTGGTCAGAAGTTATTCACGAGCTTCACTACGATAATGCTTGGAGCATTGTTGCTGGAACTGGAAACAGATTTTACAAAGCTGAGCAAGCTTTAGGCTTAGCAAATCCAGGTAGCTGGAAAACTACCACCGATGATAACGGTAACACAGTGCAATGGTATGATTTTGTTAATGGTAACGACGTTACAATACATCCAAGCTACGACAACGCAGTACAAGATGTGAATTCTTTTGCTGGTGCTGCTCCAGCGGAGTATGTAACTACTCCTAATGGTGGTGAATTACCATCGTTTAATCAGTATACTCAAGCAACCACTTTAAGCGATGATCCTAACGAAATACCATCTATGGCTTGGAGAGGAGTGCTTGTTCAGAACGACGGGACTAATGAAGGTAGCTTTTATTTGACGCAACCTTTAAATGACGAATCTAAATACGTTGTTGGAAACTGGTACTGTGTTGAGATTCATCTTGACTCTAGTTATCCTAATGTAGCTTTAAACAATCTTTTAATACCTGGTGTGTTAGGTAGAGGTGATGATTTAGACAGTGCTTATGGAACAGACCACACTCAAGACGCTGCTGGTTATCCATCGTATCACTTTGGTAAAGTTGGAGGATCAAGTACAGCTGGTTATAGCAAGTCTATAATTTTAATGCCTGTTATAAACAACGAATGGCCTTTAGCGCCTGGGCAAGAGGTTTATAGAGCCGTATTCCAGTATAATGCCGCTGAAGACGTGCAAGAAGCTCAAGGCCAAAACTTTTTGCTGCAAGGCTGGAACGCTGACTGTTTGATTAGAACTATATCTCTATATGATATAACAGAGCAAGCTACCATGGGCAAGCCCAATGGGTGGAACGTTCCTGAAGACGCTTGGGTTAGCGAGCACGCTATGCACGAGTTTATAACAGAGCAAACCAACGACAATCTTGAGCCTGAATGTTATTTTAGGCACAACATGCTTTGCTGGAACACAGAGAGATCTAGCCACGTTTACTGGAACAATTATCACTACAATGGTAATGGACCTTTAGATGATACAGAAGAGTCTTACAACGGGTACTTGCTTAACTTTACAATAGAGAATAATCCAGACTTTGAAAGTTTTGACGGTAAACTAAGAATTAGAGTTACAAACAGGTGGAATGAGCAGACAAACTCTTTAGACGGAGCTTACATTAGAGACATAGATGTTCCTGGAGACTATTCTATATTAATGAATTTTAACTCTACAGATCCAACTATAATATCATCCCCTGAAGGCTCTGAAGTTAGTGGTGTGTCGTTTGCTAATCAAAGTGATTATGCTCAGATTGAAAATCATAGAAGTAAAATAGTAGTGTTTCCAGAGTCAGGCGGCTGTACGGGCGCTTTAAGTAGCTTGTCTTTAGTTGACGCTACACAGTACTACGAGGGTGGCGGAATAGATTCTTGGGTTATAACAGGTTATGATAGATCAGCGGCAAACTACATTTCTTGGAATGAAGAAAACTCAAACATCGTGTTTTCGAGTGCTCCTGTAAATCAACAAGACATACTAACCAATATAATCTCACCGGTTCAAGTAGAGCAAAAAGTTGGTCATATCCAGTCTAACTCTAATATAACTTTTGGCTTAACAACAAGCGAGATTACTGGAAGCATAAAAGCGTACTACTACAACAGCTCTAACAAGGGATTTAGTGTTGTTTACGACTCTAACGATACCAATTCAAATGTATTTACTTTAAATGAACCTAGACCTGGTGACGCTTTAATAAACACTTTAGTTATTAAGGCTAACGAAGATGGCTCTAGCTGTACTATAGACGATGTATTCTTTTTCAAAAGTGCTAGCGATGGTTTTGAGCCAAAAACTATAAGCTATAGCGAAGACGTTAAAGGTTGGACTAGTTTAAAGTCTTTTCACCCGGAAGCTGGAGTGAGCGTAGCCAGAAAATACTACACGATGCTAAACGGTGAACTGTGGGAGCATCACGCTAATGATGTTAGAAATAGCTTTTACGGAAATCAATACGATAGTCATGTTACCCTAGTTATGAACTCCGAGCCGTCTACGGTTAAGAACTTTAGATCATTTAGCTACGAAGGAACGCAAGCTAAGGTTCATGAGTCTAAACAAGTGTTTATAGGCACGAATGATCTTGGAGAAGACTTGTATGCTAGCTCGGCCGACAATTACAACTACAGCGCAAAACAAGGTTGGTTTGCTGAAAGCATACATACAGACATCCAGCATGGATCTATAAAAGAATTTATTAAAAAAGAAGGTAAGTGGTTTAACAATATAAAAGGCAAAAACACAGGTGATTCTGTGACTATGGAGGAAGTAGGGCAGTTAAGCTTTCAAGGGCTAGGTTTTATTGAGTCTGTAGGGTCTTCTACCGACAATTTACCTGCAGAATAACTTTAACAACAATTAAATGGCTATAATAGACGAAATGCAAATAAATACTGAGGCTGTACCATCAACTGGTGGCACTAAGTATTTTAGCATAACAGGTGAGGATGGTGCTCAGTTTATGATTCAAGCTGTTACGTCTGAAGGTGTTTTTTATAATTTTACAACAAAACAGTTTACCGCAAGCGAAAGCTTCAACTCTAACCACAACAAGTTAGTGAAGTTAAACGGTCAGTACAACTCTTCAATACATTTTCCAAGTGGAGCTACTACAACGTATAGTATTATTTTAATAACAAACGGATTTGACACGACTATTAACAACAATACTAGAAAAGTAAGTGTTAAAAAGATTACCCAAAGTAGCGAAACTACTGTTACGCTTGCTTTTGCCACGGACAACCAAGATAAGTATAACTCTAATCCAGCCGCGGCTAATGTAACGTCTAGCGGTACGCCAAGCATATTTTCTAACGATAATGTTTCAAACATAAGTACCGTAACTAACGCTGCTAGTGACACTCATGGTAGTGGCTTTGAGTTTATAAGATTTAATTCAAAAGGAATATTAGAATTTTCTGGTGATACTATATGGTATTATCAAAAAACAGCAACGGTAAGCGGCTCAAGTTCTAGTACTGTTTTAACGCTAGACAGTGTAGACGGGATAGGTGCAGGTTCAGAAGTAACCTTTATAACAGGGACTACAGCTCCTGGAGCAACAACAATAGTTAAGGATGTAAACACTAACTCCAAAACCTTAACGTTATCTCGATCACAATCATTTAGCGATGGGAATACTGTAACAATAAGATCTTATGGATCTTCCTTAATAAACCAAGTTAGTGGAGCTTCTTTTAAGTTTGGTACAGTTACAGCTATTAAAACTAAGCTTACACACTTATCTTATACTACAAACGGAGTAACAAGCAATAGTAACACTATAAATTTAAACGGATCTAGAGGATTAGGAAAAAACGCCGCAATAGGCGCGTCTGGTTTAAACAGGTCAAACTCGGGTGATGTTATACGCTCAGTAAGTCTTAGCGCTACTGGCGGAAGTATAGTGGTAGGAGACGGCGATGCTGCAACGTCTGGAGATCTTCAGAACTTAGCTGATAACGTTACAATATCAACTAGCTCTATTAACAGCATAGATTTAAGTTATTTTTTGACAATAATTTCTTACGCTTCGTCTAATGTGCAAATAAATTTTGACTTAGATAAAATATTAACACCTCAAACTGTATCATGATAATAAATTTTTCCTCAACAATAGCCAATACCTCCGCGTCTGTTGGTGACGTAATTTACAAAGCGTCTGCTAGCTCTATAAAAAATGGCATGCAATATTTTGGTGAAAATGGAACAACACCTACTAGAGTTGGAAAAATAATATCAATAGGTTCTAACTTTATTGAGGTAGAGTCTGGTTCTTCAAGCCCAGCTGAAGGAGACTTTATAATGTTTTCAAAAGACAACTCTGTTAACGAGTCTAGCTTAAAAGGTTACTATGCTAGCATTACAATGAGAAACTCGTCTACAGATAGGGCAGAGCTTTTTGCTATTAACGCTGTAGTTCACGAAAGTAGTAAATAGTGCGCTTAAAATGTAACTATATCACTATAATATAATTAAATTTAATAATGAGTGAACAAGTTACATTTAGAACCTTTAAAGAAGGTGACTACGAAATGTGTTGTGACTGGTGGAAATGGTGGTGGAAAGAAATACCGGTAAAAAGAAAAGTTTTACCAAACGATGAAAGATGTTTCGTAATAGAAAATAATAACACACCTGTAGCTGCGGTTTTTTTATACGCGGCTGTAAATCCAGAGGTAGGTTATCAAACATGGTTAGTATCTAATCCAGAGTACAGACAAAAAGATAGAAGAAAAATGCTAGAGTTGCTAGTAGCAAACGTGGCAAAGGAAGCGAAAGAAACCTGGGGTATGTCAATGTTATTTACAGTATGTGTAAACAAACACATGGAGAACATTCACGAAAACCAAGGTTGGTTTATAGAACGATCAGCGCCTTGTTACGAGGCGTTCAAATACTTATAATATGGGTAGAGCAGCACAAAGAAGAACAGAGCAACAAATTACAGGCGCTACAGAAGCTCAACTGCAAGAGCAACGCGCGTTTCAAGACAGACAAAGACAAGTTTTAGATTCTCAAAGAGCACAATACGAGAATTTTGAGTTTACAAATCCTTTTGCTGGTATGGAAAATACCATGGAGGATCTACAAGTTAATACTGCAGCTGCAGATTTTCAAGCAGAGCAAGGCAGACAGCAACGAGCAAATTTATTAAGTGGACTGAGAGGAGCAGCCGGAGGATCTGGTATTGCTGGCTTAGCCCAAGCGTTAGCTAATCAAGGAACTTTACAGTCAAGACAAATATCTGTAGATTTATCAAAACAACAATCAATGAATCAAAAACTTGCCGCTCAGCAAGGTATGCAGATACAACAACTAGAAAGACAAGGAGATGCCGCTGTTCAACAAGCTTTAGCTAGTAGAGAATCTACACTGCTTGGCATGGAAATGGGTGAAATGGCTGGCGCTAGAGCTGGCGTACAATCTGCTTACGGAAATCAAATGGCAGGGTTTGGCGCTATATCAGGAATGCAAAACGCTCGCATGGGTATGTATGGACAAATAATAGGTGGTGTTGCTCAAGGAGTTGGCTCTGCTGTTACAGGAAAAATTTTAGCATAAAACAATGGCAAAAGGAGGAGTAAATTTAACACCAAGAGCAGACGCTACTTTAGTTAACCAATCATACAGAATGGGTATGGCTGGAGTACCAAAAGATCTTAGTAAGACGTTTAAAGGAATGTCTGATAGCTACGCTTCATTTATGGGTACTATAGGTGAGGTTGGCAATAATATAGGTCAAACTGTAGGTAAAATAGCTGGACAAGCAATAAAACAAGGAATAGAAACCACTAAAGCTTTAAATCAAAATCCAAACGACTTAGGAGGTTTTTCTGACTTTTTTACTGAAGAAATACAGAACGTAAAAAACTTAAGAAAAAGCGGTGACAGGCTTAAGCTTGGTAAAGAAGGCAAAGAAGCTAGACAGCTTTTTAGAAAAGAAAGAGATAAACTGTTTGGTCAAATGCAAGGTGTTAAAGACGGGACTATAGCTAACGCTACAGCTCTAACTCAAGGAACTTTTAACGCGGAGGCTACAGGAGCGGAAAACATGGTGCTTAATGATTTGATACTAAACAAAGGAAACGCTATTAAAGACGGTGAATATAAAGGCGCTAAAGCTAAGATGTTTAAAGATGAAAATGGTGATGTTGCGTTTAAGTTTGTAAATAATGAAGGTAAAGAAATAGCTGGGGTAAATGAAGAAACAGGTGAGCTTATAGTAGCTGATGCTAACAACCCAGCTAAAGTAGTTAGAAACGATCAAGTAGGAAGTTTAATAAAGCCTAAAGTAGGTACTGTTAACGAAGCACTTGACGCGCAGTATGACAAAATTGTTAATGATGGTATGGAAAAAAACCCATTTAATGCTAATAGAATTAAGTCAGATATTAATGAGCTAACCCTAACGGAAGACGCGTTTTTACATGCGGTGCATACTAAAATGGCGGGTATGGATCAAAGCTATGCCGATATGTTGACTATGCCTAACGATGCTACAGAAGAAATGTATCAAGCTTTATTTGACATTGATAAAGACGGTGACGTCGACGCTGATGATAAAGCGGCATCTGGAGCATCAGACGTAAACTTTGGCGATGGATATAATACTGTAGAAAACTTTAAAAAGTTTAGAAAAGCTATGTTAGATCCAAACAACAAAGCGGCGAGAGACATATTTGCTAATAAAGTTGTAGAAAGCATGGCGAGCGGTTATCAAAGTGGCGTTGACGCTACTCAAGCTCGAGCTGATGCTGAGATGCAGAAATTTGCTACGGAGCAAGATATAAGACAAGAAGACGTTTTAGAGCGTAAAGAATTAGCCGCTACTAAACAATTAGAAAAAATTAGAGTTCAAGATCAACTTAAAAAAGAAAACAACGCTATTCGAGCTGAAGGGCAAAAGCAAAGAGAGAAAGATAAAAACAAGCTTTTAACTTTTGACCAAGGTGGTCAATCTGTAAAAATACAGTCCGAGCAAGTATACAACGTTATTGACAAAATAAACGAAGTTATAATGACGCCAACGCCAAACGGTCTTAATACTCCTATTGTTTTAGGTGGTATTGTGTTTAAGTTTGACGACAACAAGAATGTTTTAGTTGCTACCGCTGAAAATGAAGATGGTACGTACGAGTACGGTAAAAAGTTTGAAGGAAGCAAAAGAAATGAATTTTTTGCTTCAACCTTAGGAATTAACAAAGGAGAGTACGGTTTACTTAATTTTTAAATAAAATAACTTCTACGCATGATTGAAGATAATGACAAAGATTTAAACCTAAATGTTGATATGCCATCTCTTGTTGAGCCTACAAAGCCAGCATTTGGTAGCACAACTTTAGGTGAATTTGCAGAAGACAAAAGACAAGAAAAAAAGAAAGATGAACTTAAGGCAGCGTACGACGCTAGCTTACTAGCTCAATCTGTTGATCCTGAAGTAGAGGCAGCTGCAACGTCATTAAAAGAAAGTGAAAGTGGTAAAATAGTTGACATAAGTAACGATATTCTTGCGTTGGTTAAATCTGATAGTCAAGAAGAAGTAAAAAACATTTTATCAAGTCTTGACGAAGAAACTGAACAAAGAGTTAGAAAAAACTTATCTGAAAAAGGCATAAGCGTACAAACTGACTACGGAAAAGTTACGCAAAGCCCAGAAATAACTTTGCCTGAAGTTGTAATAGGGGCTGTGCCTACAGCTAATGAAGATTTAGAGCTTTCAAACATTGAGGTTGGAGCTAAAGAAACTAAAGATCCTGACCTGCAAATACCAGAACCGGACGCCGGTGATATTATTAGACAAAAAATATCTAATGTAACATCTGAAAATGAGTCTGTAAAAAAAGCCTGGGCTGCTGATTACTTTAAAATGGAGAATTTTGAAGATTGGAGAGAGGATACAAAAGGTCAACTGTCACAGCGAACTCAAAATTTAGACGCTAAAATTAAGCTTAGAGAACAAGACTTAAGAGAATATCTTGGCGATAAATACGAGTTGTATAAAAGCATATACAACAAGCCATCGAACGAAATTGAAGAAAATGGCAATTGGGGCGCTATTGAATTAAATAAATTAGTAGAAGATAAAGTAACAAGCAATGAAGACGTTAACTCAGCTTTATCTAAAGGTAGAAGTGAAATAGCTCAAATAACAATGGAATCCATGTTTAGCGATGACATGAGTCCAGTAAGTCAGATAGAGCTTATAAAGTCTATAAAAGTGTTAAACAAAGATGTCGGCACGAACGAATATAATTCTGCCATAAAAGACATGCTTGACAGAATAAATCCTATTGTACTTCATAGAGAGTTTGATGGCGCTGTAGAAAACTCAGATCCAGAAACATTCATGAAGTTATTTAGAATTCTCCCGCCAGAAGATAGATTAAAAGGCGGTGATTTTGGTGCTTTTACAACATCGCAGCAGTATTTATCTAATCTAGTGAGCAAAGCGTCTGCTGATATGGTTAACGATCTTCTTAAGAAAACAGAGTCAGATCAAGAATACTTTGACAAACAATCAGAGATTATAAGCGCAAACTTTGGCAAAATAAACAACGTGCAAGATGATTTATTTAGTAAAATAACAAAACTTGACGGCGTTGAAAATAAAAGCAATAATCAAATTATACAGCTTAACACGCTGATAGGAAAGTACAAGGCAAATGCCAGATACCTAAATGAAGTTGGCGTTAATGAAATAGGAGACTTATATAATAAGCAAGCTAGTAATTTTTCTTTACAAATAGACTTATTAAACGATGAGTTTGAAAAAAATAGAATTGGAGAAGATGAGTATCAAAAAGCTCTTGCCAAAAACTACAGTGGACTTGAAAGAGCAGCGGCAAATCTTGAAACTCAATTAATAGGCGGTTTTGAAGGAGTATTTAGAAGATTTTCAGGTATGTCGCTAAGCCCGCTTAACAAAGATCAAAAAAGCTTTGAGCAATCTTTTGCTGACAAAGTATTATACACGAGTCAACATTGGTCAGCGTCTATAGAACAAGGATTTGCAGACAACACGTCTTCAACTTTAGCTTCAATGCTTATGTTTGTTCCAGGTGGTCAAACTATGGCTTACACAGCGTTTTTTGGTATGGGAGCTGGCGGTAAATTTAAGCAAATAGCACAAGAAAGAGAAACGGCTGAGTATTTGCTAAGCGCTAAACCCGGAAATCTATACTCACAAATAGAAGCAGCTGAAAATGAGTCTGATCTATGGAGATTAAATAGACAGTTAAAACAACAGCAAGACATTTTAGATGCCAACTGGTGGGTTGAAACTGGAGTTGGTATTACTTTTGGTCTTACTGATGTTGTTATGGAGCGATTTCTTGGTACTGGTAAGGTTGCTAGAACTTTCAAGCAATGGGGTAAGCTGCCTGCAAACGCTAGCTTGCTACAAAAAACTATTAACTCTGGAAAAGTGTTTGGTTTATCTCAAGTTTCTGAACTAAGAGAAGAAGGCGGGGTTAATATAGTAAACAACTTTACAGACAGGGCTTTATTAGGTAGAGATGTCGGTATGTTTGATGGCTTTGACCTCAACTTTGTAGGAGATGTACTTATAGGAAGTATGGGGTCAAGTGGTACGGCCACAACTATAAACGCTGTTAACTATGCAAAATCTAGCTTTCAAACAAGAGCTGAGAAAAAATTAATAAAAGAAAAAATTGATCAAATAGCAGATTATGATGCTCAACTACAAGACGAAAACCTATCGGTAGAAGACAAAGAGTATTTAGAAGATAGAAAAATGGAGTTGATCAAAGACGTTACCAAGTACGATCAATCTACATTAGAAAAGTTAAATAGATTATCAGAAGAACAGTTAACAGAAATATCTGAAGCTGACAGAAAAAGAAACAATGCTCTTAAAGTTATAGATGAAATAGCGCAGTCAAGAGAGCCTGGTAAAGCTTTATCAAAATCAGAACAAGCACGTTTAGACGATGCTAAAAAGCAATACGAAGAGTTTACAGATCAAATAGACGAAATAGCTGGTAACGAGGAAAACAGCATCACAGAGAAGTTTAAGAAAATGGCCAAAGGCAAAAGCTACGGTGATTTTGTATATCAAGCTAGAATGGCTAGGTTTAACAACTCTAAAGCTAGAATATTAGCGGCTAAAAAAGGCATGTACTACAACGAGCTTCAAGCTGAAGACTTGACAGACGAGTTTTACGAAGAAGTTCAAAAAAGACACGGACCTGATTTTGACATAGAAGCGTTTAAAGATAAAGCTGAAAATAGAAACAAGAAAGGCTCTAATGCCGAGTTTGTTGTTGGTGGTAAAGGATCTATATATGTATTTTTAGACAACCAAGACGTTAGTATTTTAAACGGTACTAAAATACAAGGAGAAATAGCTTCTGTTGCTGCTTTTCACGAAGTACTACATCAAAATAATAGAGATGTCGGTTTAATAAAAGACGGTGTAGTTACTGATGCTGCTAAAAAAGGTATACTAGGTTTAACGTCTTTAATAGAAAAGAAAAGAAGAGCTGGAAAAATTGATGACGATGCTTATGCGGAGTACTTGCTTAGAATTGAAGCTTATAGAGATAAAAGCGAAATCACAAGCTTTGGAGAAACAGAAATAGAAATGGCTGGCGTAGACTACGAGGAGATAGTAAACTTGGTAGGAGATCTTCAAAGCATTGGGGCTATAAGCAGAAGCGATTACTCTATGCTGTTTGGTATGAAAAACTTCTTCAACAAAGTAGTTGATAAAACATTTGGCAAGCACACGTCAAAAGTAATAGACTTTAGTGACGGTGAGGTATTGTTTGATTACATAACTAAATTTAATACTGAAGCATACGAAGGTAGAGTTACCAAAGCCATGAGCGCTGAAGAAGAAGAGGCAGCTAAGTCTAAAAGCCAAAGAATGGCTAGCGATGCTTTTGCTGATAGTGAGGTTGCTGAAGAATTAGGTTTAACTAGACAGACTAAAGATATAGTTGAGACTAACGATCAGGTTTATAGAGACATTGTAAAAAGATCTGAAAAAGAAGGTAAGTCGTTAAAAGAATCTGTTACTCAAAGAGATAAAGATAAGCTTGTTACAAACAACATGCCTAGAGTTATGGCTTTAGCAAATCAAGCAGCTAGAGCAGCCAAGAACTTAACGTTAGATGAAAGTTTAAAAATAAAGGATGTTAATGAGTGGATGTCAGAATACTCTTTAAAGCTTGTTGAACTAGCCAACTCTTGGGACCCAGCCAAAAACGATAGCTTTGGCGCGTATATGAATCAACTGTTACCTAAAAAATACAGTGGAATATTAGACAAGCTTAAGGCTAAGATAGAGACTACTAGCGCAGACAGAGAAGAGGCTGGAACTACCGCTTACAACAACGTTATTGATGAAGGACCTACTCAAGATGAAGTACTTGATGGTAAAGTTAAACCTAAAAAAGCTAAAGGTGTTACTTTAGTTAACGATATGGTTGGCTTGTCCGATAACATAAGACCTAACCAATCTTTAAACGCTATAAAAGAAGCACAGACAGAAGAACAAAGACAAGAGGCTGAAAGTAAGTATCAGCAAGATTTATTAAACACACCACTGTATAAGCTAGTGGCTAAGATAAATCCTAGCATAAAGCCTGATGACGTTAGACTAAAGCCACTGCTAAAAAACTTACAGCAAGGCGATCTAAGACCTGTTTTTGACATGATAGTAAAAGAGTTTGGCTTAGACCCAAACAAGGTAGCTAAGGGCGCTACAATGCCTCAGGGTGATATTAGAGCTGCACAGAGATTTGTCGCCAACAACTTCGACCTAATAATAGGCTCGCTGCCAGAAGGTTTTGACTCTAATTTTAAAGCTACAGGTGTTCAAAATGTATTATTAAATGCTTTTTACAACAAAAGAGAAGTTAGATCAGCAACTAAAGCTGGTAATAAAGTTTGGGTTAAAAAGCCTGTAAACTCTATATTGAAAGATAGAAAAGCAGCTATGGCTGTGTTTGGGTTAACAGAAGCTGGTATACCTAACGTAGCTGATAAAGCGGCTAACATAGCACCTCCTATACAAGCAATAGCTAGGTGGACGGCGTCTAAGATTACGATCAAAACAATTAGAGAGCTAGAGCCAGAAGATCTATCGTCAAAAGCTGAAGCTAAAAGAAACCCCCGTTAGGAAGAGCACTCG
>Ga0187219_1000341_pt1 | contig 21986 bp, 10 predicted proteins | sample 13SPOviralmetaG_FD_130162 | JGI IMG/M metagenome (GOLD analysis project Ga0187219, IMG submission 130162) | Marine viral communities from the oligotrophic San Pedro Time Series (SPOT) site, San Pedro Channel, CA, USA - 13 SPOT_SRF_2010-07-21... | ecosystem: Environmental > Aquatic > Marine >... | reverse complement strand
TTTAGAATTTAATATTAAATCTATATCACTTGCACTAAAGCCCATTCTTGGTAGCAAAGTACCAGCTACAATAGTAGAAGGATTTAAACCTAAAGCAGTTGCTTGTTGGTTTTTAGCATTATCAAGAACTATCTGTAATGTTTTAGCAGATTGAAACTGCGGTGAGTTTTCTCTAAAGTCACCAGAGTAATCATCGTTAAATTCACTTTTTGATGTGTTGTTAATACTAAGGCTGAACCCAAGACCTACATTATATCTAGATAAATATGATAAAGCATTATTTAATGCTGCCACATTACCAACCATTTGTGATCCTGTAACGTTTTCTTCAAAAAACTCTGCTGCACCAATAGGGGTGTTTTGCTTAGACCTAACAGTTTTGTTAGGAAACCTTTTAGCAACAGCTGCTTTTCTTGCTTCTATTTCAGCATCTATATTTAAACTAGCACTAATCTCTTCAAGCTTCTCTGGGTTTTCATAGAATCTAATTGATTTTTCTATATACTCATTAACCTTTCTTTCTTGATTAGTTTTAGGATTATCATATTTAAAGTTCATAAATATAGAATCACCATCGTGGTCAGATCCTAAAACATCATTTACTTTAGCAGGAATTTGTATGGAGTTGTTTCTGTGTTTACCTTTAGAATCTTTAGATTCTGTTTGGAATCCAATAACTTCCATTGTAGGCCTAGATTGATTACCGTGTGCTGGTATACGAGCACCTACAAATTCTTCACCCAAGATTACATAGTTGCCATCTTCAAGTTTAGCCATTTTAGAATATAAAAATTCTTTTGCTTCTAACTCAGAAGAAAAACTTCTATCTAAACCTTTTATTCTAACTCCCTGAACTCTACCAACATCAGAAGAGCCAACTCTAATCATGCTGTTGTCTACAAAGTTCTTTAAGGCTTCTACGCTTGTAAAGCTTGCACCTCTTGCGTCTTTAGATATTCTAGAAAAATACTTGCCCTTAAAAGATGCTGGAACAATAGCTTCAGCTGGAAGAGTAGCATTTCTTTTTCTACCTCTAGAATCATATCTAACACCTTGAGTGTACGCTTTTAAGTCTTTACCTACAGACGTAGCTTGTATTGCTATATTACCATTACTAATAATCTTTGCAGATTTTCTAATAAGCGTTCTAATAGCATCGCCATAATACTTGTGCATTGCAGGTAAGTTTTGACTTATTTTGTCATCTGCTGCTGCTAACAATTTAGCAACGCCATTAGATGTTGATGTAATTGCGTTATTACTTACAGCTCTACCTAAAAGTTGTTTTACTTTTAATCTAGACTCAGGCGTGCTTTCTATTGCATCTTCTAATAACGCATCAACAGATTCATTCATAAATCCGTCTAATATCTCACCCTCTAAAACCTGTATCTCATCCATCTTCTCTTGTTGAGCTGGAGATAGATTATTATTGTTTGCACCTATAACCTGTGTAGCAAGATTAACTTTAGTCTTACCATTATCCATAGGTAATTGTATACCCATGTTAGCACCATCTAATCCAACGAGTTTTTTACCAGACATATAAGTATCATTCAAATACTTCTGCGCTTGGCTGTCAGGACCAAAGTCTGCATTGTGATCTATTGCAGCTTGATCTGAATTAGGAAACTTCTTAGCAGCGGATTTAAATACAGCAATATTTAAAGATTCACCATACCCATTCTTTTCTCTTCTAGCTTTAAGCTTGTCTGCAATGTTTTGTAAAACTTCAGACTCACCTATCATTTCAGGAGTAAGAACATGTGTTGATGTTTTTAAATATGCATCTTGTCCTTTTAAGTTTTTATTCCCACGGTCACCTCTCTTGTCTGCACCGTAATAAACAAACTTAAATAAGTCACCCATTCTAGCACCAACTCTTTCTTGTACAAAAGGCAAGTCTTCTGGTAGTATAAAAGATGCTGCATCTGTTATTTCAACACCATCAACTTCTATATCATTAAACAATATAGGTTCAATAGAAACACCACGCATAGATCCATCATGTCTTGCTATAGATCCTGTAGCTCTTTTAATATAATCAGCTTCGCTTTTAGATTGCTCATGACTACCTACAAATAACTCTTGTGCGTGTATACTATTTATTGCAAAATTAAAAGCATAATCACCTAACAAACCTTTAGCTTCTTTTGTAAATATAACTTTACCTTTTTTAACAACAGCTATAGATTTTAATACAGGATTGTTTTCAATAATAGAAGGGTTATCTTCTATCATTCGCATCATTGACTCAACCTGACTGTTTATAGTTTCTTTACTTAGATCTAAAACAGGTTTACCATCTTTATATTTTTTCTTATCTAACTTAGCAGATTTATATGCGTTAATAACATTTGTTTTTTGCTTTGTAGTAACATGCATAGGTGCTTGTATAGAGTACCTACGTTTAGAGTTAGAAAATATAGATATAGGCTGTGAGTAATATGTAAGACTTTTATCTGTTGATAAAACTTTTTGTCTTGCACTTACAAAGTTTTCTAAATCACCAAAGAATATATCTTCTTTAGTTTTGTTTTGATATGTAACAGTTTTATTATTTCCTATAAGAGAAACTGTACCACCATCAATACTTATTTTAAAAGCTTCACTTTCCAAACCTTGCTGACCTAACGATACAACCATTTTAACAAATGAGTTGCCAGGGTAGTCTTCCATTAATTGATTTCTACCATCTTCTGTTTTAGCAAGTTTAGTAATGTAATCCATTTGGTTAAGCATGCTGCTGTTCATATTAATAGCAGACGTTGCTTTACCTTCTACATTTGTTACAGTCTTAATAGCGTTTTTGCTTCTAGCTGCAACAACCATGTTTTGTACTAAATTCTTAAAGTGATCATTTCTTACAGATAACTTATCTTGTTTTAGGTTTGCTGTAAAAGTTTTGTCTTTTAACCAACCTTCTGTAAGCTGTTGTAGACCTAAATGCTTACCTCTAACAGGAACTCTGATTTGAGATAAATACTCCATGTCTAAATATTGATTGTTATCTGACATGTATAATATAGGTGCCATTATTTTTAATGACTCGCCCATAGTAAGACTACCACCGTTGTCTATTTTATCCTTAGCTTTTTTAATTCTATCTAAAAGCTGTTGTTTGAACTTGAAAGTTTTATTACTTCTAAAGAATACATTGTTAGCAGACTTATTTATGTTAGCCATAACATTTGATTCGCTAGACGCTATAGCTTCTTTTTCTACTATGTTTCCGTTAGAGTTAATATTTACATAGTGTATATTCTCGTTAAACTTATTTCTAAAGTTATTGTGTATCTCACTAAGAACTACCATTTTTTCACTAGGCTCTACATACTCATCTAATATTCTCATCATCTCTTGTATGTGAGTGTCTGAGGATGTTTTTAAGCCATTAATAAACTTCGCTGGTGTATTTCTATTAGCAAGAGCTAATTGATGCAATGCAGCCTCTAATTTACCTTTAAAGAACTCTCTATTTTTACCTTTTGGATTAGCAATCATCATCATCGCGTTTATTAAGTGCGATGTAGAGTTGTCCATAGCTAATTGTTTTTGGTAATCATTTGACATTACATTAACGTCATCACCAGAAAAAGTATCAGCATTATCTTCAGCGTCTATATATGTATCTTCATCTATTTCGTCATTTACAGGATTGTTATATCCTGCTTCGTCATATATAGATTTAACGCCAGACAAAGTATCGCCATTAGGATCTAATCCTTGTTTATTTCTAGCGTTACGTTTAACAGCGTATTTATGTTGTACTATCTCTCTAATAGCTTCTACAGAGTCTTGACCTTCTAGTTGTTCTACCACAGCGTCTGTAATAGAATCAACAGCAGTGTCAAAACTTACGCTAGAACCTTGCTCTGTAGCTTCTTGTATAAACTGATCAACCTCTTGTGCGGCTGCCGCTTCTACAGTTTTAGATGCTACACCATATTTTAGGTGTTTAGCTTTACCAGATTTAAATTTACCTTTATTGACTCCGTTAGCTATATCATCTATAATAGCATTGTTTATCTCCTCAAGAGACATGTTCTCAAACTTGTTATCTACATTCTTAAGGATTTCTTTAGCATCAGAAGGAGTAATCATTCTCGCTATTCTACCTTTAAGCTTTCTTAAAAATCCTTCATACTGTACAACATCAGGACCTTTATCAAAGAACATGTTTAAGTTACCTGCCATTTGTGGGGCAAGTGATGTAACAAAAGCTTCTTCTATAATATTCTCTTGTAAAGAATCAGGTAATATAGTTAGGCTTTTATTTTCTACTTGTGAGTTTAATATTTTATCAAATAGATTTTGTGCAGTCTCATGATCATTTTTATTATGAGCTTCAGACCATGCTTCTAAATCTTTTTGCGTTTCTTTAGAAAATACTTCTTTTGCTCCTAACATAGAAACAAATATTTGATCCCCTCTTAGAGTAAACTCTTTACCCTTATCATCAACGTATGTATATAATAATTCTTCTGAATATAATTTTTTAGTATCTCTAAATACTTTAGATTTTACAATCTTAGAAACACCTCTTTGGAAAGAAGGATTATCTCTCATCATGTCATAATAAACATGACCATATTCGTGCATTATAGTTGTTCCTACATCTGATCCAGCTGTTACTTGCACCGCAGAACCTAATGCCATACCTACAACAGGTACACCGCGAGAATCTAAAACTTCTCTTAGTATAAGCAGTTGTTTAGTAGGGAATTTTTTAGATGCCGCAGACATAATAGCGCCTTCGAGAGCAGGATTAATAGAAGCAAAGTATTGTAGAGGCGTAGGTTTATTTACGCTTTCTTCAGTTGACTTCATTCTCTTTTCGCCAGGAGAAACTCCGTAACCTTCTTTCTTTAACTCGTTATCTACAGTTTTCTTTTTCTTCTTTTTAGCATTGTAATCTTTAGCTAAACTCTTACCTAAAGCATCGCCATCCTTAGCTAAATCTTCTGCAGACTCCTCGTCTATTTTAGTTTCAGATTTAGGTTCAGCTTTTTTAGCGCTTGGTTGTGCTTTCTCCTCTGTTGCTTGTTCTTCGCTCTTAACTGTCTCTTCTGTTGCAGTGTCTTCTGTTGTTGTGTCTTCATCTTCTATGATTTGTGCTTCTTCATCCGCAACACTTTTGCTTTCAGACTTAACTTCACCGCCAGACGCTATAATAACATAATCTAATATGTTTTGTAAGCCTTCTTGGTCTGAAGCAAATTGCTCTTGCTGTTCAGCAGTTAGTTCGTTAAATATTTTATCAACAATTTCTTTTGGAGATTTACCCTCCTTAGTCATTTGTTTTATAGTGTCACCAAAAGGTCTTATTGTCTTTTTAAAGTCTCTCTGCTTTTTAGTGTTAGCATAAAAACCTTTAACAGCATCCATTGCTCTACTAAAAGGACTCTTCTTAGAAGAATCTACATCAGAAGCTCCTATCTCTTGTCTAGATACACCAGCTTTATCAAACTCTTCTTTAGCTTTAAAAAATTCAGAAACTTTATCTTTGACTTTAGCGTTTTTAACCCTGTCTTTAATTTTCTGAATATTCTCCTTACTCATTGCAGACTTAACTTTTTCCTTAACTGTTTCAACACCTTCAGATACAGTGTCTGCAACTTTTTGAACTTTATCTTCAGCTTCTTGCTTTTGGCGTTCAGCTTTCTCTACAGAACCTTGCTTAGTAAATTGCTCGTATTCTTCTTGAGTTAATCCTTCTGCTATCTCATTAGTCATTTCAATAGCGTAAGAATTTTCTTTAAGTCTTGTTTGTAGAGCTTTAGTTTCAATTTCTAACTCAGCTTTTTGTGCGTCATTTAATTGAGTGTATTCTTCAGTTTCTTTAAAACTTTCTATTGCAGATAATCTTTTACCGTCTGCCTTCTTAGCAGTACCAGCTTGTTTTTTACCAGCCAATAGTTTAGCGGTAGCGGTTTTACCTTCTTGTATAGCTTTGTTTAAAGATTCAGTATTTCTACTATGATCATCTTCTATTTTAGCTAATTCATTTTTAAGAGCTTCTCCTTCTAAATTTTCATTAGCTTCTTTTGTAGACTTAGCTTTTAATACATCTAAATTTTCTAAAGCCTTTTTATTTTGTAGCTCTTTAATTTTAATGTTAAATAAAGCTTGTTGCCCAACTTCTGTAAGTTTATCTTGAAAAGGTAATGTTGCCGCAACTTCAGCGTAAGCTTCTATTGTTGCATCATACTCTGCTCTTTCTTCTCCAGATATTTTTCCAGATTTCTGTAATTTATCAAGCATTCCATTAAGACCATCTATTTGATCTTCTCTTACGGCTGCTTCTATAATCTCATTAGTTCTTACTTTCTTTTGTGCATCACTCATGTTTTCATACATGTTGATGTCATCGTCAATAGAAACTCTCTTATTAGTTATTCGTCTACCGTTCTCTGCAACGCTATCCATAAATCCACCACGACCCCCCATAAGGAAACCAGCAGCAAACGAAACACCTAATGTTTTTCTGTTTTCATCTGACGTTAAAAAATCTGTATAGCTTACAAATTCTTTACCTTGTACTTCAGCAAGATTTTTTTGCTGTATCCACTCTTCATATGTTTCTTGGAACATTTCTTCAGTACCTTCAGCGGTACCTACAAGACCACCTTTTACAGCATGACTTCTTAATCTTTGACCAAATGTTTTTTGAATTACTTTAGCAGATTCAGCTCCACCTTTCATTCTATTGAATTGTTTAAACGCTCTACCAGATAATCCACCAAATTGTATACCCCAGGATAGTCCGTTAAATAAAAACCATTTAGAATTATCTAAAAAGGTTCCATGCGCAGCTTCAGACGCTTCTTCTTCTGTAAGGCCCATGTCTAAGGCTCTGTTGTAAACGTCACCTGCGAGACCTGCACCTATTACTGCAGTAGTAGCTGTACCAGCACCTAAAAATTGTGCAACACCTGAACCAAAACCAGACAATGCAATTTCACCTTCTGCTGACGTAGCTAATGCACCCATTATACCTTTACCACCTTGGGCAGCTTTTGCGCCTTCAACAGCTTTAGATGCGCCTTTTGCTGCAGCTTCTGCTGTTTTTTGTGCTGCTCTAGTTTTCATTAATCTTTTAGCAGAGCCAAACATACCACGTTTTGCTGCGGCTTTAGCTCCTGCAGTCATAAGACCACGGGCAACACCTGCACCTTGAGCACCTGGTATAATCATCGATGCCATGTATGGAAGAGTCTTAGCTACATCTGTAGCCCAAAACTCAATCTTAAACATGTCGTCTAATGTAAATTCATCAAGACCTGGAGATTGATGTACCTCTCCCCATTTTTGCAGAGCATCACCCCACTTATGAAATGATGGTAGTCTTTCTGTAACTGCAAGAAATGTATCTGATTTTGTAACCTCATCTGGTAATATTGTCATTGCAGCATAGTCAATCATGTTACCTATATCGTTAACAACGATACCTGTACCTGCAACTAAGCTTTTACCAAACTTTTCTGCATTACCTTCAAATATTAATTCAGGATCTACTCCTGTATCTGTAATAGCTTGTTGGTCTCTTTGTGTTAATCCACCAACTCCTGGATCTATTTGTTGTTCAACAGCAGACACAGCGCCTTGCCGTGACATCTCCTGCACATCTTGTTGAGATAACATTGGGTTTTGCCCAGATTCTTCTTGCCCTGGTTCTACTTCTTGAGGCTTATCAGCATAGTCTAATAAACTGGCTTTACCTTGTGTACCAGATTGATTGCTACTTGCTTGGCTAATAAGATCGTTTAAATCTGCCATTTATTTTATTTTAATTGTAGTTACTCCAAATTTCTGCTAATTTAAGGATTTCATTTTTATCCCCAATGTCTCCGAACATTCTATTCATAACATTATAAATAGTAGTTGGATTTTTACTTTCTACAGCTAATTGGAATTTTTTACCATTAGCGTCAGTAGCCTTCATAAGATTACTCATTGCATTCATGTACTGCTTAGAGTTGTTAGCAAAATCGCCACCCTGGTTTTTAGCCGCAATAGAAGCTATAGAGTAAAGAACTCCTTTAGACTCTTCTGCGCCTTGCATTAAATTAAACTGAGGAGCAAGATAACTATTAACAGCATCCATTGTTGCATCTTGACCGCCTTCACCACCAGTGCCTTTATAGAAAGCGTTACCGTCTTTTTGTTGTTGCGCTCTTACAGCATTTAAGTTTTGATTTATATCCTGCTCAGGAGCATTAGATATTTTACCTATAACTCTAGAACTTGCAGCAGATGCTTGCATTTTTTCTTCCATTCCAGTAGAATCCATAATTCTTTCCATAGACATAGTCTTAGGATCCATTTCAATCATAACTTGTTTGTCCCACCATTTAAGTGAGTTGTCATTTTGGAAAGTAGCAACCATAGTCGGAACATAAGTAACATCGTTACCCCATTCTTTTTGTAAAGATTTAATTAGATCTCTGTCTTTAGGGTCTCCCATTATCTGCTCTTTAATGGTTCCGTCAGGCAATCTAAATCTTGCTTTAGTAACCATGTGAGCTCCATTATAAGTCATATTATTGTGATAGTCATCTCCATCTTGATCGTCTAAATAAACACCGTCTGCGTCAAACGCTCTTTTAACGTGTGTAAAATCAAACGTACCATCACCATTACTTTTCATAGCATTACCAAATTGGAACTGAGCTTCTTTTAATATAGCATCAGGAGCAGAATTAAATATTTCATAACCTGCTATTTGCATATTACCTTTTTGCTCAGGACCACCAGCTCTAACTCCAAACTGCTGCATCATTGGTTGACCTGCAGCATTAGCAAGCATACCAGCAGCAGCGTTAGGACCTGTAGCTGTTTGGTTAAATATATTTCTAACTCTTGCTGTAGCCTCTACTGGAGGTAACTCTTTAGTACCAACCATACGCTCATCATAAGCGCCTTTCATTCCCATATCCTCTTGGGCAAATTGCTTAAGAATCTTTTCTTTACCATTAGGATCACCAGGATACATGTTTTCTGCTAATGCAGATAACTTAGATTGATTAGCATCATCATTTTCTAAAGCCCAGTTATGAACTACTGCTGTATATTGCTGACTAAATATTTTATTAATATCAGGTCTTTCACCCTCGTAATAGTTAGCAGCATCTATAGCGTCATACTCTGCTCTTAAACCAGATAACTCAAATGAATCTATTTCACCTTTAAGGTACCTCATTTTATTAATCTGATCTCTTCTAGATATTTTATCTGCAGTTTTTTCATTTGCAGCATAAGCATCTAATTGAGCTAACTGACTTGCTGATTGCACGCCTACTTGATATTTATCGCTTTTCTTTAGATCAGACATTAAGCTGTCTCTAAAGTCTAATACCTTACCACTACTCATAGCGGTAGAGTATCTACCATTAAAAGATTTAATTAAGCCTTTAAATTCAGTAGTTTTTTCATCAAAATAATTATTTACATAATCACGCATGTGAGGTATCTTCTGCACTTGCTTTAAATAATTTTCTCTTGATGTCTCTAAAGCTTGTTGCTCTTGCCCAATCATTTCTGCGTTTTGAAAATCCAACTTTTCTTGTTGCATCATTTCATTGCGCATTTGAGCTTCTTCCTGTCGTCTAGCTCTCCTTGCTTCTGATGTACCTTTGATAGCTTCATTTAAAGCCATCATTGCTCCGTAATCTATTGCCATTAGTATCCTGTATTAAATATATCGTACATCTGTGTACCTAAATCAATTTCATTATCTGTATTTATTAATCCAGATGATGTGTTTAAAGGTGATGTATTAATTAAATTTGTTCCTGTATTTTGATCGTTAGGTTGATTGCTTACGTTTGTGCTTACAGCTTGATCATCAGCGTCAAGTAAATTAAAGTCTGGACCTTCATTGTTATTGTCAAAAATTGAAAATGAAGTTTGTACTCCTTCACCCACTTTTGGTTGACCAGACTTACCATCTTTAGTTGCTTTATATCCCATCTGCATCATAAGCTGTTCAGTCTTCATTTTATTATATCTATTAGCTTGACGACTAGCTATTGCGTCTGCAACCATAGATATAGATGATCCTGCTAATGCAGCACCTGCTGCTTGTTTAGCGCTGTCTTGTTTAAATTTAGCATCTTGGTATTTTGCTTGTCTAGCAGCTTCATACTGCTCATTCATAAGCATCATGCTATCATATTTCTCTTGATTTTGTCTTTGCATTTGCGCATCTGCCACAGCAATATCCATTAATGCAGATTGACGTGCAACATCAAGACCACCAAGTCCAGCCATAAACTGCGCTCTATTACCAGCAGAACCACGAACAATATTATCTATTCCCGTAGCGTAAGATGAATCTAAATCATTATGAGCCTTAGCTAACTCAGAAGGAGTTAAACCTTGTTGAGCCATACGCTTTGATTCTGCTAGTCTTTGCTGGAACGCAGGCCCAAGTTTTGGGTCTTTAGGAATGTCAACATCTTTTAACGCAGCACCTAATCCAATAGCTCCTGTAGCTAAACCTATAAGTGAAGACAAACCACCCATTTTGTCTAAAAACGACTCTTCAAAAGCGCCTTCACCTCTTAAATCAAAATATGTTTTACCTCCAGCATTTTCAAGATTTTCGTTAGCCTTATTCATCATGGCATCATAATCTTCTCTAGTGCCATCTGGGAAACGTTCTTGCCACTCATCAAAGCTCATACCAGATTGCGCCTTTGCTAGCTCACTGCCTTGATCTGCGTCTAATAATCCTGATGTAGTAATTTCATCTTTATCTCCTGCATCAACTTTAACGTATTCATACTCTTTACCATCTGGACCTACAAAAGTTTCAGCTTCTTCATTAAGGTCTACCTCTCCTTCTCTAACTCTATCTTCTCCAATAACATTTACTATGTTACCATCTTTATCTTCTGTTTGTTCTCCATACCTGTCGTCTAACTGACTATTCAATTCATCTATTAGAGCGCTTGAACCTCCAGTAACAAAAGAAAGGTTTGCTGTTTCGCCTTGGTATGTAGGATCATTAGGATTTAATGGAATTAGATTGTCGTATACAGCACCTTCTAAATTATCTTTTAAAGCTTGTAGATTTTCATCTAAATCTATTATATTCTGCTTTGCAGCTTCTATTTCTTCTGGAGTAGAATTAGAATCATTTATTACTGCTTCAAGTCTTTGTTTAACTGCTGCAGTTTTAACTTCAGTAGATTGTAAATTAACTTGAGACCTTAATTTTTCTGGACCTACATTTATACTAAAACTACCACCTTCTTCGTCTGTTACTATACCAAATTCATTCTTCGCTTCCTCATAGGTCATTCCATCAATTTGATCTGAAAATATAGTCAAATCTTCATTTGATAGTGGCTTACCTTCTGTGTTTACAGTTTCTTTTAATTTATCAAATAAATCTTGTTTCCACTTAGTGTCTAACTGAGGATCAAAATCAATGTCTTCATTGTTTTTTATTTTGACATTCATTTGTTCTTCTGTAATACCTAAGTCTTGTAAAAACTTTACTGAATCCCTTTCATATGTAGTTGCATTTAAAGGGCTACCAGATTTATTTAATTCAATTTTATTGCTTTGATAAACATTATATACTAATTCATCAGGAATAACACCATCTGGATTTTTTTCTATCCAATCATCTATTTCTTTCCAAACTAAAGCAGTAGCATGTCCCTTTCTTTTTATAGCATATTTATCATTAAAACCATCAGGGCTTATTTTACCAAACCCACCATTAAAATGTAATTGACTACTTAAGGAAACATAAAGTTCATCTGATATTTTTCCTTGATACTTTTCTAGCTTTTTGTCTACAACTTGAAAAGTTTTTATAGCCATATCAGCTTTTTGACTCTCAGTGTCTGGTATATTAACTTTTAACTTTAAATCCCCAACAGAAGGACCTCCAGCTTTTTCTTCAGATTGTAGTTGAAATAAAGTTTTTCCTAAAACACCTAATTCTTTCCATTTTTCTGCTGTTGCTCTATTAATACCATGATCAACTAATGCATCTACTGTTTTAAGTTGAGAAAGATCAATACCGTATCCAACTGTAATTCCTGATCCAGTATTAAGGCTACCATCTTTGTTTTTAGGAAAATAACCTTGATTTCTCCAACCCTCCATTTCTGCAAGTCGGGTGTGCCTATCATTAAAAAGTTTTCCTCCGTATGTTTCGTAATATTCTAACCTTTCTTCTTTCGTCATAACTATTGCGCGTATTTATTTATAAACATATCAATATCTTCACCTGTATATGCTGCTTGATTAGCTGCTGATTGACCAGCATAGAAACTATCAGAAGCTTGCCTTGCGGCTGTTTGATCTGCCTTATTAGATCTTTCTCTTCTTTCTCTTTTCTTCTGTTTTCTTTCTTCTTTCTCGTATTTATTTTTCTTTATAAGCCCTATTCCAGCCCCAACAACAGCTCCAACACCAGCCCCTATAGGACCAGCTGCTGCACCCATAGCGGCAAATTTTAAAGCTTCTTTACCAACATCCATACCACCGTAACCAGGATCATCATCTAATGCATCTAAAGCCGCAGAACCCATTGCAAGACCAGGGCCCAGCATAGACGCTCCACCTCCACCATCTTTTTTGCCACCACCAGAACCATCTACGCTGCCTTTTCCTTTTGCTGCTGCATCTGCGCTAGCCTCATCTATTAGTTCATCATTACTGTAATACTTATTTTTAAGAGGGTCTTTAGTAAAAAGATCTTTTACTTTAGATTTTATTTGACTACCCACTCCAGGCTTAGACTTATCTCTACCGTGCCATAAAAAATCACCACTACTTGTTTTAGTAAACTCGCGACCTAATATTTTGTGCTTACCAGTACTTATTAAAGGTTTATTAAAGAGAGGTCTCCCTCCAGGTCTAGTTCCTCTAGCGCCTCCTCTACTAGCTACCCATGGTTGTCCAGGCATAATTTATATATTTAAATTGTAATTCATTTATCTTGATTGTCTTGTTTTGCTTACTACAGCAAAGATATTAAATTTTTTACTAGTAGTACTTGTGTACTTTAACGTGTACTTTAACCAGTTACCTCTAAACCTTCCCGTTACAGTGCTACTTCTTAATGGCACAAAATGAGATTTATCTCTAATTCTTTCTTCTATAGCGATACCAGAGTTTCCTACAGAATCCTCTAACAAGTGCTGTGAAAAACCTGACTCTTGATCTACTATAATCTCAGCCTGATCAAATATTTTTTTAACAGCAGGATTATCATTTACAATAAACCCTACTTCAAATTTCTGGTAAAGACCACTATTCATTAATAAAGTTTTTTCTACACCCGTACTGTTAGTAGATACAGAATAAAAATTGTTTCTATTATTAAAATAAATATTTGGAAAATTAATTACTGCTAATGTTTGCGGTACTAATGCTAACTTACTTATTAAAGATCCATTTAAATCTGAAATTGTAAAATTATAAGAATTATAGCTAGAGTCCGTAACAGTATAATATAATTCTCTAAACTCTGGATCATAACCTGTATGTATTCCATACACATTGTGTCCTATTAAGCCTGTAGTGCTAGTGGTAGATACAGGAATAACTCCAGAAAGAGCAGTTGTAATATAGTCTTTGTAATTATTACTTAAAGCTAAAGGAATAATAGATTGACCATCACATTTTATCACCTCTTTTTTATCTACATCTACAAAGTAAAAACCCGTAGGTGTTACTTTTGATATATTAAAATGCTGACTACCAAATTGAGTGGTAAGATAATCATACCTCTCTATTGCGGTACCAGTACCAGTTACTATCTGTATATCTGCTGCCGCTCCCTCTCCTTGTATTAAAGCTCTAGAATTTACAGAAAGCAAACTTACACCTGAATCCTGAACTGCATACAATTGATTTTTATAATTAACTAAATCAGTTATTTTCCCATTAGACAAATTTAAATCTATAAAATCATTTGTTGGAAACTGAGTCCAAGCGTCATATAGCTCGCCTAATATTTTAGTCCTAGATGCAGCAACTTTAGCTTTAAAGGTATCGTTGTCAGACCAATCTGTTGGTTTTGCAGAGTAGCTAGTTAAATTATTTTCTTGTGAATACGCAGTGTTATACAAAAAATCATCTAAAACATTTACTTTAACCTCTTCTTCTGTGCCTAAATAACTACCAGACCTTAAAGCTGTATTTACATAAGACTCTAAAGGAAATATTGTTCCGAATTGATAAGATGAATTTGTATTTAATGTTCTAGAAGAATTTTTCATACTATACCAATCACAATAAACATCACCTTTAGTTATATCTTTATCGTAGTAAGTATAAGCAGTATCTGTAGGGACAAAATCTCTACAAGGTATAAATCTTGTATTTTGTATGGCTGAATCAGAATGTCCACCATACTGTTCAAAACCATTACTAGTATCCCTAATCACCTCTCCAAGCCACTTAAATCCTTCGAAAAAATTTCTATTACCATTACTTACAACATCTTCAGTTCTATGGCCATTGCTTGCGTAATAAGATATACTAGTACCATCAGTTCCGCCTTCTATCTTTACATTTCCTGGTAAATATATACTACTTCCACTAGGGCCAGTTGCTAACATTATAGATACTGGAGTTTCTCCACTAAATTCACATCTACTTGCTTCACCATATTGAAGTACATTTAATTCTCCTGGATCGTTATCAAATTGATCACTTTTATAAACGTGAGCTTGATTAATAAAATGATATTCATCAGATTGATGAACAGCAGAGCTAACTATTTCTTGATTGACTACAGTTTTAGTTAAAAATAAATCTCTAGTCCATCTAAAAAAATGATACCAACCACCTGGGGTTTTTATGTTGGCTTTAGCATTTTCAGAACTACTAGAATTTATTAGTAAGTCCCAGGGCTTCCATTTTATTACATGAAAACCTGTACCAGCACTCCCACCAGTATTCATATTAGATTGCGCGTCATAACCAAACCATTTATGTATATTATTATTACTCACATCAGTTAAATTATGCGCTTTATTTGCCTCTAACAAAAGAAAGGGTTTAAACTTATAACCAGGACCTAAATTATAATTAATATTCCTCATTGTAACATCTGGAGTATGCAAAATACCTACCTTTTGAGGAACTCTATATTGATAAACGTTTGCTTCATCGTTATTAGTTGATCTAAGTCTTGTGTGATGCAGAGAATGTCCTGGCGGTGCAATTTTACCTTCTAATATAGTGTTATTAGCTTGAGTACTATGATTTCTTTCGCAGCTATCATAAATTCCTTGAGTAATAATACTTTTATCATTATCAGTTAATTCAGCTCTAACAATTTTATATCCTGATATAACAGATAAAACACTATTAGGAAGCCTAGTTTCAAGAATTGGTATTAAAGCATGACCAAGCAATTTATCACTATTAGAGCCCTCACTAAAAGGAGACCAACATGAATTTTGAGCGTGATGTGGTTTATCCGTTACTGTAGTGGCAGAATTTAATATTTTTCCATTAGGATCTAAAGCGTCTGGCATTTTTATGTCACCCAAATGATGGACAAAACCAGGAGATCCTTGTTTGTCGTAAAAAACAATACCAAACCTATAACACTCTCCACGTTTAAAACTTCTAAACTTGTTATCCCAAACAGGGTTGTGCGGACCAGGCTTACCACCACCGTAAGTACTGCTGTTATTAGAATCACCTACAGTATATATTTCTTCTAAGCTTATATCATCAGTCCACTGATTTGTAGTAGTTGCAGTAGTTCCATCTGGTCTTTTATTAAATGTTTCATCTATAAGATAACTTTCTTGCCTAAAAGTAATTCTAAATCCATCATCACCAGCAGAAAAGCCATCAGTTTCTGCGCCCAAAACGTATACAGGATACTCAAGAGGATCTTGATGTGTGCTAAAATTTTTATTAATAAATTTATATATTAACTTATCTGCTTCAGCGTCTTCTTTCCAGCTAAAACCAGCTGTACCATTGAAATGTCTGTGAGGGTTTGCGTCACCTGAATGGGTTTCTAATATATATTCATCATCTACATTTTTAACAGCTTTATATGATTTTAATTTACCAAAACCAGATATAGTATTATCAATATTAAAGATTGTACTTTTTAAATTTGCAGCGTATAGTTTATTATCTTTTTGAGCTAAAGACTTACATGAGTTCCATTTTTCGTTATCTATAATTGCAGCCGCAATACCTCCAGATACAGGAATTTGAGTTTCAAAACCACTATGAACAAATATGTGATTTTCACCTACAATAGACGCTTCTTCTATTATATTAATTGTTGGAACATTTTGAGATGTGTAATGTATAGCAGCAACTTGTATGGTTTGAAAGTCAGAAGATATATTAGGTATTCTTACCTCAATAGAAGTACTAGACACGTTTGCACTTGTATCTCCTTGAACACCTAAAGATGTATTATCAACTATGCTATTTTTAATAACATTAACTGAGTCGGAAATTGGTGACCAGTCTCCATAACTACCTTGACCTTGAGATCCAAGCCTATAAACATAAGCATAGGAACCGTAATATAAACCACCACCTGTTTGATTATAGCCGTGCACTTGAGCTGGCTTCATTAAATTAGGTCTAAAAGCAGTTAATTCATCAACAGTTTTTGTGCTTAAATTCTCGTCTTTTAAATTAATCCCCTTTAAAGGAGATTTACCGTCTGTACAATAAATTCTATGTATAGTTTCAGTTTCTATTATAGATTCTATTTCTATTTTTCCAGCATCATCTTCAAATAATCCCGCACCCGACCACAAATTAGTTCCGCTATCGATGTCTAAAGTATTAGGATTTATTACATGTTTTTTTATTAACCAATTATCATCGTCAGCTAATTTCTTTTTTATAGTAATTAAATAATCATCTACTATAACAGCGCCATGAGTAACATAATCTGTAACTGCCCCTGTGTTTCCAGGATTGTCTACAATTGTTGGCCCTTTTAAATTTTCTATAGAAAAAGACTTGTCACCATTAGTCACAACCCTAACGTTTAAACCAGTAAAATAAGATTCTTTAGATTGATAAGCAGGATCAAGATCTGTTATCATTCCTTTACTAAAAGTATTTGGAGGATTTTTTTCTGCCATTACTATTCTCTTTCAGAAATTAAAGTATTCCAATAACTCGCAATATTTTTCATCTCTGCTTCAGAAGGTAGATTATCATTACCTCTTGCTTGAGCGCACAACCAATACCATCTTTTTTCTAAGTCACTAACAACATATCTTGCAACTTTACCATTATAGTAATCGATAGATTTATGTCTCCACATAATATACTGTGCAACTGCATCTTCATGTCCCTGCTTTATCGTAGGAAAGCCTTCGCTATCCGTATCTAAAGCTTTATAAGCTATGTAGGCAGTACCGTTTTTTATACTTACAAAATGAATATAACTACCAACTATCCAATATTTATCACCTGAAGCATCACCTTTAAAGGTTTTTTGCGTAGGCTCCATATGTATGTCATTAGAATTTTTAACATCTATTAATTTTATTAAATCTGTTGGCAGTAAAGATTTATTGTCATTTACAGACAAAGCAACTTCTTTGTCGATAAAAGTATTAAAACTTCCTATTTTTTGTTCAGCCTCAAAAGCCCACTCAATAAAAGCCTCATAATGTTCAGAAGGATTTTCTAATCCTAAATTACGAGCTACATTTCCAATTATTCTTTTAACGCTAATTTGCATTATATGTTTCTTTTAATAGTTCTCTAACTTTTTTAGCTGGATACAATTTACACTTTCGTAAAGCAGATCCTTTTTTTGCCCAGCTTATCTTGTAATAATAGTCATCTAATATAGGGACCTTATACCTAACAGGCTCACCTTTTAGTTTAGATTCAGTCATATCTTTTCGTATATGAAAAGCTCTAGTGTGCTCTTTTTTTTCTACATACAAAAACCCTAAATTCAAAGGTAAGAAAATTCTTTGTTTTCTTATTATTAAATCTCTAACTAGGATTTCAAAAAATCTAGTGACTATTTTAAAATACAAAGAGTAAGGTATAGATTTAGTCTTTTTCCTGCCAGACGCTTCTACTCTTACTCTTTTAGATATTTTATTGTAAATATCTTTATATGTTGTATACATTTTATTAAGATTCTCTATCTGCCTCAATTTCATTATTAATTAAATCACCTGGGCTTTGCAGTGTTAGTTGAAGCTCTACTTCAGCAACCGAATTAATTAATGGACTAATTAATTGCGCTGGAATTGGGTATGTGCTATCATCACTAACCCAACTAGATAATTCTGTCGGATCCTCTAATACACCAATAATTTTAACTAACTCTCCACCGCCAGAACCATGAAAATATAAAGTGTTTCCATTTTCAACATAAAACTTAGCCATAGCAGATGTAAACCTACTTTCTTCTTGTATAGATATTTTATCTCTACTAGTTCTTGCAAAAAGCATATTTCCATCAACAGATGTAATGCTAGTGATTGCTCTAGAGGATCCAAACGAAGCTAACTTAGGTAGTGTTAAGGCTACGCCTTCATCTGGAACAGAAAAATTACCTAAATCTTGAGTCGCTCCTTTAGGTATGCTTTTACCGTTATCAGAATAAGTTTCTAACAAAGACATTCTGTGATAATGAATCCAAGCTTTTATTTGACGAATACTAATTTTGTTGTCGTCAGTAGTGTATCCACCTTCAGCTAGATTCTTAATGTTATAAGCTATTTCGTTTAATGTCATTTTAATTTATTTAAAAGAATGGGGGTAGATTTCTCTACCACCCAATCTAACGCAGGAAAAAAGAGAGTCATCAACGCTTCTCAGCGGACAGCTCATTATTTTGAAGCTGATACCGTGGATCTTCCAACGACAACATCATCTTTCTAACTGCTATATTAACTATATCTAAACCAGAGTCTACACCATAACCTCCAAGGTTAGTAGAAGAACTAAAACTTTCATTTGCATTTCCCCAACCACTTTTATCATGTAAATAAGGGCAAGCAACGTATTCTATATAAACATTTTCTGTATTACCAATAATCTCTAAAGTACTACCTTTTAGTAAACCTATAGGGTTTTCAGTATCTGCTTTATGAAATGGATCATTTTTAGCAGAAGAATACTCATTGTGAGTCATAATATTTATAGAGTAATTATTATTAGCGGTATATGCTCTTAGTATATGATAAACATCATAAAGCTGAGGAACACCTCCAGCAGCTGCAGTAGATACAGGTAAAGTAACAACTCCATTTGACTGAGATAAAGATTGTGAAGTAACAACCAAAGGCGCAATAACATGCATAGACTCAGAATCTTTTTCTAAAGTATTAATTACATTTTTAGTGTATTCTAATACAGCTAAATCTAGAAACTCATCTTTTTCATCATTAGTAAAATAAGCAGTGCCTACCTTATCTAATAGATTGTCTATGTGCGTATACGCCTGTGTGTATGTCATTTCTTAGCTTTCACTTTTTTATTACCAGACATTTCTTTTCGCAATAATGCGTGAATGTCTTTATTATCTTTAAGCCACTGCACTACTTGATCTTCTGTTAGACCTATAGTTTCAGTATTATACTTATAAGTTCCATTTACAAAGTTAATCATTTTTGCGTCAATAGCATTCTCAATAAACACTCTATAATCTTTATCTCTATCATTTATTATTGAAGAGAATTTATTTGGATTATCATTAGCTAACTTAATAACTTGTGCCTTAATAAATTCAATAGAATTATCTTTAGTTCTAATACCAACTAACTTACAAAAATCTAAGACTTCTTTATCAGTCATTCCAACTGCAATTTGAATTGCTTCAGCTGATTCTATCATTGATTCAGTAGCAATCATTTCTTGTTCTATAGTGTCTTCAAATATTAAATGATGATTTATCCCTGGATATGATTTTAACCAAGTATATACTTGTAAATCATAATCATCTGAAATATCAAAAACCATAGCTGGTCTAGACATTTCAAATCTAGATTCTTCACCGTTAACATCTAATAAAATCTTTCTTCTACCTTTATCTTTAGGATCTTTATATCTAGAACCTAAATCTAAATAACAAAACCTTTTTGGTTTTTTACTTCTTACAATAATTGGGTGTTTCATTTTTTCTCTCTTTTTTATTAATTACTATTTGCGTTCTAAAAGAATGAGGCCGAAGCCTCACTCAATTTAGTATTGAACCTTATGCATGTACAGCGTTTAATATACCGCAAGACAATGGGTTACGAACAATAACTCCAGATTCAGACATGATTTGACATGTGAATGAGTCGTCACCGTTAGCAGCAAGCATTGATTTTTGATCATAAGGATTAACCATACCAGGAATGTATTTCTTGATGTAGTTACGGTTATGACCATCGTGACCTTTAGCAACTAACTGAATGTTAGGTACACCATCTACAGATGAGAAGTCTAAGAATACCATTTTACCAGACATAGTTCCACCAGAACCATCTCCAGCTGCTTCAGCTCCAACACCGTGAGCATTAACATCATCAAATACTGGGCAGTAAGCAACAGTCATTTTGTTACCTAAAACATAGTAAGATACAAAGTTAACACCTAAAGATACGTCAGATCCAGTTTTCATAGATTGCATAGTACCGCCAGTAGCAGCAGTTGCACCTACAGAAATATCTTTCATAGCTTTGTGGAATTGGTATCTACCTTCAGTACCAGTAAATACTACCCACTCATTACCTTCAGGAGACTTAGCGTTACGAGATAATTTAGCAATAAATCGAGCTAAAACATCTTCAGTAAGACCTTCACCTGACTGATTACCAGGGTTGTAATTACTTTGATTTGCAAGGTCAATTTGAGCTAAGATACCATCACCCATAAGAGCGTTAGCACTAGAGTCATATGAACCGCCGTCTCCAGGGAAATCATCAGCTGAAGAAGCAGCAACATTAGCTTTTCCAAACCATCGTTGCATCTCTAATTGATACATAAACTCATCAGTAAACAATTTCTCAGCAGTAAAGTACCACAATTTAGATCCATTGTTTTCAATCCAAGTTACATCAGTTAAAGCAGCACCTGTAATAGACATTTTACGTCTGTTAACTGTTAACCAGTTTTTATGAGTTTCTGGGTAAACAGCTAATTCAGAAACATCAGCACCTGCCGAACCTTCTTTGAATGCAGAACCAATACGACCAACTGTTGCACCAGCAGCAATAGCATCGTGACCATTTGAAAATCTAATTTGGTAACCAAAGCAGCCTTCTGTGTGAGCAGCGTTAGCTTCAGTTGCAGTTACACCTTGAAGAGTAGCAGTTAATTTTGCAGCAGGACGATTAGTTGCTGCGCTTACAGTAGTACCGTTAGCAGCAGTGTGACCAATTACTTGACCTACATCACTACCAACTAAAACCACATCATACAAAGCTAAATCGCTTGTAGTGATAGGAAGAATAATAGTTGCAGCTGTACCTGATGCATAGCCAGTTGATGCAACAATGTTTGTTCCAGAGTCTGGAAAAACTAACTGTCTAGATGAGCGACCTAAAACTTTCCACTCGAAAGATTTGTCACCCGCGATTTTTACGTTAGCAAAACGACCTGTTCTTTCTAATAGGTACGTTAGTGCATAACGAGGGTATTGCTGAATTAAAGTACTTGAAATTTCAGGGAACTTTAACATAGCATCTACCAACGAATTTGACGCTTGAGTTTCAATCCCAAACGTTCCACTTGTTGTTTTCATTTCTTTTTACAATTTAGAAATATTAATAATTTATTTAAAAATTGCATTTACTTCTTATTCTTTTAAAACGTAACCTTGACAGCATTAAAATTATTCTCCCATAAATGCTGAAGCATCGAACCCAGAACCTGTTTTTCTTTTAGGTTTACTGTTTCCTCTACCTCCTCTGTTTGAAAGGTTGTCTAAGACACTACCCTTTCCGTCTTCGAAGCCTTGCGACCTCAACATTTTCTGTAATTGTTTTCTGTTCTTCCAA
>Ga0187219_1000336_pt1 | contig 22207 bp, 11 predicted proteins | sample 13SPOviralmetaG_FD_130162 | JGI IMG/M metagenome (GOLD analysis project Ga0187219, IMG submission 130162) | Marine viral communities from the oligotrophic San Pedro Time Series (SPOT) site, San Pedro Channel, CA, USA - 13 SPOT_SRF_2010-07-21... | ecosystem: Environmental > Aquatic > Marine >... | reverse complement strand
GTAGATCCAAATATTCTTTGTGCTTCGGATGCACCTACAAAAGGTGTTAAAAACGACTTACCCGCTGTATGAACTTGATTAAGCACAGTCATATCCTCATCCATAATACCTTCGTTAAGAAGGTACATCCTCTGCAAGGCGGCATTATCCGTAGTGAAGTCTATTTGCTGTTGTCTATAGTTGGCTAACCTTGCTTTCCACTCATCCTCGGTAAAACCTTTAGGGATATAGTTAACCGGGTTGTTCATAGCTCCTTGCATACCACCGTAACCCCACATCTGCTTCATATAGTCGGCAATAGACATAGGTTTTAAAATAGCATCATCAGTGTAATCAAAGTCGTAACCAAGAGCGTCCTTATTGTTAAACTCAAGCATAGTGTTCTTGATCTCATTATTGAAACCACTCAACTCTAGTACACTTCTTTCATACTCCAACTGTAGGTCATCAATATCCAAACCTTCATATTGCGTTTCTGCGCTATCAGTATCTAGGACAGACGCTTGAGGCCCAAGTTTATTCGCTAACTCTTGGGCTTGAGTTAAGTTGTCCGTGTGTATCTGCTTACCAGTATACAGGTCTATAACACCATAGGTTTTACCTATTTTTTCTTTAAGATCTTTATACTTTTTATGTTTAGCTTTCCAATCAGCTTCGTTTAAACCTCCATGGTTTAAATCCTCTACAAGCTCAGCTATCTCAAGGTTTTTACCTGCGTATGTAGCTATAGCTCCAGCTCTATCCTTATCGTGCCAATCTCTTGAAGTGCCACCACCCTCAACGTAAGTAGCCTCGTCACTGTTGTCTCTAAGTACGGCTCTTCTATTGGTCAACTCTTGCTGAAGGTTAAGATTAAAAACATCATCTACAATTTTGTTTATATCAGCGTTACCTAGCTCGTTATACTCTTCTGCTCTTTCACCACCAAACCCAAACCATCCAAAACCTCCAACGTGGTCTCTAACTCTTTCTCTTAAATATTCAGTTGGATCACTTTCATAAGCTCTTTTATCTGATAAAGTCATTTTAGAAGGATCTAACATCTCACCGTACAATGACGGGTTGTCGTTGAAAGCTGTAGCTAACTCTTCCTTAAGATTTTCTTCCTGTTTTATTTTAGACGCAGATTGCTTAGGGTTTTCAATCATAAAAGAAGATATCTCCTCTTTTAGAACCTCTTGATCAGTTATAGCAAAATTTCTTTTTATTCCATTTGGGTTTGTAAGAGTGATGTTATTTGGATTAAACCAATCTCCAGAACCCTCAACATCCGTAATACCAAGCCAATTGCCTCCTGTTCCCTGCTCTACCTCCCACTTAGGATCTATAGCTTGTAATATGTTTTTTAGTTGCGGCGTTAGTGTTTCTTCCGCATCAAAAATTGTCCCACCAAGAGTTTTGTTTTTAGTTAAATCTATAGCGCTAGATATATAACTTTTAGCGGTTGCTTTTCTTTCTTTTTCAGCCTTTTCTTCAGCGGTCGGTTCTGTTTCTACTTCAAGCGGCTCAACTTGATTTTCCAGTGTAGGTGTACCCGCTGCTTCACTCGCCATGTCGGCATCGTACTGATTTATATAAGCCGAAATCTCATGTCTAGGCCTGTTAGCGTCAATCATCTTTTGAACAATCTGCTCTAGTTCTGTATCGTTCATGAGTATAGGTCTCGCGTATCGTTTATTAGATCACTAGCTGCTGAAGATGTATTTGCACCGCCAATCTGTAGTCTTCTTAGCTCAGCTTCAAACACGTCTACATCAACTCCAAGCTCGTCAAGTTTCATATCCCTAATTTTAGCATCAGACCCATCAGGCATCTGTATTTTTTTATTTCGCCAAAACCCCGCGTCATCTAAGTAATATTGATCAACACGCCCAAAACCTTTGCCATTTATTGTTATGTTTTGACTTCTTTCCTGTATCTTCTTCAATCGATCTCTCTCAGCCCGGTTGAGGTTTCTCTCTTCAGCCGTTAACTTTGTCGTGCTAGTTGACCTAGTGCTTCTAAGTTGCTCTTCATCTCTTCTAAGTTTCTCATCATGTCCAGTTTGCCATGCCCTTTGTTGAATTAGCGTCATCCAATCAGACACGTAGTCTTTAGCTATTTCCGGTGTTTTCTCCATCTCATCAATGAGTAGGTCCATTTCATCTGCAGATAGATCATGTAGGTTTATAACACCATCATTATTCGAGTCCTCATGACCGTCTAGTAAAATATGACCTTGAAAGTCTGGGTGATCTTTGATGTGCTCTCTAAAAGATCCACCTCCATAATCTTGATTCATTAAATTCGGAAGTTTATCTGGAGTTAGAGATATACGGTTCCTTCTTTTTTGAGTACCAAAATTAAATAAATCCCCGTTTAGACCAGCTTTAGTTAAAGCATCGTTGTTCTCCATAAAAGATAACTCTGACTCATAGTCGTTTGTACCTTTCGCAACCATTTTATCCACCTCTCTTCTAGTTAAAGTTCTAATAGTACCATTCTGTAGCGGAATATCAAACACCATTTCGCCTCTATCCCCCATACGGACCCGTGCAGCTCCGTCATTTCTAGATAAAACACCTAGCACATACTTATCCTCGTCACCTAAACCTGACCCCCATCCAACTCCGTCGTTGATTTGTTTTGCTGTTGCCATAACATCATTCCACCCTTGTATTGAAGATGATCTATCGCCTTGATCTTTGAGTAGCCTAGCTTTCGCTGGCTCATCTCTTCTTTTTACAGCCTGTAAAAACTCTTCTTTATACCCGGCTTCCATTTCCTGAAACTGATCAAATAATTCACCCGAAGCCCATGACCCTCTATCACCTTGTATGGCGAAACCTTCGTCCCACCCAGCCATTGCGTCTTGACCTTCTGTAGCGTAATCAGTTATAGTCTCCCCTATACCTGAAATAGCTTCACCTATCCCTGTTTCTGGTACTCTAGTTACCCCAGCATTTTTAATGCGGTTTAGTGTATCACCTGATAAACTATAATCTAATCCCATTGCTGTATCTGCCATTTTGCTTAATTTCCCTTAGGTAACATAAGACCTCTGTTTTCTAATTTTAGCGCTTCGTCTTGCTCAATCAACGTTGGGTCAATGGACTCTAAAGCCTTCATGTCACCACCACCACCACCACCAACGCCTGCCGCTGCAAGGTTTGTAAGAGAACCTCCAACTTCGCTAATACCAGAGTACATTTTTTCTTGAGCTGCGGCTCTAGCTTGCTTAGCGTTTGAAACGTCATCCGCTGCCATACCCATTAGACCGGTTACTTTACCATGCACAGCCTGCCTACTTATTAATTCACCTTTACGCTCTGCTGCTTGTATCTTACCAGCCTCTGCACGTTCGAGCTTTTGGTTTTGAGCCTCTTGTTGACCTATAGAAGCCGATGCTTTTTGAGCATCCAAAGAACCTTGATTAGCTAACGTTTGAGCTAGAGCTGCTATACCAGAACCACCAGCTGCACCACGCATCTGATCCATTATATTAGCTTGGTTTTGCATACTCTGCTGTTTTTGAAATTCAGCCTGCTGGGTATTCACAGTTAGATCCTCTGCGGTGTTCTCTAGATTTAGGTATGGGTTACTAGTATCTAGATTTGCAAAGTTTTTCTTTTGCTTGTCTAATTCTATTTGAGCCACTTCAGCGGCTTCTTTAGCTTTTTTAGCTTGTATAGCCCCATCCACGGCTTTAGCCGTAGCGCCCGCCACGGTTACCGCTGTACCAACTACAGCTACTGCTACAAAACTCATGATTTATCTGATTCAATTCTTAACATCTCTCTAGCTTTTTCAAGACTGACTTCAGGATCGCTAAAGTCTTTCGCTATTATATCAGGAATAACTTCCTCAACTGTCTCCTTATCAGTGGCATGTACAGTTGCCCAAATAGTGTCTTCGTTTATATATATAAGTCTCTTAGTCCCTGGTTTAGTTACACCGCTGTACGGCGCCACAATTCTTACTATACCCGAGTCTGTTAGAACAGACACATCACCTTTTAGTACAAAAAATGGATGCTCCTTCTTATGTATACCAGTAGTCATCAGTTGACCCTTTGGCATGTTTATTTCTCTAACATAACAACCACCAGCAAAAGTATGAGTCAAAGTGTTTATCTCATTAGCCACTTTTTCTTGACCTGGTTTATTAGCGTCCCCATAAGACCCTTCAATATTTGACAGTTGTTTTTCAAAGTCAATAATAGAGTCCCTAAAATCTTCAATCCTGTCTATGTCCTCTAGAGTATAAGTAGTAGTTACTAAGCTACTTTTTGTTTGGTCGCTAATATCCCCCATGCGTGCGCTTAATTAAATTATATTATACTAATATAGTCACACTTATACATGTTTATTTACTACTATCGTAAGCCTCCATGCTAACGCTAAACAATTCAGCCTCAGTTTTAGAGTCATTAACAAGCTTTACACTAGCATAATAACCAAGCGGCGAACTCAAGTTCGCTCTGGTATCTTTAGTGAACATTATAAACTTACCGTTTTGCCCGTTTAACTCATCAAACCCTAAGGTTGTTTCAACTTTCATTGTAGGCGCGGCTCCATTTGGATTGTTGATTTCTCTTATATCACCTATTTTTACTATACCGTTGCTTGTGCCGTCATCGGTAAACCCAGTGTCAAATCCGTCTTGAGTTGTAACAGTGACATAATAAGCTATATCACCTACTTGGCAAGATGCGTTTATAGGAGCTCCGAAAGTTAGTGTTGCGTATGCCATGTTATTGGTTTAAAATAGCGTCTGAATAAATTTGTATTGTAGAATTGCCTAGCACGCTGTCGACCCTAAGATAGCCTTGTATTTTAGCCACGCTTCCCGCGACTTTCATATAGGCTTGTATATGAAGAAGTCTTACATCTTCTTGAACAGTTACAGCGACCGCGCTTCCACTTCCGTCCCCGCTTGAGAACGTTAAGTTAGTGTCGTTTGCTAGAGTTTGGGTATCCTCTAAAGTGATTTCATTAAGGCTACCAATTTCGGTTATAAAAGTAAAGTCTCCCCCAGCTGCATTTGTTATTCTACCTGGACTCGTTACTTTCATCCCAACATAAAGACCTCGTGTGTTTGGGGTTACGGGGATTGTCCTTGAATCTGTGGGTGTCCCATTAACTTGGTACCCGCGATTTGTGTTAAGACCTCCAACCGTGTCCTCCCATGTAACACTAGTTTTTATAGCTGTAATATCAGCCTCACTACCACCTTTGGTAACTTGCACTTCAAAAGGTTTAACAGATGCGTTGTTAGATAAGAAGCATATTTGGTCATCATCTGCAAGAGCCACTTGAGTAGCTTTGTCTATAGTAACCACATTGCCGTTAACGGCCGTTACAGTAGTTAAATGCTGTATAGCATTAAAAGTCGAAAGAGTCTGACCAAAAGGATTTACAACGTATGATCCGGTTCTAAGGTTTCTAGGTACAGACTTTAATATTAGCCTAGTGCTACCTATAGCATGGATCCCTTGTAGGTTCATACATGTTTTAGTGAATATATTAGAACCACCAAATCCAACTGGTTTTATGAATGAGTCAGCAACAATGACGTTGCCCTCGTGGTCAATACCTTCTGTATCTATAGCCACAGTGTATATACCGTTTTGAGGTATCATTAAGTCTCCTGGTTGAGTAGGGCAAGGTTCACCTAATGTTGTTAGAACACCATTAAAAGGACCACCGTCTACAGTTACGTCATACCTAGTATTTGCCGTTGCAGATGGAATACTTATGCTGTGGGAGTATGTCCCTGAGGCCGGTATGGTACCTGGAATAGATACAGGAGCTGTTTGAAACGCCGCCGTTTCAGGATTGTAGTAGCCATTCGTGCTAGCTGTGGTGTCACTGTCTACACTTGTTTTCTTTTGTATATGCAGGTTGTAGTTTGATCCGCTGTCACCAGTAACTATTACGGTTGCGATGCCACCTTGGCTAGGTATCCAAGGACCTGACGGCCAAGGCACTAACGAACCACCTGCGCTATTATCATTATTGTACCCTACGTTGTTAGATCCATTAAAAGCAGTTACTTTCCAAATCATGCCAGAGTCTGTACCGTCTGGTCCTTCACCAGGAGGTAAGTCAGGGGTTATTAGGTCGTAAACTATAGTAGCTCTATGATCTAAACTACAGAAATCTTCTGGGTCAACCATTAACTCACCTTCCTGTGGAGGCGTGTAAAAAAGTCTTACAGTAAACCCAGTTTTCACTCCACCCGTAAATGTTTCATCTACAGAAGAAGTGTAGTAGTTTTCGTACGCACCTAAATTATCCCACTTAACGCTAACGTTTCCATAGTACTGAGGACTAGTTCGCGCAAATGTAACTCTACCCACTTCACTTGTTCCAGTGCCAGGAACTGTACCAGTATGTTTGTTTGTAGGTCCAACCTCACCAGCACCGTTAACTACACCACTAGCAATAGGCACGGTTTCTAGTATATCGTTACCAGCAATATTTGCAACCACAGGAGCCGCTTGAAGACCTTCGTAACGTGCGTACCTAGATAGCAAGCAAGTTTTTCTAGTTGGAACCTCGGATACTCCTGCCGCGTCATCTATATCTATGTAGTAGGTTAGAGACGTGGCCGGCCAGGCTCTGCCAGCCTTGAACTGAACCGTAACATTAACTGTGTTGTTAGGGTCTCCAGGAGTGCCGAGGTCATTAAATCTAATTTCCTCTATATCTTCCCAATCTGCGCCACCTGTGTCTGTAACGTATGTGTCAGCGTCTGTAGTATATACATACACTGGATTAGCTCCGGTGTTGTCTATAGTTGCCGTTGCATTTTGTATAAGTAAATTAGCCGCGTAAAGTGGGAAATTTGAGTTCACCCCATTTATAACAGGAGATACCGTTAGGTTTACTTTGTCAGTGCTTATAATAGTTGCTCCCGCTACTCTCTGTAACGAAGCTGTGCTACACACCCATCGGCTGTTTTCAGTAGCAAGGGTATCTGCGGTGTCCCACACTGTACCTATGTTATTAGCTACAGTTAAAGTTATTTGATTTTCAGGATTACCAGCGCTACCGCTGTGCGTAATATTAGCGAGACCTATACCTTGTACTGTAGATTCACCTTTATTATTTGTAGGTATGTCAGAGAGCAAATTATAGGGCGAGTGAGAGATACCGTCAGGCGTATGATCACCCCCAACAATAGTTGCAAACCACTTACCTTCTTTTTCTATAAATAAAAGCTTTCTACATACCTGTAGGTTTGTCGTTATGTTATCTACAAACCAACCTTTTTTGTCGCTAAGATTAAAATACTCACCGTCATTTTGGCTTGCTGCAGTCGTTAATCCATTTGACTCGCCGCTACCGCTAGCGCTGTAGTTATTATTGTAGTACTCAATTGTTTGACTGTCAAACTCTGTAACTTTAGCTTGCGATCCTTCGTAATTTATTGTTGCAAAGTTTTTTACTGCATTAGGCGAACCATTAAACAACGTGGTTATGCTTGAGAGATTTGCCAAGCCATAGAAATTGTTTTTATCTACACTGGTGTCGTGGTGCTTATATATGTGCCCTTTATCAAAGGTGTAGTAATCGTTATTTGCGCTTAAACCATTTTGTGGTATAAATGATTTAAAACTAACCCATCCTTTAGATCTTTCGCTATATGAGATAGTAGTTCCAGTTGTTCCCTCTGTAGTACCATGTGGTACCTCTTGGTTTTCCCTAAACTTTTTAGATATAGTTAAGTTGTATTCATTTTTTCTTTCGTCATGAGTACCTAGTGCTCTCCACACATATTTATTCATCTCCTCTAGAAAATAGTTCCTCATGCCTATGTCGGATATAGATCTCACACCCTCTCCGGATATAGCAAGAACCTGCCCACGCACAGCGTCAGTAAAGTACACTTGATACGGTGTGGCCACCATAGACTCAGGGTTTGTAGATATACCGTAATCACCTTGATACGGGGTTACATCTCCAACAACGGCGTTACTAGCTACAATTTGCGGTTTACCATCCGCGTTGTACAGTGCGTCTTTGTTTGTTTGAGCTCGTAGGATTTTATCCTCGCAGAACATCATTAGTCTAGTATCTCTATTTAGCAGCGCTTGTATACTGCCATAACTAGGGTTTAAATCCTTAGTTATAGCCTCTGCCATTATAAACTGGTTAGTGTTGTTAATTCCTGTCGTAGAGTTGTATATACCAGACCATATAAGGCCGTGCTTTCTTTTCTCTTCACGAACCGGCTCTGCTATAACCGTAGAGGCTTTAACACCATTATCCATTTGAGGAGCGTTGTAGTCGTCGCGTATTCTATCTGATTCTACTCCATTTCCAAACGACCAGCAGTTATTCCAGTCTAATATATGACCTCGATTATGAATTGATTGCTCTTGAAATGATCTATTACCTTTAACGTAAAGGCTGTCCGTGGGGCTTGCTGACCCACCCCCTTGAATGTTCCCTTGTAGCTTTAAATGTAAAGAGTAATTATCTCGCTTTGTGAATCTAACTAATTGATTTTCATCTACCTTGTAGTACTCTGGAATAGCCGGGGTGAACTTAATTCTATTGTATTTATCCCACTCTGTTATCGTGAACTTATTATTGCCAAGATCAACTGCGTTTTCGCCTACAACGCTACCGTCTTGTGCAGATAAAAAGAAAGTAGACCCTATAGGTAATAACTCTTCATTAGTTTTTATATTAAGATCTAGGGGTATTAAACCACTAGCTTGGTAGTATATATCTAGGTCAACGCTCTCCTTAGGCTCGGTCTCCCAAACAGCTGGTTTCTCTGTAAAGTTACCCGCGTCTGGTCCAGTCGTACTAAAGAAAGGCACCATTATTTGTATGGTGTCGTGCTTTTTGTCCTCGTCTCCACTTCCTCCACCTGCATCATGGCGTATAGCTCTTCTATATTCACTATCGCTATGCAATGGACCACCATTTAGACCAGATTTTGTTCCTTTTACAGGGCTATATCCACTAGGACCATCCCTATGATAGCCTATACCGTTCCTCTCGGCTGTTCCATCGTGAACGTTTATAGTCCACCGCTGGCGGACGTTTCTCGGGTCCATTTGCCAATGGTTGAAGTTTGGTTTCACAAAATTCCTAATACCATAAGCCCCAGTATATATACTTGTTGGGACTCCAGCAGTGTTGTAGTATATATGTTCGTTAGCGTACCCAAGCTGCGTATTTTGAGTTTCCCCATATGCTACGGTATTCCACGTGCCGCCTGTTCCATCTCCAGCTAGTACAGTATTTTCATCACTGAATAAATAACCTATACCTGCTGTAGGGTGCGGCTCCTCGCCAACTTCATATATAGCGCTTTGATCTGGATCTCTCTTAAATCTAAACCTAGTTCCAGGAGTAACAAGCGCTTTAACAAAGGCCCATGCGTCACCAAAAAAAGCGGGAGCTTGCTCGGCAGAACCTTCAAGCGTAGTCTCAAGGGTAAGGTCTCCATCGCTATTTGTAACGCTAGGGTAGTCACCGTGCATTCTAGTCCACGACACGTCCATAAAGCAGTTTCCATTATAGTGCCAAATACCTCGACTAGGTTGCCCTCTAAAGTGCCTCATATTGCCCAGGACCCCAGCACCATCGACTCCACCCACAAAGCCAACATCTGCTGCATCTGCTGCGGTTTGTTGGGTATAATTTTCCCAAAACTGTCCAGTAAATTCGTCTAACCCATATCTTCCTGGTTGATTTGTGCGCCGCCCATTCCAGCTGTAAGCTGTTCCATGATCAATAAATAAACATCTTTTGTCATCATTTGCTATACCCTCCCAAAACTCGAATGCATTTCCTCCGTAAGTGTTTGATTGTTCGTGAATAGCCCCTACAGGGTTACCATTTAAGTCACTAGCTTTCACACCCCAAGCGTTACCACTTGTTTCACTTCCTCCACCCCAGTAGTAAACCCCGTCGCTATCGGTTGTTTGATAATTGTTTTCTGTTGGGTGACCTGTGTCGTAAGCAGTACCTGCGTAAAAATTTGTGCTCGTCCCTCCTAAATGATAATTACCTAATGCATGGGATGGAAGTTGTTGATTTGTGTAAGCGTATCCGTTATTGTGAAGATACTTAACTTGGTACTCTTTATCTACAACCCAGTTTTCTGGCGCACTGCTATTAAGGATGTTGTTCTGTAAGACGGCGTCTTTAAATATTTTAACAAAAAACCTACCGTCAAACTCAGGTTTATTTTTAACCACCCCCTCAAATAAAGCAAAACTCAAGTCATCAATTGCACCAGAGTATGAATTATTAGTACTAGTAAAAGAGATATCAACCCCAAACTTATCAGCTATTTGTATTCTATATAAACCCCCTTCTTGGGTCACAGCTCCAACAACATACTCTTTAGACTGCTGATTAGCTCCATATAAAATTAAACTTAAGCTATCAGGTGTGTCAAGTAAAAAATCCGTTCCAAAAATATTTTCAAAAGCGGTGCCTTCAATAGTTATAAGTTGGCCATCTATAACAGGAAAACCAAAGTTTGGGGATCCAATGCTATCCGCCGTGTTGTATAAACGCCCTAAACTCTTTTTCTCAATTTTAATAAAGTCTGGGGCTTCACTCTCTATAGCTAAAACTTTATACCTGGCTTTTTCTAAAACAGCTTTAGATTCTCCATGGGATTTTTTAAGTTCTAAAAACGTCTCTTCGTCAACTTTGTTTCTATCCGAAGAAGGGAATGAAAGCCATATGTTTCCATCAAAAGCGTCATACCACCTGTCCATAGCTAGAGTATAATACTCTACGGAGGTTTCTTTTACATAGTATGAGTAGTACTTAGCCCACTCTGGGATACTACTACCTTCAAGAAGCCTACACTCTATTCTGTTCCTTTTGCCGCATAGGTTTTTAGGTACTCTTATGGAAGAGTTTTCATTTGTTAAGACAGGTGTCTCTCTACCATACCCATCACTAAACACAACACCCATTTGGTATGTGCGTAAAGATTTAACGGAAGGCAAAGCTGGCTCAACTCCCAACCCGCTACTCACTAACCCCACTGATATGATAGGATCTTTTAGCACAGTGTAGTTTTGAAGATAATTACCGTATATAAGTCTATTAGCGCTAATCTCTTGGGCTAAAGCTTTTCTAGGTACGTTATCCCAAGGTCTAAGAAGCTGGTTAGAAGGAACTACCGCATGGACCATATCTGTAGTAAGCTTATACTCACCTCTTTTATTCCCTTCAACCCCCGTGTCGTCAGGCGTAGGCCACAACAAAGCGGCACCGGCATCGCCAGGCTTTATTGTTTTTACTGTATATACGGTTGGGTTGTTTGTTTCTTTATATAAAAGATCTATTTCTACTACGTCTTGAGGTATCGCCCATTTGTTACTGTGGTATTGCTTTAGCTTTAAACCTCTAATTTGGTTAACCATACCAAAGTTATACCCCTTCTTAGGTAGATATTCGTAATTTGCTGGTAAAAAAGCTATACGCGAGAAAGGAGCAAAGGTAGAGTATTCTCCATCTTCGTATTTATACCTGTATGAAAATCTAGGTAGTTTAAACTCAAACAAAGGATCTGAGTCTTCAAGTCTGACGTAGTAGTCGTTGGTTGCATCTATTATGTTTGCAGATATAGACTGCATGTCTACAACTATGCTGCTTACTAGGTTATTAACATCTGCATTTGATTGAGTAACTATACCTCTAGCATCAGAATTAGTAAAGCTAGTTGCAAGGGTTGTGTTCTCTTGATTAACAAAAAGCAACACGTCACCCACTCGGAAGTCCCTTAGAGCGTTAAGAGTTATTGCATTTTGACCCTCAGTAAGAGTCGCGGAAGTAATAGCCGCGTATGGAAGATTTTCAACCCCAGCGTCATTAACCCTAGGCGATGATTTTCGACTCATTTCTAGATCTAGAGGCTGCGTAGGAGCTTTTTTTATAACCGTAATATGGCTCTCATCTACATACACAGGGGCCTTAACATCAAAACCAGGTATCCATGTGCCATAAACTGTTTTTAGTTTATCAGCAGCAATATTTTCACTCACCGTTAATCTAGTGTGAAAATACGGGGTGTCGCCCTCAAACGTGTTTGTTTCGTTTGGTGCCGCGTAAAGATCAATTGTACCCCCTGTACCAGCTATACATCTTCGTATGTTTATCTTTTTTGGCTCACCATAGTTGTCCGTCCAATATATAGAATCATCTAATATATTTATACCGGTGATAATATTGTGTTTAGAAAAACCTAGCACCCTAGGCGCTACAAATGTAATAGTCTCACCATCTGCGACAGGGAGGGTGTGGCTAAGCGTATATTTTCTTTTGTTACTCTCGTAACCCAATATGTCAATGCTAACGTTGTGCGATTCGGTAACAGTGTATGTGCTTCCATCTGCTATAGTAGCACCTCCAGGGGAGACGAAATCTCCGCCAGTGTCATTAGTGAACGTACCCGTTACCAACATACCTCTCCTTATACCAGTTATGTCAGTGGCGTTGTTGTAGCCTAAATCAACAGTGACAACGTTACCAGTGGTAGCCCCATCTATAGTCGTTTTAACTTTATATATGTCAACAAAAACATATCTATGAGTTTCGTTTAAAGTATCGTACTCTAGTATATAATCTTTACACGTATCATTAAAGCTGCCGTCTGTTGAAAGTTTTCCTGAATGTACAAAGTAGTAAAGCTTATCTTTACTCGCGTCTGCGATAGATGCTACACAAGTGCTATTGGCAGCTACATCGTATACCCCAGCGCTAGATAGCATTTTCGAGTATTTAGTATTGCCAGACACAGTTTGCACAGCTCCAACGTTAGATCCGTCCGAAGTTGCTATCTCAATATTTAAAGCATCTCTATACTGACCGGCAGGGACAAGGCGCTCGTCCATGTCCTTGTTCATTAAGGCTTTAGAGAAAACGTTTTTTATTTCGGGCATGCTTTAGTGTTTAATCATTTTAGATCCACCTCTAAGAACTTGTGTAAGTTCCTCTATTTTAATGTTAGATAACCTAAGCTTAGCTTTTCTAGTCTCAGCATATCTTTCTTTTTTTAGTTGACCTAGTAGCCCACCTGGTGTGTTTTTTCTAGCTAGTAGTACTCCATATAGAATATGCTTATATAAAGCCTCCTCAGCTAGTTTTGGCACCATGCTTTTAGTAAGATCAATAGACTGGTCCGTACTACTCGTAGCTGCTATACCATCACTTATGTATCTTAAGATCACTGTTTTCCCCGCAATGTTAGAGCTAAAATGAAATTTACCTGCACTTTCATCTATAAAAAAAGACCCGTTTGCTTGAGCATGTTGAGGATCAATGCCGTATCTACCGCCTACTAGGTTACCAAACTCATCATCCATGTTATCCGCATCTACGGAGCCAATATCAGAAGCAGCGTTTGCTTTGTAATTAGCGTTTGTGTCTGATGATTCAGATTCAATTAAATCAGTTGTTGTTTCTAGCGAGTTGCCGGTGTCCCAGCCTCCCCAGTCTTGAACAAGTGGATTGTCGCTTGTGGCTACGTTGTTTGGATTAGATGTTTTACTAGTGGGATATATAATTCTTTCAATACCATCGCTATCGCTCCAAGATAGCTTCACGTAATTAATGTAATCTAGGGGCATTACTAAAACCAAGGTAGATGGTATGACTACTTCCCAATCTTTTGTAGATTTAAGTGTATCGTAACTCAGCTCCTGTAAACCTCTAATAGCATGAAACGTTATGTCATTAAAAGAAATACCCTCACATATCTTGTCTTTACCTACATAAGTAGCATTGAACGAGTCTATTACTTCATCTAAGGGTATGTATTGGTAGCTACCATGCTCTCCGTTTGTTCCGTAGTACGCTCGCGCGGCTTGTCTTACTATTCCCATTTATTTATATTTTCTGTATTGAACCTTCAGCAGCGTCTCTTTGAGCAGCGAGTTGAGCAAGTCCAGGTTTGTTAATAACAATACCGGCCATCTCTAATATTTTATTAACTAAAGTGTCTTCCTCTGATCTATGCAGCTCAAAATCAACAGCAGCGTTAGCATTGTACAAAGCTTTTTTACTATCACCCACAACTACATACGCCCACTCCGCTTTTCGTGGCGTACCAAAATACTCTGCTGTAAGACTAGTAAGGGCAGTTGCACTACCTGCGTAAGCTTGTATATCCTTACCCACCGTTGTGCTATCGCAGTATATAGGAAACTGACCGGTTTTAGTAAGTAGATGCCGCTTAGATCTAAGTATTTTACTAACCTCGTTTAGAGATAGCTTTATACAAACATCGTTGCCTAAAAAAACTCTACCCACTTGAAACACTGGTCTATCAATAGAGCTAATACCTATTGAGGTAAGAAATGTGTCTCCATTTGTAACCGCACCTATTAATCTAAATGGTTCAAGCTTAGCGCTTAAAAGTTCTGATATATCAGTTTCATCTACTTCGTTGGGTCTAGCGTCCTCTGTTCTGTCCCTTTGGTTTTTTGAATAAAAATAAGACTCAAATATCTGCATTTGAGCCTGGTTTGCCAATAAGTTAAACTCTTGTGGAGTAATATAACCGCGTTGCTCTTTGTTGGCAAGGGTTAATACTCTCTGATATATTGTGTCTATACTTATTGCCATAATTCTTTTTTTGTAGTTTTGCAACCACCCCGAAGGGCAGTTGCATCACCATTGATTATTAATTTAATCGTTTTTCTATATTGGAGTATATCTCCATTCCTTCGTCAGTCTTAAACCAAGCGGCTAAAGCTGAATACGGATGTTCATCAAAAGGTACAGTCATTAACTTTCTGTCATTAGTCCCCCATGAAAACGTTCTTTGATCAGAGGATAGTTTAATAACCCCCATCTCTGTAGCTTTGATGCCAAAGTTCCTAAGTATCACGTTGTCGTCATTAACAAGCTCTAAGAACAGTTGAGGATTTCTCTTAGCGTATAGTAATAAATCTCGCTTAAGCTCCTTAGAACTCATCTCTGATACCTTAGAACCAATCTCAACTCTCATGACAGCCTCTGCCATGTCAATATCTAGATCTTTAGCAGCGTTAAGAGCATCAATCTCCATCTCTAACCACTCAATCTGATTAGCGGCTTGAGCTACTGGTCTCTCTTCGTAGAACATTACGTTTCTATCTGGATGGTACAAAGAAAGAAGTTTTTGTAGTATAACTTTTTCTTTTTCTACAACAAGTATTCCAGATCTAAAAACGATATGCTCAAGTCTTTGATCGCCTTTCATTTCATCCACGAATACCGTACGTTGATTAGAGCAATATTTCATCTCTCTTTCGTACCCTTTTTCTTCGTCAAAGTAATGAATGTTTGCTGCTCTGACAGATCGAGACAAAGGCTTATAACTACCTTTAAGTCTGTATATCCTATCCTTCAACTCCCATCCATCATTTAATACCTTATTTTCTTTTTCAACTCGTCTTGGTTTAGGTTCCACATAAATCTCTTTGGGAGTCTCTTCAACCATAACAGTCTCTTCTACGTAGGGTTCTTGAACCTCTACTTTTTTTGTTTGCTTTTTAGCCATAATATAATATAATAAAAAATTAATATAAAACTACCCCACCCGAAGGCAGGGTAGTTTCACCAAATATATAATCTTACTTCATCAACATGAAGTTGTTTGCACCTTGTGTCACTAGACAACGCTCAGATAAGTAGTGAATCTGCATCGCATCAAGCGCTGATGTTTGAGCTCCGACAGAACCAGTAACCCAAGTTTTCATCTTGCGATTGTCTGTCTTAGAAGCTCTATAACGAACATGTAGGAAAGGACGCTTAAGGTTTTTACCCAATGCCTGATCGTACACATTTGATGTACCAGCTGGAATAATAACTCCACGGATAGCAGCACTACCAGCACGGTCGTTAATACCTCCACGAGTTGCCTTGTCATTCAAGTAACGCATGTCTGACTTGTAGAAATCGTAAGATCCACGACGGAATCCAGAGAACCCTAAGTTAAGAGCCATATCCTCGTCGTTCTCGAATACTCCATAAGAAGTACCTCCAGCACCGTAAGAATTCATAGAAGCAAGCATGTCGTCCATAGCTAGCGATGTAGCACGGTTGATAAACATCATGTTCTCTTCAATAGCACCTTGCTTGTCAAACTCTGCTAGAATAGCATCAAACTCAGCTAAGTCAGTAGCAGCGTTAACTCCAGTTACACCAGATGTTACGTTTCCACGAGACTCAATAGCCGCGAATAAACCTTCAGTACCAGCAGAACCTGCACCTCCATCAGCAGCTCCACGGATCTGCTTATCACCAAAACCAATAGCAGAGTTAGCCGCTGTCTTTTCAGACTCAAGCATAGCCATCTCTAAGTAATCACCAAAACGAGCACGAGTATCGCCCTCAGCTTTTAGATACCATAAGTAACCATTCTGTCCTTCTTCACCTGAAACTTCAACCCAACCAATAGCAGAAGCATCAGATCCAGAGATCTCGTAGTAATCCTTCATGATAATTGGCTTGTTAGTGTACGACTTAAACGTTGGTGTTAAAGCAGTACGTCTCTCAGCGCTGTGAGTACCAGTGTTATCACTGTAGCTCTGGCCTTTTCCGTACTCAGAACCAATGACTAGCAAAGTTGCTGTGCCGGCGCTTAAAGTACTTAGAGCAGCTGTAGCATAAGGCTCAACTGTAACGACAGCCGATTCCGGCGTCTCTACAACTAAAGCTTTAACTACTAAACCTGCTTGAGCAATAACAACGATATCGTTAACACGAATACCGTGAGTACTAGTCAAAGTGTTTCCGTCAATGTCGGTTGTTACTTCAAACGTACCGTTTGTATCACCAGCTGGAACTACTGTTCCTACGTACGATAGGTGTAAGCGAGATTGCTCAGACCATACAACCTGATCAGATTGCATTGCCTCTTCAGCCCCTACTTGAGCGAGAAATCCTGAAATAGTTCGCTGTCCGAACACCTCAGCCTCTTTCTCCATAAGGTCTGGTAAATATTGTTGCGCCCAACCTTTAGTTGCGTCGCTTGTAAAATCTATGTAATTTGACGCTAAAGTCTGCTGCTGCGAAGCGGCAACTGAGTTTAACGAACCTCCTGCTGTAATAGCCATAATTGTTTTTCTTTAAATTGTTATTTTTTGTTTTTTAATTTGAACTTAAAAGAGGCAGAATCATCACCTAGTACCCTTACTTTCATTCCACCTTGCACTTCACCTTGAGTGGATCTAGCTGTAGTGTTTATGTTTTTAGCTTTTGCAACACTGTCTTTCAGTGCGTCTGCTCGGCCTTGTTCGTAAAAGTGGCTAGCAACTGCGTCTGCATTCATAGCTGTGTACAAGCTCTTGTGGTAACCTTTAGCGTCTGACATAGTGTTATCTTCGTTCAAAAACTTTTTGACAAAGTTGTTTATGTCGCTCTGTGTTTCCTTTACTTGGCTCGCGTCTTTAACATTATACCTAAATTTTTTATCTCCGACTTCATATTCAAAACCTTTGAACTTGTCATTGAAAACCTGCTCGGTCTTCTTGTTAAATCTAGACTTCTGTTGTTGAGCTATTTTTTGCGTCTGCTCTGACTCTTTATTGTATCTGTCAAAGAAATTTACCGCTTTCTGCTGCTCAGCCGTGAGCTTGCTTCCAGCTTTAATGTCTTCGTAGTATTTAGACTTTTGCCCGTCTAAGTAGGTCTTGGCCTCGGCAACTTGCTCTTTAAGGGCCAATTTTTTACGTTTAATATCTCTTTCGTCATCTACTTCCTCGTCAAATGAGAAATTATCCTCCATAAGGAAGTTAATCTCTTCCGAGTCTAAATGAGGTTTAGTTCTCTTGTAGTATTCAAGCAGAGCCTCTTGGTTGTCAAGTCCCTTGACGTCTCTGTTTAAGTTTACGTAATCTTGAAGATCACCACCTGTTTCATCCATAAAGTCCATTAGCTTTTGGACATTCTCAGGTATTGCTTTACCAGTCTCTTCGTTAGCGTCTAAAGCTTCAATAACTTCCTCTTCAGTTATTTCTTCTTCTTCTGTTACTTCCTCAAGTGCGGGCGCTTCAACATCAACGACCTCTTCTTGTGTAACCTCTTCAATTGCTTCTTCGAGATCAACTTGGTTTTCATCTACTGTTTCTACTGGTTTACTTAAGTCTACTTTAAGGATATCTGGGTCATCCTTGCTTTCAAATTTTTCTAGATCAAGCTCTGGAGCTTGCTCTTCTACAACCTCTACCTGAGGGGTTTCTTGGATAACCTCTTCGGTCACCTCTTCATTTTTAACTTCTTCCATAATATATTATATAATTAATTACCAATTTGTGGGGTAAACTTATCTAAACCCATTCCGCCTCCTAGTATATCATTACCTGAAGACTCAAACTTTTTAGCACTCGCTTTGACATTTTCTCGTTTATCTTTACCTTGCTCTTTCATGCCCTCTATCTTTTCTGTAGACGCTCTTTCTTGGTCACGTAAAGAAGTGTTAAGATCAAATTCAAACTGCATTAGCTCTTTCTTTAATTTAACCTCTTCTTGCAAGTGCGTTAACTTGCTTTGAGCTTTCATCTGCTCTAATTGTGCGTCCGCTTGAGCTTTTGCCTGATTTTTTTGTATCTCAGACTGAGCTGCGGCTTGTTGAGTTTGCGCATTTGCCTGTGCTTGCGCTTGAATGTTTTGCTGTTGGATTTGCTGGTCACGTTCTTGTTTCTTCTTGCGTTTTATCTTTAGCAATTGATTTGCGAGTTTAACGTTTCGCACCTCCCTAATATCTATAGCGTCGTCTAGATCTATGAGTTGCTGAGCTAAAGCTGTTTGGATATTGTTCTCTAGCATCTGCTTCTCTTCTTCGTCTGGCTCTAGTTCTATAAATATACCAAAGTCATATAGGTGTAGTTCAGACATTTCTTTTAGTGTAGCTACGTTATGAGCGCCTATAGACTGCACGAACGCGTCAGCCGTTGGAGAGTACTCTAGAATATCTGATATACGTAAAGACAAAGCCTCTGCAACCTCGGACGTTAAGAACATTGACGAAAGCAAGATGTGCCTAGTGGCTACGTTAGAATTAGCCGCAGCAAGCTTCTGGACACCTACTAGCGATTTGGGATCAGGCATACTACCGTCTCTAGCTTCGTTTAAACCTGTTACATCACGGATCATTTGAAGATAGTAGTTGTAAGTCTGTATTAGACTACCCATTTTATTTTGACCTGCACCGTTTGATATTTGCTGAATAGGAACCTTACCTGGATTTGGGTCTCCTTCTGATGTTATGCTTCGGCCTATAACAGAACCCGTTTGAAAGAACATGTTTAATGCCTCCTGTGGATTGTAATTTGTTCCATTACCTAAATCTATTTCAGCAAGCCCATCAGCGTCAAGATACACCCCATCTGGTACCATGCGAGATAAAACTTGCTGCAACTTTAAATGTGTGAGTTGAATTGTATCTGCAAACCCAGTAATTCTACTAACTATAGACTCTATTCTACCCTCGTACATTCTTGGCGCAACTAAAGAGTAGTTCATTTTAACTTTGTTAAAATCACTTTTAGTGCGCATCATATTCTCGGCCTTCTGCCACTTGATAAGTTTGTCTGTTCCAAGAACCATTGCACCTTCAAAAATACATTCTACAGATCTTTGTAGTTTTGAATATCCACCTTCTTTGTTTTCAGGTGGATTAAACGCATCTGTCTTTTCTATAGCCTTGTATCCACCAGCTGCGGTCTCCTTTAATTTATACACGTCATTGGTGTATGTTCTATAGTTAAAGTATAAGACTTGGACTTTGTTTTTATCTGTTTCATTTACCCTTCTGCCACGTGTGTTTCTTTGGCCAGAATTAGAGTGTATGTCCTTTAGGTCAGACTCAGTTAAGTGATCAAACTCTCTAGCTAGTTCGTTAATTGGAATAGTTTTAACCTCTCCAATATAGTATATGTCTTCAAAGTAAGGTGAATCTGTGTATGAGTATACAATGTTAGCTGGGTCAACATACTCAACAGTAGCCCCATCACTCCAATTAAAACCTGTTTTAACACAACCAATACCTAGTACAGTTAGATCGTACAAAAGACGACGTCTAGTTAAATCGTACCTATTCCCTTTCAATAATACATTTATAGCTTGCTCTTCCGCTATCTCAACCGCCTGCTTGTAGTTGAGCTGCATATGTAAGTCTAACTCTTCATCAGTCTCTGGTAAATCTTCTTTTTTATTCTCGTAAAGATTTATGTTAAATAGTTTAGCGGATTGATCATTAAACTCTTTAGCCTCCATGTCTCTCATCACTGACTCCATGTACTCTGTCCTCTTGCTTACACCATACTGATCTTGAGAGTGAGCTTTGATATTAAACATCCTTTCAGCCATACCGTTAACCACAATGTCCACGAACTTAGGTATAATAGGTACCGGTTTCCAGTCTAAATTAAGATAAGATAAATCACCATTTATAGATAACTCATCTTTGTATTTTTGTATGGATTGCTCACCGCGAGCATACAACCTTAAGTTATGGAACTTTTGTTGCGTTACGTTATATCTATTGCTATGTGAATCTTTAAACCACTCCTGCTCTATAGCTTGCGCCACTTTGAGGCCATACTCGGCACTCATTTTCTCTAGGTCAGGAACCGCTTGAGAAGGAAAGTTTACATATACTGACTCAGCCATGCTTATTTAATTATCTGGGAGTTAAACCCCCTATTGTTATATTTTGATATACTTAAGTCTAAAGGTTGGACTTCAACTTTGGCGTTGGGTGCATAAAGGTGTCTGTTACAAGCCATGATGGCTAAGCCTGAGCTTATAGAAGCATCATGCTTAGTTCTCTTGTTTATATCAAACCTAGCCCATTCGTTAAGCAACTCGTTAAAGTATACTGTTCCGTAATTGCCTTCGCCTAAATGACCTACATGTTCTTGTATGTACATCTCAATAGCAGCGGCATGGGCTTGTTTAATATCTTCGCTTGAGTTTGGTATACCACCCACCTCTCTTTCGGCAACTGATAATTTCTTCCAAGTTTTATCTGGTCTGTTCATACTATAGCCTCTATAACCTCTTCGGCGTAGATAGTATAGTAGTCTTGGTTTATTGTTCTCTGCTAGTATAGGCATTCCGTAAAACACAAGCGCCATAAGCATGTCTTCAAAAAATATCTCTGCGGTTTGTGGTCTTGCTATATACTCTAAGAAAAACGTGCTCGAAGGAGCATCTTCCATAGAAAACTTTGTTAATCCATGGAGCGCGCCTTTCGACCCTTTGCCATCAACAGTACCGCTAATATCATAACTGTCACAGCCGAACGCGCCAATATGATCATTGCCTGGGAACTTAATACCATTCTTTGTTATTTGTTTATTCTGCAAGTGCGCTGGTGGTACCCAGCTTACTTTAAATCTACCTCCTGGATCTGGGTGAAATATCACCTTTGAATCTTTAATTCCATTAACCCAACCAAAACTACCAGTCGTGGTGTGAGCAGCATGTCTACTTCCTTCGTTGTAGTCTATTTGCTCATATATCTTCATTAGGTTAAAGATACTGCTTTTGCTCTCATCTCTGAAGGCGTGTTCCGTAGTTCTAGGAAACTGCCGGTAAAATTCATTTAAAGCGTCTTGATCTTCCTTAAGACCATCAACTTCATTCTCCCAACTGTCTACAACACCTATATCTATTAGTTCACCGTCTGGTCCCAGTCGTTCTCCATCACATGGATTATCAAAGACTGGAAATCCGAATTCGTCAATAAATCCTTCATAGTTCCATTCCATAGGGATAAAGAGAGAATACAGGCCAGACTTTGTTTGTCCATTGCGGTTTCTCCTAGAAACATCTGAGTCATTATATAACTTTTTAAAATTACTACCTCCTTTATCTAACGCATTTGAAGTAGATCCCATAAGGCATTTCCCTACGATTCTACTTCCAAGTCTTAAGCAAGTTTTTGTTACTCGCCAGTTGTTTAGTATGTTGTCAGGTCTCTCCCACTTGCCACTCTCATCATGTACTAACAGGTTTAGCTTTTCACCGTCATAACTGTTGTCACCTGTATTCTTCCAGTCTATCGTTGTATCAAGACCAGCGAGCTCCTCTAGCTTCTCATTACTCTGTATTTTCTTACGAGTAAACTTAGTAGAAGGTACTCTATATGCCAACTCAGATTTAGGACGATCCATACCATCCTGTATAGGTTTAAAGAAGAAGGGGTAATTAATTGATATAGGTACCACTTTATCTGTAAACATTTT
>Ga0187219_1000335_pt1 | contig 22215 bp, 41 predicted proteins | sample 13SPOviralmetaG_FD_130162 | JGI IMG/M metagenome (GOLD analysis project Ga0187219, IMG submission 130162) | Marine viral communities from the oligotrophic San Pedro Time Series (SPOT) site, San Pedro Channel, CA, USA - 13 SPOT_SRF_2010-07-21... | ecosystem: Environmental > Aquatic > Marine >... | reverse complement strand
TTATGTGATGAAACACTTTCGTGTATTGTAATTAAAGCATCTGTAATATCATCTACGTGAATAAAATCTCTACGCTGCTCACCATCACCTACAATTGCACAAGCAACCTTATTAGCAATACTATATCTCCAAGTGCCAATTACACCTGTATTTTCTAGCCCCAAGTGTTCACCTGGACCATAAACATTATAAAAACGAGCGATTTCAATATTCATATTGTAAGCCGTTTTATATGTTTTACATAGTTCCTCACCAATATATTTACTTGAGGCATAAGGTGAAGCATATTGATTAGTATGTTTTGAAGCAGAACCGGCATATATTACTTTACAATTTCGTCTACGTGCAAATTCTAATACCGCAAGTGTTGAATTTATATTATTATCAAAATATTCATTTGGTTTTTCAAATGACTCTGATACATCAACATAAGCACCTAAATGAAATACTACATCGGGGTTCCATGATAGTTTAGGGAGTAATTCTTGAGATTTAAATCTACCTATGATATCATTATCTTTTAGTTTAGGGTCAACTCCATATACTGTATAACCTTGTTGTTTTAACTTATTATATAGGTTATTACCTATAAAACCATTTGCTCCTGTAACTAGTGCTCTCATATTAATCTTATATAATCTTCTTCGTCGCCCGGATCATAATATTTGTCATATAACCTTTGGTCTTTTTTCCAACATTTAGTACACACTGTTCCCCTCCGTATTGCCCTAACCATTTCATCATATGCTAATATTTCCCATTCTTCTTCTTTACTTAATTTTTGTTCACTAAAATCATTATCAATACGAATAAGTTTTTCTTCCATCCATTCTAATACTGGTGATTCTGGAATATACATTGGGATAACATTTGTTGCCCCATGACACCATTCACATTTCAATTTGGGCATCTTCTACTACTTTACAAATTAATAAGTATCCTTTCATTTCTAATACTTTATCACAATTAAGCTCTTTAACATATAGTCCTAGTACTTTCTTATTTAACGAACCATCTTTATTTTGAAATTTATTTTTATGAATATTATCTCTAATTTCATATGGTATATTATCCCTAATTATAATTTTATAATACATTAATTACCAACATACTGGGTCTTGAAGATGACCCTCAAACATATCTTTTGTTGCTCGTTTCCAATCTAAAACAGGGTCAGGATTATTATATGTTAAAGCATTTTGATTAATTTCCTCACCATTATGTCTTAGTTTATCTGTGTTACCATATAAATCCATACAAGTTGTCCAGCCAGTCATATGATGTCCTGGTTCACAAATATGAGCTAAATTCAAAATATCATGTCCTAATTCATGGTACATAAACATAAGTCTATGGGGTAAAGACATCATTCCCCAATTATAATCCTCACCATCTGGGATTGAGACAAATACTAATTCATCATTACATGCCCCACCTGTCCATCCAGTTGAAGTACCATCACTAGCTTCAGTTCCATATCCAACCCATTTTCTTTCATTAATATATTGTCTAAAATATAAACCATGTGCCTCAGCTTCATCTAAAAATACCTCTAAATAATCATTTGGTGTTGAATTAGGATCTACTAATCTAGAATAAAATTCATCTGTTTCCCAAGAAGTATTTATTTCATTAGTTGTAGTTGAGCTCGTAACGTTAACAGTAGGTGTAGGGATTAATGATGCTTCTACTACTACTTTGCTTAGTTCGGGTTCTATTATTTCTGGTTCTATTATTTCTAATTCATCACTTGAACATGAACATAGGGTAAGTAAACCATATGTTACTAAACTAAACAATATAATTTCTAATACTCGTTTCATAACCTTTATTTTAAATTAATTACTTATTTACCCTGTAAATATACGAACAATATTTAGGGTAACCAAATTTTAATTGCTAAGTGGTGCTTTAATTGCTGGGTGTGATTTATAATTTATTAATTCGGCATCAAAATCGCCTCTGTAAATATCATAGCATGATACTTTTAATTCAGGTAAATCAAAACTATCTCTATCAAGTTGTTCTTTAGCTTGTTCAATATGGTTTTTATACAAGTGTATATCACCGAACGAGCCAATTAATTCACCTGGTTCAAGTCTGGTTTCTTTACACAGTAAATGTAATAAAAGACCATAGCTACTGATGTTAAACGGTACGCCTAAGAATAGATCTGCGCTACGTTGATTCCACATTAAAGATAACTTACCATTATTTACATAACATTGAAATGAATAATGACATGGGGGTAAAGTCATTATATTTAATTGTTCTGGGTTCCAAGAATCAACTAAGTGTCTTCTTCCATCTGGGTTAGATATAAGTCCTGTAATTAGATTCTCTAATTGGTCTATACCGTTAATATCTCTCCATTGTTTACCATATATAGGGCCTAATTCACCCCACTTCTTAGCAAACACATCCTTTGTTTTAATTAATTCAATAAACTCTTTTTGAGTTTCAAAATGATCGTGAGGGACTTGTAATTTACAATATCTTTTATAAGCATCACCATTCCAAATGTTACATCCATTATCAACTAAATACTTAATGTTAGTATCTCCTTTTATAAACCATTTTAATTCGGTAACCATAGTTTTCCAAGCTACTTTTTTAGTAGTTAAAATAGGAAAACCATCTGACATATCATGTCTAATTTGTTTACCAAATACTGATCTTGTACCAGTACCTGTTCTATCAGTTTTATTTACACCTGATGATAACACATCAAACAAGAGTGATTGGTAATCTTTATCTAATTGATTCATTTTTATTATCGTAATTAAATTGTATCATAAAATATATTGCACGTCCAAATGAAATAAAACAAAATGAACCTGATATTCCTAATTTAAAATGTTTATAGCTATCTACTATTTCATATAGACCATAATACCATAAAGCAACTAATAAACCATCACCCACACACATAAATAATATAGGCAATTGGATTGCTTCTTTAGGAACAAATTTACTAATAAAATAAAGTATAATAGTAAATATTATTAATGGTAATGCTAAACTAAAACCTATTAAAAAACTCATTTTTGATTTTTACTTTTAAATCTATTTGCTTCAGACGTTTTATTATGTTTAGTTTTACGTCCTTTAACTCTTTTTCTCCATAACTCAAATGATGATCGTTTAAGATTTTCTCTCATTATTTTTCGAACATCATTTTCTTTAACCCCAAATTGATATTCAATAGCTTCAAATGGCGTTCTATCCTCCCAAGCCATCTCTATAATTCTATCTACACTATAGGATTCTTCATCTATATACATAGCACCTGAACTACACATCGTCTTTAAATTTCCAATCTTCGTTTCCCCATTCTATATTAATGGACATAACACCTAAAAATATTCTTACTAAGAAACTTCTATCTTTTTCATCTGGTTCTTCTATTGACCACCCGATTTGAAACCATTGGTGGGGCCAAGCAAATGTAAGCGATAATTCCCACCATTTCCCACTGTTAAAGTTTAAACTCATAGTAATAAATTTTTATTTTCTAAGAACATCCAAAAACGTTCTAACCATAACTCTACTCTAACATCTTCAATTAAATCTTTAGCATCGTATCCTTCAATACGTTTTTCTCTAACATAAGCAATTCCCATATCACAATAATCTCTTGCTTTATCTTGTTCACCTAATTTAAACATTTCCTTTGCTTGGTCTAAACAATGATGTAAAACTTGTCTTTTAATTTGCATATTCTTGAATTATTCTATTAATATCCTCTCTTGATTGCCAACCCATAACTTCCCATTGTTGGTCTTCTTTTGGTAAATTCTCATTTATAATTCCTACTTCAAATGAAGAAACATCTTTAACTTTAGAGACAGCTGCTCTATTTCCTGTTTTACCATTTGAGTACATTCCATCACCAGCTACTACTGATATGAAAATATTCGTTTTAATCTCAAGTGTAGCTTGAATACCTTCTACTACCTTATGTTTTTTGAATTTTAAATCTTTAAAAGTCATAATTATAGATTTTGTAACATTTTTAATTTATCATCCTGATTAAGTGATTGGATAGTTTTAATATAACATCTTTTTTCACTTAATGAACCATCACTCCATACCTTATATGTAACTGAATTACCATTTTTAAATTCAATAGTAATATTATCATCATAAGATGAACGAGTAATTTTAGCATCTGGAAATTTAGTTTGTAAATCTTCTAATGCTTTAATAACAGTATTATTGTACTTATTAGCTTTATCAAAACGGTTTTTAGCAATAATATGTGATTCATCTAATTTACTCAATAAAGTAGATGGTTTAATATAACGATAATTACCTTGCAATTGAACTAAATTGAATTTTCCATCTTTTATATCAACCATTGCATCACGGTTTTCTAATTTATTATCATATTCATTATAAGATGAATATAAAAACCTAATTGAACCATTCCAGGATTTAACTAATACTTCTTCAGTTAAATTTTCTCTCCAACTCCCAAAATCAAATTCTTTATAACTAGTAACATATTCTCCTTCACCTTCAAGTACATAATGTTTGTTTTTTATAAAACCATTTTGACTTAGGATATTAAGAATATTAAAATAACACTCTTCAGCTTTTACTTGACGCTTATTAAATCTATTAATAGCGTATTGTAAATTTTCTTCTTGCTCTTTTGTTTTAAATAATTCTAATTGTGACATAACCTTTATTTTATTAACTTATTTACCTTGTAAATATACGAATCCTATCTTGGGTAACCACATTTTACACATAAGATGTTACTCTTTCTTTAAATACTTGAACTAAATTGCCTTTATTTTTAATCAAATAATTACCATTAATATGAATACCAAAACATTTTTTCTTATTACCATCAACTAATACCCAATCACCTTGTTTAATCATAGTTTAAAATTTAAAATGGTTTACTTCATATTTAAGAAATAAAGATTGAAATCTAGATTTTTGTCTTTGTTTACCTAATTTGGTTAATAAAGGATCATTAAAATCTAATCTTAATACTTTACTTTCATTTTCAATAAAATTATCTATTTCAAAATTTGGAATAATTGATACTCTCTTTTCATCAAAGTGGCATATAACTAAATAATCATAATGACCTTGTTTCTTTGAATGATTATAAGCCACATATAAATTATTTGTTTCATAGGACATAGATTTAATTTCATATGTGTTTCCGTAGTTATCTACTGCATCATAACCATCAGCATCAATATTTGTCCATCCAAAATAATCACACACAAGTGATTCGCATACAGCACCAACTGCACTTGCTACCTCATTTTTATCTGCTTTCTTTAAAAATAGATCAACATGTTCTCTTAATAAATCTCTAGTTGCTGTCATATTATATTGTTTGAATTGTTCTAATAATAAAATAAGCAGCAATAACTCCTATTATTGCGAATTGAATTTTGTCTAATTTACTCATATAACCTTTATTTTTATTTATGCCATAAATATACGAAAAAAAAACGGCGTAACCTAATGGATACGCCGTTTTCTTTAATATATTTTTACTTTATTTAAAGCGAGCAAAATGTGCTTTTAGATCTTCATCAACTGAATCTAAATTCAAATAGAACTCTTCACGTTCATCGTCTGACATTTCATCATTTGATTTTGGAGTACCATCTTTATGATATCCAGGTCTATCTGTTTCTTCTTCTAATCCGTCTAAATCATCTAACATTTTTCTGAATTTGCTAGAAGCTTGTTGTGCTAATACAGCAACTTCTTTTTCTCCATTTTCAGTATAGAACTCAGCAGCAGTATCTAATATTTCTCCAAATGAATATCTTTCTAAGGCATCTTGAAGTTCTATAGGTTCTTTAATAGCTGCTTCTTCCATTGTACCTGGTGCTCTAGTTTCTCCAAATACAATTTCTTCAATTGCTTGGGCTAAATCATCACCATTAATGTTTCCTGCTTTATAAGCATCTAAGTGGAAGCGAATTTCTTTAGTACTTACTTCAGTAAATCCTTCTTCTTCCTTAATATTCTCTTTTGATATTTCGTTCATATCTTCAATTTTAAACCCTAATTTAGTTGCCCATTCTTTTCCATCTGTATTTCCAGTTGGAATGCCTAAACTAAATGAATATTCAGTTTGATAGTTTTCCTCACTAGTAGGATCTTCTCCAAACTTATAATCATAAATGCTAAAATAATCTTTATGACCTTCACCATAACGAATTACTATTTCTTCAGTTACTTTATCATCTCCAGATGGACCTAAACGTTTGACTTCAATTGGGTAAGTATCTTTACCTAGGTTTTGGCCTTCTAATTCATCCGCTATATTAGCAATATTATAAAATGAATCATTTACAGTACCACCTCGGCCCATAGATTCTCTAATAATACCTTCGTGGATGTCAGTTAGATTATATTTACTCATTTATTTTTTTGTTTTTTTAGCTCTTGGCTTACGACCAGTTCTTGGTTTACCTTTAGCTGCTTTAGCTACATCACCAACTTGGTTACCTACTTCTTTTACTGCAGCCGCAACATCTTTAATTTCTTCTTTAACACGTTTAGCTCTATGCTTTACATCTTTAACACCCGCATCTAAGTCTTCTTTAATATCTTCAGCTGTTAATTTAGCATCTTTAAAGTCTACATCTCCATCCCCATCACGATCTTTTAATTGAGTGAAGTAATATACAACTCCTGCAATAATAATAACTAATAAAATAATACCTAAAATTTTCATTTACTTTTGATTTAAATTGATTTATTATAAATATATAAAAAAATATACTTATTCAAGGGATTTAATATGTTTACAGCGCCTATCTTTGGCTCTCCATACACCGGGGCAAGTACAACTATATTTTATTTCCCCACTTGGTTTAGTAAATTTTTTAGTTGTATAAAGTGAACCTGAACTAGCAGATTCAAATTTAAATTCTTCTACTACTGTTTTTTTCTTAACTGGTTTTATCCATTCTATATCATTTATAGTAGTACCATTGACTACTTCTTTCCATAGGGGCATTAAATAAGTTTTACCATTTAATTTTAATATAGTAGGAGGCATTAATTCATGTTTATACTCATATTTAAATCGTCTTGCGGAAGTTGCACTACCAAAAGCACCCCCGGGATGACTTAATGCTCCATCTATATTGACTATTCTAGTTCGCCAATTACCATGTTTATTTTTATTTGAAAATTCCCAAAGTCCCATCTATGAGTGTGTTAGGTTTTCAAATAAATTCCATTTAACTAATTCAGAAAAATTAGCATCAGGATCACCTAGCTCATTCCATTCAAATAAAATAGAATCAGCAATATAACTTATTCTACTATCAGATAATTCTGGAATTGTTACTCCCATTTTTACTTCTGATTTAATAGTATCTGAAATACTATCAATTACATACTCTTTGCTTAATTGTTTCATAACCTTTTATTTATACCTAAATATACGAAAAATAATTGAGGCAACCTAATTGGTTGCCGTTTTTCTTATGCTTTTCTTTACGAAAATATTGTTTCTTATTACGATGTGGTAAAGGTACCTTCATCGCTTCCTGCCATTCATGCCTCGTAAGTTGTACCTTTTTCATATTTTGTAGCTAAATCTAAAGTTAGGGCATAACAGAAATTTTCTAACTCCCCAGCTTCATGTATAGCAATCAAATCATTATTAGTTAAATTATGAAATAAAGTTACAGGAGTAGTTATCATTTTATTTACCTTGTCCTCTGTATTGTTTAGCATAATTTTTACTTGTTTTTAATTTTGATGTTTTACTTTTTGCATGTACACCAGGACGTTTTCTTTTAGGTTGTGCAACATAAGAACCTAGGTTAATACCTTTTGCCATAATTTATTTTTTATTATACATATTAAATATTAATTTTATAATTACCAAATAATTTTAAATATTCTACTAAATCAGTTCCCAAACCATCCCTAAAACGTTTACCTCGCCTTAACCATTTTTTTACATTACCCGGACCAGCTAAATGAGCTGCTGCTAATAATCCTGATTCTGTAATATACACCCCATGTTTTTGGGTACCACAATATTTTCTAATTTCTCTTCTAAGAATATGTTTATTATGCTTAAGAAGCTTTACCATAGCTTCTTCTTGCAGTTTAGGATTATTAAGAAATTGCTTATTAGAAATATTTTCATACCCTAAAGCATTTAGGGTTTTGCGTCCAAACTGGTATTTACCCATATATCCCCATTTATTTACTACGTTATATCGATTTGAGGATTCACGGCGGCCTATTGAAGTTAAAAATAATGTAGTTTGATCTATAATTTCTACTTTAGCTTTAGGTATTTCAATATCAATTTTTATCTTTTGGGCTTCTAAATTAGAAACAGTACCAGCATTATATCTTATTACATTAGGTACTGCTGCAAATGCTGATACAACTGAGATAAAAAAGGTCAGGAATAACAATTCACTTGATTTTGATTTCATAATTAAAAATTTTTTAGGAAGTTGCCTTTAACAGGTCTTTTTTTTAACTGTTGTGATGTTTCATCTTTATCTAAAGTTTTAGATGCTAAACGATCTAAATGTTTAGATTTAATACGATCATAATCAGTTACGATTTTAGTATGTTTCTTACTTCGTTTCATTTAGATTCTAGAGATATACTGGTTAGGGTTGTCTTCATCATCTTCTAATCCTAATTCTTTAAGACGTTGTAGATGATATTCATCAACCTCCCAATCTATTTTCTCACTAGTCCCAAAATGTTCTCTTGTAGACTCTATTTGTTTAACATCTTTATCATTAAAGATATCACCCACGGTGAGGAAATAATGATTGTAACACAGTAACTCTATATTTTCAAGTAGGTAGTTTGATTTGTTACCATCCTTGAAATGCAACAGTAGGGGCATTTTGTAATCTAAAACCCTACGTTCTTTGAAACCGCACACTGAACATTGCTCTGATAAATATCCCTCTTCTATTAAACGATACTTTATTTTTGCAGGTTGGAAATGTGCCGCTGATACTTTGCCCTCAATTATATCCATCAAAGCCGGTTTTTTACCGTGTCCTTTGAGGAATTTAGGTATACCTTTTCCACTTTGATTTGTATGTTGGTCAAAAATACCATACATCTTTGCATATCGTTTGTAGTGTTGATATGAAACATGTAAATACCTTGCAGCAGCCATATTAGATCTCGTTTGGGATTGAGCTGCTTCTATTTGTTGTTTAGAAAGCGGTTTAGGTTTAGGCAAAACTTTTAATCTTCTTTTGATTTTCCATTAATAATTTGGAAAGGACCTTGAAGATTTCGGTCATCTTCTTCCAAATTTAATCGTTCAGCTTTATTCTTTTTTGATTTTCCATAATGCATTTCTTCCATTTCTGTATACTGGATATAATCATCTTCTTCCATTACTATAGTTTCAGTCCAAGTGTGATCACCAGTACCCATTGTTACAGGTAATCCTCTTTTAGCACCTACAGTAGAACATTTTACACAGAAATCATACCCATATTGGGTATATCTAAGTTCAGGCATATCACCTTTACATCTAGAGCAAGGAATCATTTTCACGGGCGTTGTAATTTGAATTGTCGAATACATAAATATATAACCTTTTAAAAATATATGTAAATATACGAAAACTTTTTGGCTAAACCACAGCTCTCCCTTTCATTTTTTCCCAATCTCTATTACTTCTAACTTCATTATTAGTTTTTTGAGTAGCAACTAATACATTATTTTTTATATTTAAGTTTTCAGTAATTTTAATTAATGCTGATAGGTCTTTAGGAAAACAATGACCACCAAATCCCCTATCACCATCAGGTCCGGGTACACCCCAATGTGATAGCCCTAGACGTTCATCATAAGTAGCATATTCTATTACTTTATCATAATCTAAGCCTATACCATTACATAAATCATATATTTCATTAGCAAATGATACTTTAGTAGATAAAAAAGCATTAGTAACATATTTTACTAATTCAGCAGTTTTAGAATCTGTTTTAATTATTTTAGAAGTTTTTCTAAATATAGAAGAATATAATTGCTTTAACTTAGTAGTTGATTCTTTACTTCCACCTAGTATAATTCTGGATTGGTTTTCAAAATCATCTACTGCATTCGCTTCTGTTAAAAATTCAGGATTAAAAACTATATCTAGTGATTCATATTTTTTATTCCATTTATCAGTTGTACCCGGAGGGATTGTTGATTTAACTACTACCGTTTTTAAAATTTCTTGATTATCTGCAATCAAATCTATATTTTCTAATTCTCTTTCTATAATATCCACATTACAACTACCATCTTTATTCATAGGTGTAGGTAAACACATGAATACAATTTCTTGGTTTAATACTTTATCTTTAGTTGAATTACTTTTTGACTCATCTAAATCATAAGTTAAAACATCATAATATTTACTAAATTTTTGATAAATAGCATTACCAACAAAACCTTGACCAATTATTCCTATTCTCATTTTTTCCAAAAACTATATATTCCCTTTTCTATTTCATACTTGTCCCAAACAAATCTTTCTTTTAATGGTTGTTGTTTAGCCCATTCCCACATTTTACTTAATCCTTCTTTTAGATCAGTTTTGTGTTCAAACCCTAAAATATCAACTGATTTTTGATAAGTAGGTACAGCATATTTTACTTCATGTCTTTGTTCTTTATATGCTATTTCCCCATCAGTAATTACATCTAATAATACTTTATTAGCTTCATTAATTGTATATTCTTTAATACCACCTAAATTAATAATCTCACAACATGCTTTGGGTTCAACTGCTGCTTTCCATAATGGTTCTAAGCTATCATCTATATAACTAAAGGCTCTTTTTTGTTCACCATCCCCAAATATAGTCATTTCTTCACCATTCATGTACTGGTACATCCAAATTCCAAGCACATTTCTGTATTTATCCCATATATTTTGTTTAATACCATAAACATTATGTGGTCTAATAATACACCAATCTAACCCATGTTGTTCACCTGCTATTTTAATATCCTGCTCACAAGCATATTTAGCTATACCATAAGGGTCTATTGGTGATGGTAATTGTTTTTCATTAAATATTTGTCCTACCCCATGACCATAGACAGCCATTGATGATGTAAATACTAATCTTTTAACGTTATGTTTAATACATTGGTTAACTATAGCTGCGGTTGATATTAAATTGTTTTTATAGTTGTAAGTACGAATAAATGGGGATAATCCTTCAGCAGCATAAGCAGCAAAGTGGAATACATAATCAAATTTATTTACTTCAAAACAATTTTCAATCGGATGATCTACTAAATTCATTTGCCAAAAATCAACTTTAGGGTGGATATTTTCTTTATACCCCCCACTTAAGTCATCTATACCTACTACTTTAATATCAGGGTGATTTTCTATTATCCAATCAGCTAATCTACTTCCTAGTAAACCTGCTACACCCGTTATTAATACTGTTTTATTCATATTTTATGCCTTTTATTACTTTATTATTTTTGGGATTATGAGAACAATTTTCAAATAATTGAGGTGAGATTCCCCATTTATATATAAAAGTTTGGGCAGCAGGTTGTTCACTTTCTCTAAATTTAATTTGATCCCCATCTTTTCTATTTTTAGTAGCTGTACTACCAAAATGATAAAAATGGCCCTTATGTGTTCTCGCTAACCCTATATTATTTAAATCTAATTTAAGGAAAAAATCCCAATCACATATAAAAGGAGATTTGTAAATTGTATCAAATCCACCTACAATCATATATTGTTTTTTGTACATTGCAAATGGAAATATACCCCCATCTACACTTAACATATCTTGCCTTAATGTTTTTTCGTACTCAACAAATCCTTTATAATCAAATTTATCAGACGTTTTACCAAAATCTTTAACTGGGAAATTAAATATACCTGGTCCTGTAGGTTCAATTTGATTAATAGTCAGTACCGAACGTTCTTTAACTTCACTTGCTATAATATCCCATTCAGGGCATAACACATTATCGTCATTAATAATTAATATTTTCTCATTGCTGGCATTGTAAACCCCTAAATTAAGAGCAGTTTGCATACCTTGATTTTGTTCTAAAGGTAATACTTTAATATTATCTTTATGTTTGTCTAATATTTCTTTACTTTCATCTATATAACCATCTATCACTACTATAATTTCATTTTTAGTAGTTTGACCATCAATAGCTGATTGTAAACATAAATCTAAATATTTGGGATTCCGGTATGTAGGGATAATTAAACTAATCATTTAGTATAAAATGGATTTTTTGTTAATGCTTGACCCGTTGAGTTTTTATATTCTTTAATGACTTCAAGTCCTAATTCTGATATTACTTTTTGGGTATCACGGCCATGGGCTGCATGGAAATAATCATCAAAGGCAATGTATTTGGGATTTAATTTTAATGAGTTTTTAGCATCTCTTAATATACCCCTGTAACTATGATCTCCATCTATAAAAATTAAATCATATTTATTTACCATCCCTAAACCTTTGGTATAGGTTTCAGTTAATAATTGATGGTCTAAATGAGAATATTTAAATCTTCCTCCAAAAATATCATTAATATATTTCAACGATTCAGATACTTCTTCTTTACTTCTTATATCTATACTATGAAGTTTAGTTTTATTAGGTGTATTAAATAACCACATAAGAGCACTTGAACCTCTATTAAATCCTAATTCTAAAATAGATAAGGGTTTGACTTTTTCACATATATCTTTAACTGCATCCCAACTTCTTTCATGTAATAATTCCCCAACAGTGTTTTTTGATAAGTTAAGTATATGGGTTTGAAATTCTTTTTTTGTCATAATTTTTTCCAATTTGTTAAAGGTGATAACCAAGCTGATTCGCAGTGTGTACTATAACCAGGTACCGAGCTTAATACAGGTACGGATTTGGTTTGAGATAATTCAGTAAAAAATCTAAATGAATCAGTTATATGTGATGAAGAGTGTTTTAATATTAAATCATAATCTTCTTTTAATCTAGATACTTTACATGCAAAACTCATAACAGTACTATTTGTTATTTTCCAATGTACTGAATCTGTTTTAACTAACCTAGTTACTTCACCTTCTTGTTCTATAAAAGGATTACCCCCATTTTCTTTATTTAAATACTTATCTGGGTGATCATATAAAGTAAGGTAACCATTATATTTATTTAAACCTTCTATTAGTAATTTTTTAGATTCTGATTTGTGTAAAAAATCATCTTCGAGTAAATATACTAAATCATTATCTTCATTTTCCTTAATAGCTAAATCTAAAGCATCTCTGAATGTTCCTGCCCCAGAACCATTACTTACTTCAATTAATCTTAAATTTAATGAATTAACATATGATTTAGTTTCATCATTTAATTTATCTCCTAATATGGTAATATTTTCTTTTCCAAATTCATTAATACAATTTTCTAAACAATGTTGTTTTGTGGAATTGGGGATTTTTTTCTTAGATATTCCTGCTTCTAAATTAGATAATCTATAATAAATTTTCATATTTAATTATTTAAATATTTTGGTTTTGGTTTTAAGACAACAATAGTTTGGTGAGTGTCCTTAACACTAGCTATTTCATCGTACCAATCAAATACTACATGATACTGAGGTCTCTTCCAAAAGTCATGGATAAAAATTATTGAATCCTTATGTAAATATTTTAAAACATATTCTGCACACCATCCTCTAGCTCTCCCATCAATTAATACTTTATCAAACTTATCAACTTCTAAATTATCTACATGGTGTATATAAGTTTCAAATTGGGATCGTTGTGTTGGTGTTGTACGGGGTGAATCCCAACTTACATGATGAAAATTTACATTAAGTATGTTATTAGATTTTAGTTCCTCCTGTACTTTTACTGACCATTCTTCATCATGTTCAATAGAATAATAGTCATTTACAAAATGAGGAAAATATGTAGTACTACCCCCACTTCCCCATTCTAACATAGTATCAGTATAATATAAATGTTTTAATATTAACGCTATTTCATGTTTACTCATCCAAGGTTGCATAGTAATTGTTTTGTTTTTCTTGTCTATTTATTTGTTTTGGGTGGTATAAAGCTAATAACTCTATATCTGGTAAAGGAGAATATGTTTTAAATCCTTCTAGTACTTCATGTACTTTATTCTTCCATTTAATCTCTGGTTTATTTTTCCATATACGCCATTGATAATCAGGCCAATTAACCCAACCTGATTGGCTTACTTGCCAACCCCATTTTTTTATATGTTCGTTAGTAAGACCATCAACCGTATTAACTCTGGGAACTAAGTAAACATCATTGTTAGGGTTACCCTCTAATATTTCTGGGAGTTTTTCTATAAGTGTCTCATGAGGGTACTCATCAGCATCTATCTGAAAGATGTAATCACCGGAGCAATATTTAGTAAGCTTATTCTTCCAGTCAGCAAAGTGACCTCCAAACTCTCCACTATGCCACATAAATTCAGCATTAACTGATTTAGCTCTAAGATATTCTTCTACTGGTTCAATTCCACCTTTAGAATCATATAATATAACAATCTCATCTTGGGTCCTTTTATTATTAAGTAAAAAAGGTATAAGTCTTTGTATCTCTACAATTTCATTACAAACTGTTATTGCATAACTTATTTTCATATCTATTCTGGTAATACTCCAATATACGTTAATGCTCCTATAAAATCACGTTCAGGGAAATGTTTTATAGTAGACATATCAGCTCTGTATTTAGCTCCTTTATATTTATCTTTTTCTTCTTCTAGTACTTTAATATGTTTAGCAGCCCCCCAAGCCCATTTTTCTCTTGAAACACCATCTGCAAATACCATACCTTTTCCCTCTACACTATGAAATGAGGGCATCCATACTTTACCAGATTCTTCTTCATCAATAAGTGATTTATATAAATCGGGTAATGTTTCCATTTGCTCTTTTAAAAAATCACTATCAACTTTCATTACTGAATTAGATTGGAACCCACATCCATAACATAGTTCTATAGTAATATCTTTAGTTACTTCTTGTATATAACAAGCATCACTACCACAACGGGTACATTCTATTAAATTATCGTAAGCCATTACTGTAATGTTGGTAATTTTAATTCAACTTGTTTAGCAAATTCAGGTATACTATCTGTTAAAATTTCAGTTATTAATTCCTGCATTTTATCAAAACTAAATTTTGTTTTACTAAAATTCTTTTGTTGTTTTGATTTAACACCATATTGTTTATATTTTTTATAAACATCTTTTAATGTACGACCCATTTCAGCATCATGAGCTTTAAACCATTTAGATTCTTTTATTAACCAATCATTAGCCGCACTACTATCTACATTTTCTAATTCACCTCCTACTAAAGTAGTAAATGAAGGCTTTAAAAAATCAGTGTGGCCTGACCAATTACTAGCTATGATAGGTTTACCTGTTAAACTAAATTCTAATAGAGGTCTACCATACCCTTCACCTTTAGTAAAACTTACCATTGATTTTATTTTAGGGTGGTTATATAATTCATTCATTTCTTGATCACTAAATTCACCATTCAATACATAAACATTAGGTAAATTAGTAGCATTTACACTTTTGCGTATTTGCTTAATACGGTTTAATATTTCATCTCTACTAACATATGAAGCAACTCCTACAGATGCTTTTAATATTAAGGCAGGTTTTTGTTTTTGGTTTTTAAAAGTTTCAAAAAATGCTTTAACAGTTTTCCAAACATTTTTTCTGTCATGTCCATAAGCTCCTTGCATCCAATGGCCTACAAATAAATAACAAAATGACTCCTTAATTTCTTCTAAATTAATAGTCTTAATTTCTTTGGAAGTAATAGGTTTGTATATATCTAAATTAGCTCCTTCAAATACCACTTTAATAGGCTTTTCTAATTTAATAAACCCTTCTACTTTTTCAGTTTTTTTATTACGTCTTTCATACTTAGTATTTTCAAATGTATTTTTAGAAAAATTAGAAGAAACCCAATTAATATCCATTCTATTTAACCCTTCAATCCATTCGGGTTTGCATAAATTGGATTCAATTCCTGCTGTACATCCAATATTATATTTCCCTACTGCTTGGAATTCATTTGGAATAGTAATTTGCATCCAAATGTCTGGTTTTGTTGTTAATTTATTTTCAGGTAATTTATGATTATGTAAATATTCCCATTCAGGGTGGTTTTTACAAAACCCCCAGGAAGTACTACCCCAACGTTGAGCCATTAATTTTACATCGTATTTATCCGTATTAATTATTGCTTTAACTATATCTCTAGCTCGTGCGCCATATCCTGAATATGTGTCATATGGGCAACTGATTACAAAAACTGGTTTATTCATTAATAATATAATTTATGTGTTAGGTGTCTTCCTTTATATTCGGTTGCATTAATAATTTCATATTTTTCTCTTGGTTTCCAAGTATTAAATAATTCAGTAAATGCTTCCATCACTCTATTTGCTTGGTGTTTAGCTGTAAATCCTGCCTCATCACTTATAGCCCATTCTCTACCTTTTGCACCTAATGCTTTACGTTCTTCACGTGTCATGTTATTTAAAGTAATTAAATGTTCAGTAGCATCTTCCCAATTACATCTATCATCAAAAATATAAGGTGTCATGGGTGAACCTTGAATTGAACGGGAAGATGGATAACAAGGAAATACCCACTCTCCATGTTTAGTCAAGGTTTTTCTATGGTTAGAAGGTAAATCGGGTGTGGGGGTAAACCACTCACCATTTTCATCCTCAAATCTCATTTGATCTTGCATACCACCTGTTACATTAGCTATAATAGGAGTACCTGCTAAAATAGCTTCAGTAATAGTTAGACCCCATCCTTCATTTGAGGTAAGTAATATTTGAGCATCTGCAATATTATAAAGGTAATTTAATTCTTGTGAACTTAATTTACTTGTAGAAAATTTTATAGTATTAGGATAAGATTCATCAAAGAAATATTCTTTTACTTTATCTAAATCAGTACCATGATCACTTTTAACTTCAGTATGTAATACAAATTTGCATTTTTTAGCTTGTTCTTGGGGTAATGTATCTAAAAATGCTCTAAATGCTAACATTGCATCTGGGATTTGTTTACGTCTAATATTTCTAGAGTTAAAAAATAGAACAAATTCAGGGTTTTCTTTATTAAAAAAATTATTTTTAAATTTAATTAACCCTTCATCTGTATCAGGTAATGGATGATAATCTTCTATATCTAACCCATGTGGAATATATTTAAATATTCTACTTTTAGCAGCTTCACCTAATACAATTTTATTTATATTAACGGTTTGTTTTGAAATACCCATTAATAAATCACATGCTTCATAAAAGGCACGATTATACATTGGTGCTGGGTAGTCATCCCATATATTTAGATAAGTAATAGGTATATTTTTTCTAATTTCTTGTTCGGCATTAAAAATATATCCAAAATACCTTGGATCAGTAACCAACATTATAGCATCAGGATTTTCTCTTTCTATAACATTACGAAGAAGTTCAATATTACCATATCCATCAGTTGGATACATCATTACATAAGCATCATCAATATTCATCTTTTTTCCCGTATCCGTACTTATGTCTAATGCTTTGCCTTTATCCGGGTGTTTGATTGCTCCTGCCATTTGTGCCCAATTAAAATGATGACAAGTATGCATTACAATTTCACGAGCAACAGTAGCCACTCCAGAGTGTACTCTGATATCATCACAAATTAAAAGGATTTTTTTTCTTTCTTCCTTAGGAAGATATTCAAAACTTTGATTCATTTATTTATTAAAATTTACAGTTCGAGATTATTTTGGTTTGCAATTTGTTTACGAAAATCTTCATCAGTAAGATACAAATAAATAGCTCGATCGGCAAGTTTTTGAAAAGAAAATTTGCGTTTTACACACTCAATTTTAAAATTTTCAAATAAATCACTTTTTACTTTTACACTTGTTAGTGTCATGTCTTTTGTTGGCATAATCTTTATTTTAAAACGTTTTTATGATAATACATATATCAAGATATTTAAAATTTTAATCCTTCTCCACAAAGATTTAAATCTTCCTTAAAGGGGCAAAATCCACAATTCCACTTACTTGGGGATTTAGGATAAGTAATTTCTTTTATTTCTCCACTTGATACAAAACATTCTCTAATAAAATCTTGTATTGCTTTATTTGCTCTGCCCAACTTAATTTTACCACTTGGTGGGTTAAATATTTGTACTCTATATGCTTGATGTGGTGATTTAATATTATCATCATCCCATTCTAATACCTTACGTTTAACAATGAAAAATTCAATACTAATATTATCTATTGGGATATGATATTGTTCAGAAAAGAATTGTTTATAAAGTAATAATTGAAATTGTTTATCTTCATTTTTTTTATCTTTTTCTTTCCACCCACGAGTACTAGTTTTAATATCTATAATTTTAAATTCCCCAGTATTTTCATTATATAAAACTACATCTAAATATCCTGTATACAAAATATTATTATACATTTTATTGGGGGCAATTGTAAGTGGTATTTCACACCCTACTAAATGCCATCCTCGTTTTGAAAAATATTTACTTCGTTTTTTCCTAAACCAATTTAAAATCGCAACTCCATCTTCAAAAAATTCTCTCATTTCTTCAGCTGAAGAGAAATGTTCATTATTATTTGATTTATATTGTTTTTGGTATTCACTTATAAAATTAGTTTGAAATAAATCTTCTAAATCTATTTCATCAGCTACACGAGCTGATTTATCATACATTACTGTAAGATATTCTTGCATAGTTTCATGTATTGCTGTACCAAATACAGTATGAATAGATGAAGTGAATACTTTTATTTTATCTTTATATTGGAGTTTCCATCTATAAGGACAAGATCTAAATAATGACATTTGAGAATATGAAATATTCTTTTGGAATGCAAAGTTTATAGGTTGGGGAGGATTATTCCTAATCTCCTTTACTATTTTAGGAATTTTTTTAGCCAAAATTATTTTTTTATACCGTATTTACTGAATTTATACCAGGCTCTTTCGTGAAAAAAATAAAGAACCATTTTAGTTAATACTTCTATACTTCCAATAGTAAGACCAAGTTCCCAAGATCCAGTAATTAAACCTGAAAGTAACATAGTATCTAATGTACCTATAATTCTCCAACTAATTGTTTTTAGTATGTGTCTTTTATAGTTTACCATCTTTTCGCATTTGTTCTCTAATTTTTGTAGCGGATATTTCTTTTATATCTTCAGGGGGAAAATGCTCGATTACTTCATAACCAACTCCTCTGCCATAATTAATTGATTCTATATCTGGGATGATAGTTGTGATAACTTTACCATCTTGTATTAATTCTTTTAATTCACCTTCGTGTACCATTTTTTCAATCTCTTTAGCAGTCCAAGGTTGGTTTTTATTTGGTTCAACATCTCGAATAGCAAGGCAAACATTCTTACCTTCTTTTAAACGTTGATTTATTAACCATAAGTGACCTTTATGTAAAGGTTGCCACCTACCTATAAATAAACTATATTTCATTTAGTATTTTTTCAAATGATTGTTCTTTTGTATCGTAAGTAGTATCAATATCTACAAAGTTAGTTAGTGGTGGAGAATAAGCTATTGCTTTAAAATGGTCTCTTTCTCTAGGTTCAGTTGTATGTACATAAAATTCTATTATTTGATCACCCATTAGTGTTTTAAAATCTTCTCTTTGATCAATATATGGGGAAACTAAAGATACTATTATATCCTTACCTTGATTATTTAAGTACTGAGCTATACGTTGTGCTGTACCAACATTGATAACTCTACCATTAATAGAATAATCTTTATTAGAGAATAACTCTCTCATATCATCACCATCTATTCTAAATGCTCCGGGTATTTCTTTTTTAAGCTTATTAGCTAAAACTGTTTTTCCAGCACATGGCTGGCCTGTAAACCAATATATCATTTTATTTTTTCCATTTATTACGCCCTACTAATAAACCAATTATCCCATAATTAGCTATATCAATAAATGTATCTTCCATACTCTCGGCTTTAACAAAATTCTTCCCATTAATAAGAAGGTTTTTTAATCTAGAAATTTTATCTGTTAACCTAATTGCTAAACCAGTAAGTGAAAACTTTTTATCTTCTTTATTATTTAAATCACCACCCAGAGCAATATTATTTAATCCATAATCCATATGTTTGCGAGCAAACATTTGATACATTTCATTTTGAATATTTTTAAATTCCTTAGATAAGTCCGGGTATTCATTTTCAAAAAGTGAAACTACAGCATCATACTTAGGTAGTTTTTTAGCTTTTGAAAGTGGAATTACTTCATCAGTACGAGTTTCTAAATATTTTTGACGTGAATCACCCATTTACTTGTTGTTTTGGAGAAGTAAAGTACCTATTTAATGCTTCTATTTTATCGTCAGCATCTACTAGAGTAGTAAGTGCTTCAGTAGCATTTTCATAAAAATCTTTAGTTGAATGGTCTCCAATCCCCGCTGGGTGTTCACTTAGCAAATTAAGGGTTAGGATTGCTTTGTTTCTTTCAGCAACCGCTTCGGACATTAACATGTCAAATAGTTCTTTTTTCATTAGTATTTATTTTTCATTAGTATTAGGATCTATAATTGAACCTCCTTCATAAAAGTAAGTAAGTTCTTCTTTAAAGCTTAACATCGGCAAATGCTCAGACTGAAATGTATAATTTAAGAAAATATCCCAGGCATGCCAACCTTTCTTTAAAATTGTTTCTAACCACCATAATTTTTCATTTGGATTAACCATGTAGCAATATGCTCCTATCATTCTATTGCTTTCCCATAAATCATTTGTAAGTTGTTTATAACACCCTCTATTTTTTTCAATTTTAAAAGTGGGGGTTTCTAATCTTAAAATTTTATATTTATTTTTTAACATGTATTCAGCACCAATTTGAATTTTTTTATTCATTAATTCATAATCAAGTATTTGAACATCATTTTCACATATGATAGTGGGGTTATCTTTACACATTGCTGAAGCTATAGCTTGGGAATGTGATTTGAAACAACCATAATGAGCGGGTGTTAAACCCCATTCATTATACTTTTTATTTATTTTTATATCGCTAATATCACCAAAAGCTAAATTAGAGGGAGGTAATTCAGTAAAATTAGGATTAATATGTCTAATATAATCTACATTTAATTTTTGTAAATCATTATAAGATTTAATCTCTTTAAGATCTTGTGGGTTAGATGATATTTGTATTAAATGGATTTTCATTAGAAAAAAGTACAATTATTATCATTCCAAGGGCCTGCTTTTAAAAGAATATCAGGGTTAAAATTTATTTTAGTATTAAAAGGTAATAATTCAAGATTATCTATAGATGGAGTATTATCTATAAATGTTTTAAATATAAGTTCTCTATCTACTGATTTAAAATAATCATTAAATTTAAATTTACCCCCAACTAATAGATTACTTAACATTACTTTTATATTAGGTATACCATAAGCATCAGCAGCAATTAAACCATGAAGCCCAGAAGACATTACTTTCTCTACTGATAGTAATTCATCTATAAATTTAAATGTATTATTAGTAATATTAATTATTTTTACACCTTGAGATTCTAAATAGGTAATTATATTTAGGGCATACTCATTAGTATAATCAATATAATGTGGAATCAAACCGTATTTATATTTTATATTACGTGGTGGGTTATAGATTTTGGGGAATAAAAGTGCAGGATCCCCATATACTTTAGGACATTCTACCCCCCTATCATTTAATTCTTTTCTAGTTAATGGTCCTCTAACAGCATATACCTTTAAAGGATCTTCACCAATTGCCCCGGGACTTATACACCCAGCACCCCACACTATATCTTCCTTTTTAGTGGTAGACATTATGCTACCTACAGATACAATTTTACCCGATGGTGAAGTAAAATTATCATCATAATATTCAAAATGAGATGAATGGAATACTTTTTCGGGTTTGAGGTTTTTACTATTAGAAAAATATTGTAATATTAAATAACTAATATTATCACCCCAGTTATTATCAGGATTTACTGCTATAGTATCTTTAGTATGTTTATAAACTATTTTAATAACTTTTTTATTTCTTTATCTTCTATTCCTAATTGAGATAATAAATTAGTGATTTCTTTATTACTTAATAAACTTAAAT
>Ga0187219_1000330_pt1 | contig 22501 bp, 41 predicted proteins | sample 13SPOviralmetaG_FD_130162 | JGI IMG/M metagenome (GOLD analysis project Ga0187219, IMG submission 130162) | Marine viral communities from the oligotrophic San Pedro Time Series (SPOT) site, San Pedro Channel, CA, USA - 13 SPOT_SRF_2010-07-21... | ecosystem: Environmental > Aquatic > Marine >... | reverse complement strand
TGATCTGGGAAAAATAGATGCTACTTTAGAAAATGGATTATTAAATATTTTTATCCCATTAGCTGAAGAAGCCAAAACAAAAACAATTAAAATTAAGTAACCTAAATTGCGCCCTTAGGTTGGTTTATATTATATGTTTTCGTATATTGACGTTATAAATAAAAATAAAAAAGTTATATGGCAAGAATTACAGACCCCCTATTAGAACCCTATTTTATAGGTAAAGATTCATACTGTTATACAGTGTATGAAGTTATTACTCCTCAAGCAAAATATTTAGAAAAAGGTAGTGAAGGTAAAGATTATGAAAAACCACAAGGACATTATAGTTCTTTTGGAGCAGCTTTACAAAAAATAGCTAAAGAAAAACTAAATAATGAAAAAGAACATTATGTAACTATTAAAGAGTATGTTGAAAGATGGGATGAATTATTAATTGAATTAAGAAAATTACAAAATTACAAAGGATTATGAGTAAAAATTTAGAAGCATTATTTAATGCTGTGATAGTAAAACCTATCGAAGCAGAAGAAACCCAACATGGTAATATTATTGTTCCAGATATGGGTAATGATAAAAATCAAATGGGTGAAGTTATATCTGTAGGCCCTGGACAAAATACACTTATGGGTTCATTTATTGAAACCATTAGTAAAGTAGGTGATATTGTAGTATTACCAACACAAGGATTTACAAAACTCCCTTATGAAGGTGAAGAATATTGGGTAGGTCCAGAAAATCAAATTTTAGCAAAAATTAATAAATAAAAAAAAAGAAATGCCAGTAGATTTTAAAAAAGAAGTTCATTTTGGTCCTGAAGCTAGGGCTGAATTAATGGAAGGAATTAATACATTAGCTGATGCTGTAGTTTGCACATTAGGACCTAATGGTAGAAATGTATTAATTGACCAATCAGGTTATGATAATGTACAAAAACCAACCCATACTAAAGATGGGGTTACAGTAGCTAGAAATATTACTGTAAATGGGTTAGTTAAAAACTTAGGTGCACAAATGGTAAAACAAGCTGCATTGAGAACAGCAGATAAAGCAGGAGATGGTACAACCACTTCTACATTATTAGCTCGTGAATTGATTAGAGAAGGTCTTAAACATCTAAACAATGGAGAAAATGCAGTTGAAATTAAAAGACAAATTGAAGGTGCTGTTAAAGAGGTTATTGGTGTAATTGAATCATCAATCTCTCAAGAAATTTCTTCCGAAGAACAATTACAACAAATTGCTACTATATCAGCTAATAATGATGTTGAAGTAGGTAAATTAATTGCTACTGCTATTGAAAAAGTAGGTAGAGAAGGTGTTGTTCATATTGAAGAAAGCAAATCAGGTGAAACTTATCTTGAAACTGTGGAAGGAATGCAGTTTGATAGAGGTTATAAATCACATTTCTTTGTTACCAATAATTCAGATATGAGCTGTACCCTAGAAGATCCTTATGTTTTAATTGCAGATCATAAATTTACCCAAGTTAAAGAATTACTTCCAATTTTAGAGGGAGTTTCAAATGCCAATAAATCATTACTAATTATTGCTGATGATATTGATGGAGAGGCTTTAGCAACACTTATTGTTAATAAAGCAAGAGGTATTCTTAAAGTTGCTGCTGTTAAAGCTCCTGATTTTGGAGACAGAAAAAAGCTATTACTTGAAGATATTGCTACTTTAACAGGTGGAACTGTTTTTGATAAAGATAAAGGAATGAAACTTGATAAATTTTCTTATGATTGGTTTGGTCAAGCTCGAACAGTTACTGTTACCAAAGAACAAACTACAATTGTAGATGGTAAAGGTGAAGAAGATGCTATTAATAATAGAGTAAATGATCTTCAATCTCAAATTGATAAAGAAGATACTCCATATATTGTTGAACATTTACAAAATCGTTTAGCAAAAATGATTGGTGGTGTTTCTATTATTCATGTAGGTGGGTTAACCGAAACTGAAATTGGAGAAAAGAAAGATAGAGTTGATGATGCATTACATGCAACCAAAGCAGCATTAGACAAAGGTATTGTACCTGGTGGTGGAGCAGCTTTATTATATGGTTCAAATGGGTTAAGTACTAATTCATTAGGATACCAGATTGTAAAAAAAGCATGTAGAAAACCATTTGTCCAAATTTTATCAAATGCTGGTTATGATAATACTCAAGCAGAAATGTTAGCAAATAGATTATGTGAATCTGGTAATGATTACTGGGCAGGGTATAATCTTAAAAAAGACGATGTAGTTGATATGAGGGAAGATGGTATTATTGATCCAACCAAAGTAACATGCACCGCACTTGCTAATGCAGCATCAGTTGCAGGAACTATTTTATTAACTGAATGTGTAGTTGTAGATCATCCTGAACAAAATGATCCAAAACCACAAATGCAAATGATGTAATGGATAAAAAGGTTGTAGAACATAATGAGTTGATCGCTACTAGAGTACCTCCTGGAGACAGGTGGTCTCTAGTTGGTGATCCAACTAAAGAAGTTTTTAGTACTTTAACAGATACTCTAGAAGCATTTTTCCATCAAACAAACTTTAATGGTGCTTTTAGATTAGATCCTATGAATAGTAAATTATATGCTATTCAATCATCAGAAGTTGAAGTTAAAAAAGAAGCTCCAAAAGTATATAGTATGTATGGAGAGTTTAGACAAGGTGTTTAAATTTGGTTATTTAAATAAAAGTTATTATATTCACGTATGAATAAAAATCATAGTCTTTTAGTAGAAAAGTATCGTCCTATTAATTTAGAAAATTATGTAGGAAATGATCATATTAAAAAAAGTATTAAACAATATCTAGGTCAAAATGATATTCAAAATCTAATATTTTATGGACCTGCCGGAACGGGAAAAACAACTCTTGCAAAACTTATTGTTAAAAATCTTGATTGTGAGCATCTTTATATTAATGCCTCGGATGAACGTGGCATTGAAACAATTAGAGATAAAGTTTCGGGGTTTGCGTCATCAGCTAGTTTTAAACCACTTAAAGTGGTCATTTTAGATGAAGCTGATTTTCTTACTATTCAAGCGCAGGCTTCTCTCCGTAATGTCATTGAAACGTTTTCGCGTACTACTAGGTTTATCTTAACTTGTAATTATGTAGAGCGTATTATTGATCCTTTACAGTCAAGATGCCAAACACTTAAAGTTGTCCCCCCATCAAAACAAGATATTGCTTACCATCTTATGGATGTGTTTAAAAGTGAAGAAGTTGATTGTAGTGCTGATGATTTAAAAATTATTGTAAACCAATATTATCCTGATATTCGTAAAATGCTTAATACTATCCAACTATCAATTCAAGATAGTGAAGTAGTAATTGATAAATCAGTACTTGTATCATCTAATTATATGATTCAAGTGCTTAAAGAATTAACAGGTAAAAAATCTTGGAAAACAATTAGACAAATTATTGCAGATGCTAATATTCAAGATTTTGAAGAATTATATCGTTACCTTTATGATAATGCTGATAAATTTGCCCCTGGTAAAGAAGGAATAGTGGCTTATCATATTAATGAATATTCATATCAATCCAATTTTAGAATTGATAAAGAAATAAATTGTATGGCTTTAATTAACCAATTAATTAATCTATAATGGAAAGATTTTTAAATAATAAGTATGTAAGATTACTTTTTAGTATTTCAATTATGGGATCTGCTATACCTTCAATATACCAAGACTTTACTTATGGTCATAGTGGTGTTTGGACACATTATGGTATGATGTTAGTAGGTGTTTTATATTTTATTGAATCATTACTTTGGACTTTAGATTTATGGCGACAAGAAAACAACTAAAAAATACTTTAGAACGTTATGAAATGTTAATATTCGAAAATAAAGAATATGATACAAATGACTTTTATAACTTAAAAAGAGAATTATTAAAAGGAGAATATTTAGATCTAATCCAAATATTTGAAGTACTAGAAGCTATGGTTGAAAAAAGACATAACGATCTAATGAATCGTAGATTAAATCTATTAACTATATGGTCTACAATATTTTTACCTTTATCATTTTATACTGGACTTTGGGGAATGAATTTTGATGATGTACCTTTAATATCAGATGATAATGGATTCTGGGTTTTTACAGGATTAACAATAATTACAATAGGAGGAATGTTTGCCTACTTTAAAAGAAACAAATGGATATAAATAATAATAAATTAAATTAAAATGTCACAACAACAACAACAACAACAAATGCAATTGAATGTAGATTTAAAAAATACTACATCAGTCGAAACCCCTGATGGTGGGGTTGTTTTCCAGCAAGGAGTAGTACTTCGTAAAGTTTCTAAATTTGTAGTGGGAGCGGAGGAAGATGCGGTAATGCCTATTCCTGTATTTTTTGATCCTAAAACAAGTAAAATTCTTGTAGATACATTACCTCCGGATTTAAGAGAAGAATATAAAGATTATACTATTGCCTAATGAAGCTTTGGGACTGGTTAGATGAAATAACAGTTAAGAAGACTCCAGCCTCTCAATTTTGTGAAAAAGATTGGGAGAGTTGGAATTCTTACATGGTTCACAGATTTATATCTATGGGACAAAGTAATATAGAAATTTCTAATATTGCTCAAAGAATGCACCCTACAGATAAAATAGGAATTTATAATTTTTATTGTAATATGATTCCTAAGAAAAAAGTATGGAATAAGTATATTAAATCATCCAAAAAATCAAAAAATAAAGAATTAGTTGAAACAATAGCTAGTTATTTTGAAGTTGGATCCCATGAAGCAGATCATTATATTGATATCATAGGTAAAAATGAAGTAAAAAATATTCTTATTTCTATAGGAAAAGAAAAAAAAGAAATAACCAAATTATTCAAAATATGAGTCCGGAATTATATGAAATGCTTATGAAATCAGCTGAAGCTGATAAAGCAAAAGCAATATTATCATTAGATTTATTAGGAAACAAAGCAACAGGTATTGGAGATCATTCGACAGAAGATTTTTATAAAAATGCTGAAGAAGCTCTTGCTATGTTAGTAGATGCAGATGATAAAATAAATACCTTAAAATTATATTATAACAATAAAAAAGTAATTTAATGAGTAATTCAATTAAAGAATACGAACTAAGAAATGAAGATGAAGTTGAAGCTGTAGTAACTTCACCAACAGTAGAATTATTTGAAACAGAATACCCAGAATTATCTGAAGAATTTAAAAGAATTACTGAAGAAATGTATGAAATGTTTGCTGCTAAGCATATGGATTATGGGCTAAATAATATTGCTTTAGGTGGGGATATTTTAAACAATAAAGATGATAAAAAATTTTCATTAACAGGTTTAGCAATTAGACTTACAGATAAGATCTCTAGATTAAAAAATCTTTTACTTAATGGTAAAAATTTTGTTAAAGGAGAAGGAATGGAAGATACATTTATTGACATAGCCAATTACGGAATAATTGGTTTGTTAGTAGGGCGTAACAAGTGGAAGAAATAATGGCTAAAAAAATACCATCAATAGTAAAACAAATTAGAAATTATAAACCTGAACCCTTAAATTATGGGTACCAGAAAAATGTTTCTTTTTCTCAACTTTCTATGTTTAGGCAATGTCCTAAAAAATGGTCACTTCAATATAAAGAAGGTCATAAACAATATACACCAACAATTCATACTATATTTGGTACAGCTTTACATGAAGCTGTTCAACATTATTTAACAATAATGTATGATAAAAGTGCTGCAGCTGCTGATAGAGAAGATATTGTGGGTATGTTTGAAGAATGTTTAAGAGAAGAATATGCTAAACAATATAAGAAAAATTCAGAAACACATTTTAGTACCCCTGAACAATTAAGAGAGTTTTATGATGATGGGGTTACCATTATTAATTATTTAAAGAAAAATAGAGGAAAATATTTCAGTAAACGTGGTTGGTATCTTGCAGGTTGTGAGGTACCCATTATGATATCGCCTAATAAACGTTATAACAACGTATTATACCAAGGCTTCTTAGATGTTGTGCTATACCATGAACCCACAAATAAATTCCATATACTCGATATAAAAACATCAACATCTGGATGGAATGCAAAAGCTAAAAAAGATGAGGATAAACAATTTCAGTTAATTTTATATAAAAAATTCTTTAGTGAAACATTTAATGTACCTTTAGAAAATATAGATATTGAGTTTTTTATTGTTAAACGTAGACTTTATGAAAGTGAAGATTATGTAATACCCAGAATACAACAATTCATTCCAGCTTCAGGTAAAGTAAAAATGAATAGAGCAACTAAAGCTTTAAATGAATTTATTACAAAAGCATTTAATCAAAAAGGATATGCTGAGGTAGATCATTTACCAACCCCCAATAACCCTAATAATAATTGTAATTGGTGTCCCTTCCACAAAACCCATTTATGTTCAGCAACATTTTAAAAATTATACGTATGTATAAATATATTAATATAAAATAAATAAATTATGGCAAATTCAAAAGATATGACACTAACAAGTGTAAAAGTAAAAAGTGATTTGTTTGAAAATTTTAAAATTGAATGTGTAAAACGTAAGTTTTCTTTCCAAAAACTTGCTGATCGTTCAATTTATTTGTATCTTACAGATGAAAATTTTAGAAAACAAATCAACAACCAAACAAACTTAGAAATTAAAGAATAAAAGTAGATGAAAGAAGGTTATATTAAATCAGGTGATAGGAAAAAAATACTATTGCTAACGGATGACATTAGAGTTCATTCAGGAGTTGCTCAAATAGGAAGAGAACTTATATTAAATACTGCCCATCATTATAATTGGTGTCAAATAGCAGGTTCGATTAAACATCCTGATAAGGGAAAAATTCAAGATATAAGTCCTGACATTAACAAAGAAGCACAAATTGAAGATGCTTACTGTAAATTATATCCTGTAGATGGTTATGGAGATGAGAATCTTTTAAGAGAAATTCTTAAAATAGAAAAACCAGATGCTATTTTCTTAATTACAGATCCTAGATATTTTCAATGGTTATTTAACATGGAAGAAGAAATTCGTGTAAAAATCCCAATCGTATATCTAAACATCTGGGATGATTTACCAGCACCTCAATATAATGAAGATTTTTATGATTCATGTGATGCTTTATTTGGGATTTCAAAACAAACAGTTATAATTAATAAAATTGTTTTAGGTGAAAGAGCAAATGGAAAAATTATTAAGTACGTTCCTCATGGTTTAGATACTAAAAAATTCTTTCCCCTTATAGAAAAAGATGAAGAATATAAAAAATTCAAAAAATATATAACTAAAGGTAAAGATAAAGATTTTATTTTATTTTTTAATTCTAGAAATATTAGACGTAAATCAATCCCTGATGCTTTAGCAGCATGGAAGTTATTTATAGATACTCTTAATGATGAAGAAAAATCAAAAGTTCAATTTATACTTCATACAGATCCTGTAAGTGATCATGGAACTGACCTCCCATCTGTTATAGAATATTTGTTAGGTGAAGATGATGAAACTGTAGTTATTTCAAATCAAAAGATTCCTCACCAACATATGAATTATCTCTATAATATGGCTGATGGTGTTATTTTATTATCATCTGCTGAAGGATGGGGATTAGCTTTAACTGAATCTTTACTAACAGGTACTCCATTTATTGCTAATGTAACTGGGGGGATGCAAGATCAGATGAGATTTGTAGATGATAAAGGTAATTGGTACACAAATTCAGAAAAAATACCATCTAATCAGTTTGGAACCTATAAAGAACATGGTGAATGGGCATTACCTGTTTATCCTAAAGCTATGGGAATGGTAGGATCACCTATAACACCTTATATTTGGGATAGTAGATGTGATTTTAGAGATGCAAGAGATAGAATTGTTGAATTATATAAAATGTCTAAAGAAGATAGACAAAAAATAGGTAACGCTGGTAGAGAATGGGCGATGGGTAATGAAGCAGGATTTACTGCTCATCAAATGGGGGAAAAATTTATTGATGGTATTGATGAGTTATTTTCAACTTGGAAGCCCAGAAAAAAATTCACATTTTCCAAGGATACAGATTATAAACCTAGAGTTTTAAACCACAAATTAGAATATTAAATGAAAAGTACATTTGTTATAAGTGCACCAATAGATACCTATTCAGGATATGGAGCAAGATCAAGAGATTTTATTAAAGCTTTAATAGAATCTAATAAATATGAAGTAAAAATTCTATCCCAAAGATGGGGGAATACAAGAAGGGGATTTTTAGATGATTTTCCTGAATGGGGTTTTATGAAAAACCATATTATCCCAAATTTAACATCTAAACCCAATATTTGGTGTCAAATTACAGTTCCAAATGAATTCCAACCTGTAGGAGATTATAATATTGGTTTAACAGCTGGTATTGAAACAACAGCTTGTGCACCACAGTGGATTGAAGGGTGTAATAAAATGAATTTAGTATTGACGTCATCAAACCATTCAAAACATGTTTTTGAGACATCATCATATGAAGTACAACACCAACAAACAGGTGAAAAACAAACCCTTAAATTAACTACCCCTGTAAAAGTATTATTTGAAGGAGCTAATTTAGATGTATATAAAACACTAAATACCCCTATGACTAATGATGATTTATTTAAGTCAATAAATTCAATCCCAGAAAAATTTGCTTATTTATTTGTAGGCCATTGGTTACAAGGAGAAATTGGACATGATAGAAAAAATGTTGGGTTATTAATTAAAGCTTTTTATGAAGTATTTAAAAATAAGTCTAATGCCCCAGCATTAGTTCTAAAAGTTAGTTGTGGGAAAGGTTCCAAAATGGATAAGAGTGAAGTAATGAAAAGAATCCATTCTATAAGAAAATCAGTACCTTCTTCAAAATTACCTAATGTATATTTGATCCATGGGGATTTTTCAGATGAAGAAATGAATGAATTATATAACCATCCTAAAATTAAATCGATGGTTTCAGCTACTAAAGGAGAAGGATTTGGTAGACCTTTATTGGAATTTGCATTAACAGGAAAACCAATTATAGCTTCAGGGTGGTCGGGTCAAACAGATTTTTTAAATCCTAAACTAACAGCTTTAATGGGTGGGAAAGTTAATCCTCTTCATCCTTCATCTCAACAGAAAGATATGTTAATTGAAGGTTCACAATGGTTTGATGTTGACCATAACCATTTAGGACATTTTTTAATTGATGTTAAGAAAAATTATAAAAAATGGATAAAAAAGAGTAAAACTCAAAGTCACAGATTAAAGAAAAAATTTAGTTATGATGCTATGAAAGATTTACTTTTAAATATTTTAGATGAAAATGTAAATATTCCTACTCAAGTTCAACTTAAAATGCCTGAATTAAAAGGAAAAAAACTACCAACAATACAGTAATTATGGATAATTTAATTAAATGTGATAGATGTGGATCTGATGCCTGTTATGTTCAGGAAGTAAACGATGAAATAAAAAACTACCAATGTTATGGTTGTGGTTTTATAACTAATTCATTACTTAAAAAAGATACTAGATTTTTTGATGAACAGATGGAACTTCTCCCTAATCTTTATAAAGAATTAATGGGAGAGGATGAAGATGGAAAAATTTGGATGCCTTCAACAGTTAATATGCCTACTAAAGGAATGGTATTTGCTAATGGTAAAAATTCATTAGAATGGAAATGGGCTGCAGTTTTAGCAGTTCCTGTTAAAGAAGAAGAAAAAGAAAAATACCCCAACCCTCATAAAGAAGGAGAATTTTATGAGTGGAGAATGGATATGGATACTATTAAAGAATTTGATGAAAAAGATTATATAGAAGCATTAGACTATATAGGAATATTTACAGGAGAAGAAAAATGAAAATATTAGTTACAGGAGGAGCTGGTTTTATTGGTTCTAATTTAATAAAAAAACTATTAAATGAAGAACATAATCACATTGTACACTCTTTAGATGACTATTCTACAGGTAAAACTAAGATAAAAGGTTGTGAGTATTTTGAAGGTGATATTGAAGAAATAGATACAATTCATAAAGATTATGATTTAATTTTTCATTTAGCCGCTCAATCTCGAGTACAACCCTCATTTGAAAACCCAACAGAAACATTTAGAGTAAATGTAAAAGGGACGGAAGAAGTTTGTAAATTTACTTCTAGAATAAATGCTAAATTAGTTTATGCTGGTTCATCTTCTAAACACCATAACCCAGCTACTTCACCTTATGCTATGTACAAATATTTAGGAGAAGGTGTAATTAATTTATATAAAGAATCATTTGGTTTAAATGCTGAAATATGTAGATTTTATAATGTTTATGGTCCTGGTGAAGCATTAGATGAAGTAAATGGTAATGTAATTGGTATTTGGAGAGCTAAAATTAATAAAGATTTACCTATAGAAATTGTAGGTAATGGAGAACAAAGGAGAGATTTCACTCATGTAGATGATATTGTAGATGGTTTATGGAGGATTGGAAGACAACAATTTCAAAAGGCACCAGAATTTTTCCAAACATCTTCAAGTATTAAAGCGTGGGAGTTAGGAACAGGAGTTAATTATTCTATAAACGATTTAGCTTCAATGTTTATAAATAAATTTGGTTGTAATATTAAATACATTGATGACCAACCAGGTAATTACCGAAAAACTTTGTGTACAGACACAACAACTCAAGATATTTTAGGTTGGGAACCTAAAGATAGATTATTAGATTATATACAAACACTATAATATGAATATAAGTTATGCCATAACAGTTTGTAATGAAGCTGTGGAAATCCAAAGATTAGTATCTTTCCTTCTAGAAAATAAAAGATATGAAGATGAAATAGTAATATTATTTGATTCAAAAAATGGAACTAATACTGTTGAAGAATATTTACGATCTCATTCTATTAATGGAGAGTTTATTTGGCATAAAAAAGAATTTGAAGGTCATTTTGCTGATTGGAAAAATTATTTAACTTCTTTATGTAGTGGTGATTGGGTATTTCAAATTGATGCTGATGAAATTCCTCATGAAACTTTAATTGAATACCTCCCAGAAATTATTGAAAGTAATCCTAAAAATGAAGTAATTAGAGTTCCTAGAGTTAATACTGTATTTGGTTTAACTGATGAATATGTTAGACAGTGGGGTTGGAGAATTAATGAAGAAGGTTGGGTAAATTGGCCTGATTTTCAATGGAGAATTTATAAAAACCATCCAAAAATTCAATGGAAAAATAAGGTACATGAAGTATTAGAGGGTTATGAAACATGGTCTAATTTACATGAAACAGAAGAATTTGCTTTATATCATCCTAAAGATATAGAAAGACAAGTAAAACAAAACAATTATTATAATACCCTTTAAAATGGCAGATACTCAAAATAATGGTAATACTCAACTTAATGATAATAGAAATAATTTTAATGATAAAGTTAGTAAACTTAGTTTATTAGGTAAAAGTAAGAAAGTAAAATGGTCTGATAAAAGACGTTATAGAAATATTTAATATGGCAAAAGAAATAGTAGGATTTACAGCTGGGAATTTTGATTTAATACACCCGGGCTATGTTTATACATTTGAAGCAGCAAAACACCACTGCGATAAATTTATCGTATTTTTACAAAGGGATCCTTCATTACATAGGAATTCAAAATACAAACCAGTAATCCCTATACATGAAAGATATAGAACATTAATGGCTATAAAATACATTGATGAAGTTTATGTATATCAAACTGAAGATGAATTATATGAATTAATAGATTTTTTTAAACCTGATATTAGAATATTAGGTGAAGATTATATTGGTAAATCATTTACAGGTGATGATTTACCTCCTAAAGTAGTTTATACAACTAGAGCACATGGTTGGTCAACCACTAAAATGAAGGATATGATTACAATGCAAACTATTAAACAAAATCCCGAAGTAATTGATGCAGCTAAATATTTTGAACGTAAATTAAAAATGGATGAATAAATATAAAATTGAAATTACTTTACCTAACGGATCATCATATCAAATAGAATTAACAACTGATAGGTTAGAATGGACAATGGATCAATATCAAAGAAATCGTCAACCTTTAAATTGGAAAATTATAAAAAAAGAAGCAATATAATTATGAAAAAAGTGAAAAATAAAAAGAAAATATTAATAACAGGAGTAGCAGGTTTATTAGGAAGTAGATTAGCTGATTGGATTATTGAGAATAAAGGAGATGAATACCAGGTAATTGGGGTTGATGATTTAAGTGGGGGATTTGAAGAAAATATTAATCCAGAAGTTAATTTTTGGCAAATGGATTTAGTTAACCACCCAATTGAAAATATATTTGAATCTCATAAAATTGATTATGTTTATCATTTTGCAGCTTACGCAGCTGAGGGTTTATCACCTTTTATTAGAACTCATAATTACCAAAATAATCTAGTAGCAACATCACGTATAGTTACCCAATGTATTAAACACGATATAAAACGTTTAGTATTCACGTCTACAATGGCTGTGTATGGTCATGGTGAAGGTGGAATTTTCCATGAAGATATGCGTAGAAACCCAATTGATCCTTATGGTGTTGCTAAAATGGGTTGTGAGAGAGATATTGAAATTGCTAATGAACAACATGGATTAGATTATTGCATTATCAGACCTCATAATGTATATGGGATGAAACAAAATATTTGGGATAAGTATAGAAATGTATTAGGTATTTGGATGTTCCAACATTTACATGATCAACCTTTATCTATTTTTGGAGATGGTTCTCAAACTAGAGCATTTAGTTATATAGATGATTCTTTAGAACCTTTATTTAATGCTCATATTGAACCCAAAGCATCAAAGCAAATAATTAATTTAGGAGGTATTGAAGAAATTAGTATAGCGGGGGCAAATGAAGCTCTAAAAAATGTTATAGAAAAAGATACAGGTAAAAGACCTAAAACTTTATTTTTAGAAGGTAGACATGAAGTAAAACATGCTGTTCCTACATACCAAAAATCAATTGATATCTTAGGGTTTGAATATAAAACCACATTAGAAGAAGGATTAGCTAAAATGTGGAATTGGGCTAAAAAACAACCTATGAGAGATAGATTTATTTGGGAAAATTATGAATTAGATAAAGGAATATACTCTTTTTGGAAAGATGATTTTACAAAAACTAATAAATAAAAGTTACTATTGTTCTATAGGTTACATAAGTAGTTATGAAGATTTAAATAGGTTAGAAGTTTATATTAACTATAATTTCTCTATCCTTTTAGAATTCAAAAATCTTATTATAGTAACTAATTATTCTGGTAATTTTCAAAAAGAAAATGAAAAATTATGGAGGGAATACTTTCCAGATTGCATTTTAATTGATTTAAAAGAAAATAGAGGACATTCTTTTGGAATTGCGGATCAAGAAAATGCTATTATAGATTATTGCAAAGAAAATAACATAGATTGGATTTGTAAATCAACACATGATGTTACTATAGAAGAATATACCCTACACTTAGAAATACCTAAAAATAAAAGTTTTTATTATTTAGAAGGAGTTGGTGTTGGTGCCTTTAATAAGTATCCAACTAGTGATAATTTTTTGAGTGGTGAATATTTTTATCCACAAACAAATTTTTATTTCATAGATACAACTAAAATAGATTATCTCTATGATAAAGAGTATGTTGATGATACTTACAATTTCATCCAAAATTTAGAAAATTATAGTGGTAGAGTTTGGGAACATATTGAAGGGTGGACTTGTGAATTTTTCTTAAAAGATTGTGTGATTCGTAATAATCTCTCCAAACATCATTTGGTTCCCCCAACCAATTTTCATATATTATTACAAATAATTGATAAATATAGAATACAAGATAGCAGTCATAAAAATATATTAATAGAAGGTATTTGTCATTATCATGACTATGGTAAACAAATAATGGATTTATCACTAAACAAAGCAAGATGGCACACGGAATTTATAGAACTACAGAATTATTTGAACAACAATTAGCAGATTACACAGGAGCTAAATATGCCGTAACTGTAGATAATATGAGCAATGGCTTATTTCTTGCTTTATATTATGAAAACCATATTAAAAATAATATCAAAAATAAAACAGTAACTTGTCCCTCAAGAACATACCCATCAGTCCCCTGTGAAATCATCCATGCTGGGTTAAAAATACAGTGGAAACCCGTTAACGGGGAAACTTTAACCGGAGCTTACCAGTTAGAGGGTTCTAATGTATGGGACTCAGCTTTAACTTTTACAGCAGATATGTTTATACCTGAATCACATATGTGTGTATCATTTACAGGTCCCTATAAACATTTTAAATTAAGTAAAGGTGGAGCTATATTAACTGATAATGAAGAAGCTTATAATTGGTTTAAACGAGCTAGATATTCAGGCAGGAATGAATGTTCATACCATGATGATGAATTTAATATGTTAGGTTGGAATTTTTACATGATGCCTGAACTAGCAGCTCGTGGTGTATTACTTATGGGGCAGTTTTATAATATGGATGGAACTAAAAAACACCAGGAAGATTTAACTTTACCTTATCCTGATTTATCAAAATTTAAAATATATAACCAATGAAATTAGCAATATTTGGATATGGAGGACATGCTAGAGAAGTAGCAGCCCAAATTGGGAAACCAGTAACATTTTATGTTGATAATCAATATGTAAATGATGTTGCACAACCTATCTCAAATTTCAATCCAGAAGAGGAGAGTATAATGATAGCAGTTGCTAATAGTAAAGATAGGGAAGAAATTGTAAATCAATTACCCTCTAATACTAAATATTTTTCTTTTATCCACCCAACGGCTCAAGTTATAGGTGATGATATAACGATTGGAGTTGGTAGTTTTATAGGAATGAATACTATTTTAACTACTAATATAAAACTAGGTGAACATACTTTATTAAATAGAGGTAACCAAATTGGACATGATACTATAATAGGAAATTATTTTAGTGCAATGCCCGGAGCTATAGTATCAGGTAATGTTACTATAGAAGATTGTGTTTATATGGGTACTAACTCGTCTATTAAAGAAAAAATGATAGTTTGTAGCAGAGTTATTATAGGTTCAAATGCTGCAGTGGTAAAACATATTACTAAAAGTGGTACTTATGTAGGTGTTCCTACTAAAAAAATAAATTAATGATTCATATATTTTACAGACATTATAATATTGAAGGTACTGATTATAGAGGAAGACCATCTTGGTTTAACTTTGAAAATTGTTTCAAAAATTTATTAGAAACCATTAAGGATAAAAATGTAAACCTTCATGTTGTTTTTGATGGTAAAATTGAAGATAATTGGATTTATAATTATCAAAATCACTATACAACCCATGAAATAGAAGCAAAAGAAGATCAAAAATCATTTTGGAAAACCTGGGAAATAGCTAAAAATACTAACATAAGTAATAATGATTTAATTTATTTTCTAGAAAATGATTATTTACATGAAAAAGATTGGGTAGATAAAATAAATGAATTATTTAAAAAATATGATTTATTACATTATATTTCTTTATATGATCATAATGATAAATATTTTCCTACCTATAATGATTTAGTATCTAAAATTATAATAACTGACTCACACCACTGGAGAACATCACCTAGTACTTGTGGTAGTTTTATTATTAAAAAACAATTATTTGATCTAGATTACGATATTCATACAACTACTCGTGGAGATCACAACAAATTTATTGATCTTTATAATCAACGACAAAGGTTAGTAATAACCCCCATTCCAGGATTATCAACTCACTGTATGCAGGGATTATTATCTCCTACAATTAATTGGGAAAATATAAATTATAAAAATAAATAAAATGACAAAAGAACAATTTGAAACTCATGTAAGTAATTTATCACCCCAAACAGTGGGGGAAATGCATTATGGGCATTTTGAAAATTTTACAAAAATGGTACAAATAGCAAAACCATCTTCTATTTTAGAGTTAGGATTTAATAGAGGGGTTAGTGCTCTTATGTGGTTATTTAATACTCCTGATGAGTGTAAATTACATAGTATAGACTTAAGAAGTAAAGAAACAGTATCTAAATCATTAGAATATATTAATGGTATTTTTGGGGATAGGTTCAAATATTCTCATTTAGACCATAGTGTATTAACTGAAGATTTTGTAGGTATGGCTGGGATGGTAGATCAATATGATCTAATTTTTATAGACGGTGATCACACATATCAAGGTATATTAAGAGACACAGAAAACGTATTAAGAATGAACCCAAAATATATAGCTTTTGATGATTATTTCCATAGAGCTCATGGGCACGATACTCAAAGAGTAATTAAACAATTTGGATTAGAAGTAATAGAAGAGTATAGAGTTGATGTAGGTCAAGCTATTACAAAAAACCCACATTATAAATCATGATAAGCGTAATTATCCCTACATATAGAAATCCTGATTATTTAGATTTATGTCTACTTTCAGCAATTGATCAACAATCACATAAAAATGAGATAATTGTTGTTGTAGATGGTTTTATTGAAGAAAGCCAAGAAGTATTAGATAAGTATAAAGATAAAATTAATGTACTTGATTTAGGAGAAAATCAAGGAATGCAACAAGCTCTTAATTTAGGAGTTATGAATGCTACTAATGAAATTATTTTTATAGTAAATGATGATAATGTGTTTGGTAAAGATTGGGATATAACCATATTAGAAGATATTAAAGAAAAAAGTGTATTAACTCTAAATCAAATTGAACCTACAGGTCCAGGCATATTTAATTTTCCGGTTATGGATTTTGGACGTACCCCAAAATCATTTGATTATGATACATTTATAGAGTATGAACAATCAATTAAAAAAGACACATTAACTTTAGATGGAGGTATTTTTCCGTTTGCAATATATAAAAAATATTATATGGCTGTTGGTGGTTTTGATACAATGTATCAATCTCCATTTATATGTGACTGGGATTTTTTCCTAAAATTAGATCTAATAGGTTTAGGTTTTTCTAGGACTCATAAATCCCATTTATACCATTTTGGAAGTACAGCTACTAAAAATGGCAAAGAAGGAGATAAATTCAAAGCAACTGAAGGACCAGCTGCTGAGGTATTTAGGTATAAGTGGGGGATGAATCCTCAACTATTTGAAAATAATTCACATAGTCCTAAAGGGAATGTTATTAGGGGAATAAAATTTTAATATTTATAATTGATTCTAACCCCAAATACCCCTCAAATTATGGATGAAAAAGATGATAAAAAAATGACTGAAAAGAGAGAGGTTACTTATATAGAATTGACTTGGGAAGATAATGAAGATTTACTTAATTTAGCTAATAGTGAACAATTTTCCCATTTTATTCTAGAAGAAAGTTTAAAAGCAATTATAGATGCTTTAAAAAACAAAAAACCCAAAGCTGAATTATTTAATATTTTTAACATGTCTGTTATTATTGAAATAAATAAACCTCAATTTAAAGATGTTTTAAATAAAATAAATGAAATGTTTATACAAAATGAAGAGTATGAAAGATGTACTCAACTATCTAATCTAATAACAAAATATAAATTATGACCCAATATAAATACTACTACTTAAACGATAAAAAAGAAGAAACAGTTGGAACTTGTTATGCTGCAAATAAACATGAAGCATTAATAATTGCCAGTAGAATCAAAAAATTAGATGTTAATAAGTTTGTAGAATTATTTGGTGTGAAAAAACTATAACTATGGATACGGGTAATGAAGATTTAAAAAAATTATTTAATATTATTCTTGGAACCAATGTTAATATCAAAGATAATATTGATGAGTCTGAAGAACTTGTCTTTCATAGCTTTATTAAAAAGTTAGAAAATTCTTATAAAATTGAAAATGAAGTATTTGAATCTGGGGGGATTGATTTAACTAAAGTAACTGATGGTTTATGGTTTGTTGTTGAAAATACCCTTAAAATGTTATATGGAGAGGAAGCAGTAGAAATAATTATATGGTATATTTATGACAGATTCAACCCAGATGGTAGTATAGTACCATTAGAGGGCCCTGGTGATAAACAGTTTATTCTTAAAGATTCCAATGACCTTTGGAATTATATCAAATACAAATCTCCCAAATAAATTTGGAGTAGCCATAATCTTTTCGTATATTGGTATAGTTATATGTTAGTTACAATATATAAAAATACAATATGGAATATAAAATGATAAAATGTACATCTTGTGGGGCAGATATGCCTGAATTGAGATTAACCAAATTTGGGTATAAAGTTTGTGTTAATTGTTCAACTATAGGTGCATATAAAGCAGTAAGTACTGTAAATGGAACAGGTGACCATACATGGAATGACATTCAAATTATGACACCTGAACAAGCAAAATTAGCATCTGAAGCTAGTGCTAAAAAAGCAAAATTTGATTCATATAAAAATTTAGATGCCTAAACCTAGACCACTTACAAAAGAAATGATTTTAGCTGCAATGGCTAAGACTAAATCAAATATGGCAGCTGCTAGATATTTGAGTTGTTCTTATGTACATTATAAAAAATGGGCAAAGATATATGAGAGTAATACTCATGAAAACTTATTTGAACAACATAAAAATCAGTCAGGAGTAGGAATACCTAAATTTCTTAGAGCAGGAGGAAAAGAACCAGCATTATTAGATATTATTGAAGGTAGAGTAAATGCTTCATCATTTACCCCAGATAAAATTAAGTATAGACTTATTACTGAAGGGTATTTAGAAGAAAAATGTGGGAATTGTGGTTTTGAAGAACGTAGAGTATTAGATTACAAAATGCCTTTATTATTACATTTTAAAGATGGTAATAAAAAAAATTATAAATTGGATAATATAGAATTGTTATGTTATAATCATTATTTTTTAACAGTTGGAGATATATTTTCAGATAAACAAATTAAAGGAATTGAAGATCATAAACCAGTAAATCAAGGTAAAGTGGAATGGGAAGTAGATGATTACCATCTCCAACGTTTAAAAGAGTTAGGATTAGATGATAGTGAAGATGAATTAAATATAATATCAAGGATATAATGGCTAAAAAAACAAGAAATATTAAAAGATCAAAACATGATAAACTTGTTAATGATTATGATAAACAAAAAGAAAAACATTTAGAGCGTTTAGCTAATAAAATGTTGAAAGATGATGAAAAAAACAATCGATTAAAAAATAAAAATATTAAAGGAGATTTTTTAGATAAATTTTAAAATTAAATATTATGAAGTTATACAAATTCGACAAATCCAGTTTAGAGTACAAATCAGTAAATTACCCATTAACCTTTTTAAAGTTTGCAATTGGGTTTTTATCTATCTTTTTATTTTTAGGGTTAACAACAGCCCCCAGGAATGTTGAAGATATTAAATATATTACTGAAACTGAAAAAGTATTAATTGTAAATGAATTCAATGAATTTAGTGAAGAAAAATTAGTTGAAAAAATTGATGAATTAAACTTTAAATTCCCCTACATTGTTTTAGCACAATCAATTTTAGAAACAGGTCATTATGAGTCTAGAATTTTTAAAGAAAATAATAATTTATTTGGAATGAAAGAAGCTCGTGTTAGACTTAATTTAGCTGAAGGAACTCAACATGGGCATGCTTATTATAAAAATTGGGAAGAATCAGTTACAGATTATGCTTTATGGTATTCAACATATGCCTATAAATGTAAAACAGAAAAACAATTATATAAATTATTAGATAAGCAATATGCTGAAGCCAGCGCATATGTATCATCATTACAACACGTAATTGAAATTAATAACTTAAAAGAAAAATTCGAATAAAATGGCTAAAATGGTATCCTTTACCCATAAGGGAAACAGCAGAAAAAAGCGTCCAGGTGTTCACGCTAAAACTAAAACATCAAGAAGTAAAAACGCAACTAATTATAAAAAAGCCTATCGAGGGCAAGGAAAACAATAATGTTATGAGTAAAAATTAACAAAAAGCAAATTACCAACAATCTCTAGAATGGTTAAAATGGGCAAAATCAAAATACCCAACACTAAAAAGAAAAAAATCAAAACCCCTATATAGAGATGAAGAATAAAAAGTTCCAAACCCAAAATTACGCTGAAAAATACTTCTCAGGTATTGAAGATGAAATATTATCTGAAATGGCTTATCAGTTTCCTATAGAATTTAGGAAAATGTGTATTTTAATGTGTTTAGATTTTCAAATGCAAAAAGAAAGTTATGAAAAAGAAAATAGTAATAGTAGGGGAAACGTGTGTTGATAAATTTATCTATTGTGAAGTAAATAGATTATCACCTGAAGCACCAGTCCCAATTTTAAACCCAATTAGAACTGTTAAAAACAACGGTATGGCAGGAAATACTGTTGCTAATGTTAAGGCATTACTTCCAGAATGTAGTATAATTTCTTTTTCACCCCTCAAAAATCCAACTAAAACCAGATATGTTGAAGAAAAAACAAACCATATGTTTTTTAGATTTGATGAAGGTGATAATGAAATAAAACCTTTTAAATGGTCAAAAGATTATATTCATTTTCTAGAAACTGCTGATTTAGTAATTGTAAGTGATTATGATAAAGGTTATTTAAGTAATGGTGATTTAACTAGAATAGCACATCATTCAAAATTATCAATATTAGATAGTAAAAGAAAATTAACTAGTGATGTAACTAGACATTTCACATTTGTAAAATTAAATGAGGAAGAATCATTAAATAACTCTGATATAAATAAATCAAATGTAATTACAACTTTAGGATCAGCTGGGGCAATGTTTAATGATATAGTGTACCCATCACCAAAACCACAAGAAACAATTGATGTTAGTGGAGCAGGTGACACCTTTACAGCTGCTTTTTCAGTAAGTTATCTTGATACTAAAAATATTCCTTTATCTATATTATTTGCTAATGAAATTGCTTCCAAAGTTGTTAGTAAAAGAGGTGTAGTTACCCCATAAAAAATTTGGCTCCCCAAATTCTCTTTCGTATATTTAGGTATAAATAAAGGTTACGCATATGGCACTTTGGAAGTTTACAAATAAAAATAAATATGGCAATTTAAGGAGTCGTATTATCTATAAACCTGAGGGGGAAACATTAAGTTTCAATCCTAAAGGGTTTGGATCATTTATTCATGTTCAAATGTTTAAATATGAATATAAACATGAAATTCTCCCCCCATCATTAGTTACATTGGGGGATGATAAATTTATCGTTCCTACTTGGCAAAAAGTAAATCCAAATACAACATTAAAAGATATCAATTGGGTTAAACCAAAACCTAAAAAACAAAAAACAGAAACAGTAATTAAAACCCATATAAGTGGTAGTGGGTTAGGTGAATATACCACAAAATATTATCCCGAATCAGGTAAATATCATTGTTCATGTCCTGGTTATTGGAGATCAAGGGGTAATTGTAAACACGTAAAAGAAATGAAAAATGAAAAATAATAAATTTCAAGGAAAAACAGACCAACAACTTAGGTCTAGTTATATTGGAGCTTTTGTTTCAATGGTAGGAATAATTTTAGTAATAATTTATCAATTAATATTTTAAATATGGATTTTCAAATTGTAAGTATTGGAGATGGAATGTTATTCGGAGCCACTTATTATGGTAAGAATGATGTTGCGGAAGAAGATTGGACAGAATTAAATTTATATCTGTTTATATTTAGATTAACTTGGAGATGGTTTTAATATGGGAAGAGGTAGACCAACAGAAGCACCAGCAGTGGTAAAAGAAAAATGGGTATTGGAATATTATGATGTTCCAACAAAACCAGAATTAGGGTGGAAACAAACATGGCATTATGATAAGAAAAAAAATGCACATGGTTGTTGGAAGGTAGAAAACCACCCACCTAAGGGATGGAAATCACCTAAAATTAAAGCTGAAAAAGGTAAAGCATATAATAAACAACCTGTAGTAATGGTATTTAATACATCAAATCGTTCAAATGCTAAAACAAAAATGAAGGTTTGGAAAAATGAAAATATAGATTATATTTTAACTGCCCCTAAACTACCTGGGGTTCCTGATAAAGCCGTTGTGCTAGAATTAGGGGTAGGTGAAAGCTTTATTAAATTTTGGCAATCTAAATATAATTTGTAATATTTATCAACGAATAAAAATTAAAAAACATGGCAACAAGAGCACTTATAGGTTATTTAGATGAAGATAGAAACTTCACCTGTACATACAACCACTATGATGGTTATCCTGAGCATTTAGGGAAAGCATTAAAGAAATTTTACAATACAGATGAGTTAGCAAATTCAATAGCTAATGAAGGATATATTTCATATGTTGATCCTGATGATGGAAGTTTAGATCAAAAACATGATGAACCAGCTAGCAAAATGGTTCTTGATGATGATATAGTAGAAGCAGGATTACAAATCGGTGAGAAAGTAGATGAGTATGGTGGTGATTATGGTTATGT
>Ga0187219_1000328_pt1 | contig 22579 bp, 11 predicted proteins | sample 13SPOviralmetaG_FD_130162 | JGI IMG/M metagenome (GOLD analysis project Ga0187219, IMG submission 130162) | Marine viral communities from the oligotrophic San Pedro Time Series (SPOT) site, San Pedro Channel, CA, USA - 13 SPOT_SRF_2010-07-21... | ecosystem: Environmental > Aquatic > Marine >... | reverse complement strand
TTCAAAATTATCTCTTAAAAAAGTTTCATAACTATCAGTTCTACCCATCAATTTAGCTATAACAGGTTTTAGTTCTGTTTTAAATTGTTTTTCTAGTTCTTTTTTAAACTTAGGTGATTTAACGCTAGGTAGTTTAGTTCCAAAAGTTTTGATTACAGCGTTTTTAATCTTATCTATAACATCGTCTTGTAACTTTAAATCTTTTCTTAACTTAGGCTTTGGTTTTTGTTTGATTTCTTTTTCAGTAGAAATCTCTGAATCAACTATGCTTGTAGCTTCTTCTTTTATTTGCTCTGTAAATTTGCTTTGTTCGTCTTTACCTAAAACTCTATTAGCTATTTCTATATATCTTTTGAATCCTTTTTTTGTAGAAAAAGAATTATTTAAATAACCAGAAAGTGGAGCAACTTTGTCTCCTTTAGCTTTTTGCTCTTTAACGTAAGCAGGATAACCCATAACAACCTCCATAATACCTCTTTTTCCAGATAATATTTCGTCAGCTAGTATTTCTTTAAACGCTTCGTATTTAGGTCTACTTCTAAACCCTCGGGCTAAACCGTCTGCCGTGTCTTTCATCAAGTCGACAACTTCCATTAATCCAGCCTCACCTTGTGATTTGTATATTTCATTAACTTTCGCAGAATTAACACTAGATAAAGACATTTTTCCATCTGTCTTTATGTCTTTACCAGCTTCGGCTAATTGTTTAGCCCTGTCAGATATTTTACCTTCAGAAGTGTTTTTAACATATGTTTGAACAAAGTTATACAAATCTTTACCATCTTTAAATTTAAAGTCGTTTGGATCAACATCTAATTTACTACTAAATAAGCCACCAACAAAATTAGCTAATTTTTTAAACACACTATCTGTTGCTTGGCTGTACTCTATGTTATTTTCTTTTAATACACTAGCAAATATTGTAATGTATTCATCAGGGTTTTTTTCTAAATAATCTGGACTGTAATTTGCATCAGCTCTAGCTATAACTAAATCATGTATTGATTTATTTTCAGATTTTAATACTTTTAAAAATTGGTCTTTTAATTTTTTAGCTTTTGCTGGATCTTTACTGCTAAATTCAGATTTTAACACTTTGTGTAAAACCTCATGTATACCAGTACCTATATTACCATCGTTACGCATGGCAGAGGCAAGCATTTGAGCTTTATTAAGAACTATTTGACCATTATCTAATTCAGTACCTTCAACGTTAGTTTCATTTGAACCAGTCATTTCCATAAAAGCAGCATCATCTTCTACAACTTCTACAGCTTGACCTGTGCCAACCGCGTTGTCACCAAAATCGGTTCTACCTGTTTCTTTGCCTAACTTTTGAGCTAAAGCTATTTCTTCTCTTACATTAACTTCAGATAATATTTTTACCTTATCGTTTCTTATAGATTTAAACTCAGCATTTAAACTATTTAATATATCTGTTTTATCTTTTTCGTTTATAGTATTATCATTAAGAGTAGCATCATACAGTTGTCTCAGCTTATATATTTGATCTTCTTTTTTCATTAGATCATTCTGCTCTTGCTGAGTCATTTTGTCCATGTTTTTAAAGTCCCTAGACATTATCTGCTGAACTTTAGTAGCACCTTCTTGTAATTCGTTTTCTAATTTTTTTCTAACACGACTATCCATAGAAGGATTGTTCATAAGTATATTACCTATTTCATCCATTCTTGTTTGAATCTTACCTATTGCTTCATTAGAATCAGGTGGTTGAAACGCTCTATACATCTTAATACCTAAACCTGGTGCTTTGTAAACAAAACCACTCATAAACGCTCCAGACACAAACTCATCTAACATACCGTCAAACAGATCAACATCTTTGTCTAACACGTATCTTTCTAAAGCTCTTTGTGAAAAGCCAGCTACTGATTCAGTAAAACCTTCTTCAAAAGTTTCTTTACCGTACACAAAAGCGCCTAAAGCAGCGTTCTTTCTACCTTTACTTGTGGCTAAACTTTTAATATAATCAAAAGTACCCTGCTTTAAAGATTTTTTACTAGCTACTAAACCTTTTTTTATTCTATTTAATTGACCTAAAGTTATTCTTTCGCTTAAAGCTTCTGCTAAACCAGTACCTAAAGCAACAGTATACATTTGAAGAGGTGTATACTCAGCGCCGTATAAGTCTATTTCTTCTTGCATGCTATTAAATGACGCTCCTGCTGAACTAGCGCCTAGCAATGGTAACGCCCAACCACCCGTTGTTAACATAACAGCAGTATTTGTTGCTTGAGATCCTACTAAATAAGAACTCCATTGCCACATATCACTCCAGTTTTCTATATCACTAACACTTATAGGCTCTGCTAAACCTTCTTTCATGTTATTTATAGCAGTGTCAATACCAAAGTTAGTTTTTTCTAAACCTTCCATAGCTAACACACCTTTGTGAAGCCAAGAATTTTTATCTGTTTTGACTTTAATTAAATCTGCGGCTACTTCAAAAGGAGAGATGTGAATCCTATCTATAAACTCATCAACACCATCAACAAAATCATACGCGCTACCTACTAAAGCTCCTATAGGATTTACTAACCAACCTTGATTACGGCTAACTGTGTCTAAATAACCTCTAATGTCTTTAGCCTCAGTACCTATTTCTATTTGTTTATTAACTACTTCACCGTAAGCATCTACTAAAGCTGCTCTTTCTTCATAAAGTAATTTTGCTTTATCAATTATTTGGTCTCTTTCGTTTTCAGAACTAGGCGTAAGCTTTATCAAACTGTTTATTCTATCTTCTATCGCTTCAATCTTAGAACTAATATTTATAGATGTAGCTATATTACTTTGTGCTTGGTTATCTAAGTCACTAGCAACAATAGCCGCTGCTTCTTCTAACATGTTTTGATTATCACCTTCAGTAAAACCATCCCAGCCAGATTCTTTTTTGTTTTTTTCTATTAAAGCTTCTTTTTGTCTTTCTTTTATATAACCTTTTATAAAACCTTTTTTAACAGAGTTTTTAAAGTCTTCGTTTTGGCTATTTTCTTCTATATATTTTCTTACTTGTTCATCGGTAATATTTTTATTACCTTGTTTTTGCAAGATATCTATAGCTGTTATCTCTTGGTTTTTTTTAAGAAGATTAAAGTTTTTTATCTTTTGACCATCTTTTACTATTTTTTTACCTTCTATAATATTGCTATATTGATCATCTAGGTTTTCAAAAGTTATAACTTCTTCTTCAGATCCATCAGCATCTGTGTTTCTACCGCTAAGTTCTAAATAGTCTAAAACACTAGCCCCTGTGCTATATGTATCGCCTGTAATTTTACTACCACCCTCGCTTTTCAAAAATTTTGATAAAAGATTTAAGCCATACATAGGAGCCATAGGTAAACTTCGTTGATTGCTCGTAACTCCCCTTACAACAGGTAAAATAGGTATTTCTCTTAATTCATCTGTAATTTTTTCACCTTCTTCTTCTCTAGTTGTTAACTTTGAAATGCTTTGCTCTAAAATATTAAAGTCATTTTCAGCTACTAAAGTTAACTCTTCAATTTTTTCTGGATTAAAAAGTGATTTATCTATAAGTTTTTTAGCTTTTTGATATTCCAATGAACCAGCGTCCAAGTTTAAGGCCGTATCTTTTGTCGATCCCACATTGGCCTCCGCATTTACAGCAGGATCGTTTTGCTTTACTTGTTTAGCGTTAGGAAATTTAACGTAAAAAGCTTTTTTTTGTTCTTCAGTAAAACCAGAAAGATCTATTGGATCTTCAAAACCTGGTATTTGATAAAATTCTGTCATGTATTTTTATTTACTATTAGGAAATATAACTTTATATCTAGCCTCAGCTTCTTTCTGTAAATAAGCTTTATATGCTTCGTTATCTTTAAACTCTTCCTTTGTTATTGGATTTATAGGCGCACCTTTAACAAACTCAATTTCACTTTCGATTTGTTTTATAAAATCTTCTATAGCTTTTGTTTTTCGTTCTTGTGGCTTTTTTAACTCTATCGCTTTTGTTACTTTATTTCTTAAATCACTAGGTGTTAAAAGATCAAAAGTTTGTTGTAATATTCCATCAACAGCTTCTATACCTGTTAGTATTTTATCTTCTAAAACAAATGTATTTTTTTTGTCGGTAGCTTCTAGTTCTTTTATTAAATCTTGAGCTTCTGTATAACCTGCGTCTTGTTTTCTAATTTGGTTTAATTCATCAATTTTTTCTTGAGCAGTATAAATACCTCCAACACCTTCTGTGCCTGCTGTAAAGTTGAATGAATTTCTATTTTTCTTAATATAGTTATAAAGTTTTTCAGGATTTTGAAATAATTCAGAGCTTTGAGAACCTAATAACTTATCAAACAACTTTTCTTCGGCAGCGTAATTTCTTTCAGCTTGCGTACCTTTAGACGCTGGATCATCAACTTTTACTTTAGGTTTTACATTAAAAGTAGAGTTTTCATCTACACCTATCATCTTGCTAGTAGGATCAAAAGAACCATCTTCGCCTCTTTCTTCAAACTGAATCTGCTGTTGTATAGGAACGTTTATATCTATAGCTTGATTTATTAACCAATCAATAGCTGTTTTCATTTTAGCTGGATCAGCAGCATCCCACAGTAAGTTTTCTTCTTTTAACTCATCTACTGTTTTGTCTTTATATATTTGATCAGCCCACACGCTAGCAAAGTCTTCACCTTTAGTTATATCTACAATAGCATTATTCATAGGACCGCTTAATACTTGTTTAACTTGATCAATGTTAGTGTAAGCTATAGAAGTTCCATTTTCTTTTTGTTCTTCATAGGTTGCAGCTTCTAAAGCTGCTTTAGCAACATCAGTTAAACCTAAATCATCTAAATCCACCGTTGTTATTGCTAAACTATCTCCTTTAGCGTCTAATTTTTCAAACTCACTTAAGTTTAAATTATAATTCCAATCTTCTCCATCTAACTTACCTGAACCTTTTAAGTACATTTTACCATTACTATCTTCTGCTAAAGTAACCTCGCCAGAACCTTCAAGTAATTTTGAAAACAAAATTTCTAAATTTGGGTCGTTTAGTTTTGACAACAAATTATTACCACCAGCTCCATTATCCATCATATATTTAGCTTGCGCTAAAACTTTTGGTGCTAACGTTTTGTATTCGTCTATCATGTTAGATATGTAAGCTAACGACCTAGCCCCTTCTTGAGGGTTTATAAGACCGGAATCAATATTGTTTTTTATTTTAACATAGTCATCTACTTTACCATCAAAAAACTTTCTCATGTTATCGTCGTAAGTAGCATAGTCAACGTTTTCTATTTTACCCAAGCCTTTGTAAACAGTCTCGTACATAGTAGCCTCTCTGTTACGTATAGCTTTTTGTTTTTCAGTAAGAGCATCTTGACTTTGTTTCCACGCATTTCCTAAAGCAACAAAAGGCGCTGCTATAGATTGTATTTCTCTTTCGTCAAAAGGCTTTATTACAGTTACTGGGTAACCTGCTTGATTTTGTTTTGCCATTATGTTTTTTTATTATTTATTTAGCTTGGAAATGCGCCAAAAGCTCCAGTAGTTGCTAAATTACCTATACCAGTTAATCCACCAGCTAAAGCATTAACACCTGAAGCCCTTGCTTGAGCTTGATTAGCATCTGCATTTGCTTGTTGACCATATAATCTACTAAGCTTAGTATTGTCTCTACTTTCTTGTGTGTTAAACTCAAACATTCTACCTTGCGACTCAGCATTTTGAAGTCTAACAGCGTCATTCATTTCTACTCCTTGTATTCTTTGTTCTTCAGCAACCTGTCTTTGTTGTAGGTTTTGTTCTCCTTGAGCTCTTAATTTTTGATTCTGCGCTTCCTGCTGTTGTATGCTAGCGCTTATACCTTGCTTACTCTTAAGCGCCATTTGCGCTAACGCTGTAGCCCCTCCAGCACCAGCCCCTGTGGCTCTTAGTGTATCTAGAGTGTTTGCTAGTGCTATATCTGCCTCTTCTGCTTGCATCTCCGCGGCTTGAGTTGCCACACCTAAGTTAGCCATTGGATTAGACATCATACCGGTTAGGTTCTGCGCCATGTCTGAAACTCCTTCCATGTTATCAAAAGGGTTTATAACGTCTTGTCTATTTGCTTCTAGGTCTGCAATAGCTCTACGCGCAGCCGCAGCTTTTCTACCTGCTCTTCTTGCTGCTTTTTTAGCGCCAATTCCTTTAACTACTGCTCCACCTACCGTGCCAGCGACCGCTGCTGTTACTGCTGCCATATTAAATTGTTTTTATTATTTCATGAGAAGGTTTTTTATCCACAGAATAACCTAACTCTTCATGTATTTTTATTAAATGTTTATTTCTACCTATACTAAATATATAAGATTTACCTTGTTTTTTTATAAAATCTTCTGCTGTATCTATTAAAAGAATTATAGCTTCTTTTCTATCACTATCTCTATAGTTTGGGTTTGAAACTATCCACTCTAGCAAAACACCTTGTGAATTAGTAAAATATAAAAAACCTGAAACTATAGGTATACCGTCTTTTTCAACCATAAACCCACCAGTTCCATTATCTGGTAAAAAATCTTTTGGTGGAGCTACTTTCCAATATCTCCATTCTAACCACCAAGAAACCAAAGTGTCCCAGTCGTTATGTTGTATTTTTCTAATATTTAATTTCATATAATTTTATTGTAATGAAAAAGTGCTTCCAACTGAAAACAACTCTTTTAATCCTCCATCATCAGTAGCTGTTAAATTAGTTGTTTGACCATTCGCTGTAACAGATCTAGTTGTGTCTGTTGTCATAGTGACTACAGCTGTATAACCTTTTATACCCATCATAGAGTTACCAAAAATAACCTCTCCTATTTGAGCAGGCGTAGCGCTTTTTATTGCGGCCACATAGTTATTTTGTTTTCTTGCAAACCCAGCATATTGAGTAACACCACCTTCTTGGTATTGTCCTTGATCATAACTCCATATAGTAGAAGAAATGTCTGTTTCTGAAACATAATCTGACTCACTAACGTTTAAGTCATAACCTGTTTCGTCACTTATAATTGAAGTAACTTCCCAGCCATTTGTACCTTCGTAGCTCAATGTGTTAAAGTTTTTCATTTTATCAGGAGCTGGGTTTAAAATAAATTTAACCGTACTTTGTGACGATGCTGAATCATCATGAAATTTATTTCTTGGTTGATTACTTACGTAACTTTGATACCATTTACCATCCTTACTAGTATAAGTATTTCCTTTTAAACTTGTAATAAAGCTAGGGTTGTAAGTGTAAAAAGTAGTCCAACCTAAAGATCTTTCATCAAAACAAAGTGTTTGATAACTTGAAGATCCGTATGAAGGAACCATGTTTAATATATAGTTTTGGTTATGTATGTCCCATCCACCTGTTATTTTGCCAGTAGAAGTTATTAAAGATAATTGATCTCTAAAATAATCACTCATACCATAATTAGATAATTCTGTTATACCGTCTTGAGACAACCTTAATACAGCGTTTCTATTTTTGTCTACAAAGTATTTTCTATAACCATATACAGCAAATGATTCTGGATTAGTGCCAATACCCCAGTTACCAGCGTAAGGTGTTATTTGCCCTATAACTAAATTAGCTGTTGTTGTTATAGCAGATCCTTCAGCAGAGTATATAGCGTCTTTATCTATTAAAGCTCTGTTAACTTTCTTTTCTTGAAAAACTATTAAATTTGTATCTTCAGCGTAAAGCTTTTGTATAGAGCCACCAATTGGATCTACACTTCTAGTTATTTCTTCTGCTACGCTAAATTGATTAGTTTGATTTATACCTGTTCTTGAATTAAAAACACCAGAATATATAAGAGAATTAGTTCTTCTAGATGATTGAGACACGTCTTCAACTAAATAAGCTTTAACACCAAAATCAACAGTTGTATTATTATAACCACCTTTTATTCTTGACTCCTCAATATACCAATCTTCGTTAGGGTCAGCTACTTGTGGCACTGCCGTGCTAGCTAATCTCTTTAATGCAAAGGTATTAAAATAACCTAATTCAATAGTAACTGCCATATATTAATTATTACTTGTTTTTACTTGTTTTTTACAGTGGACCTAAACTACATTGGTTACTATAGGTTCCATCACCAAAATCAGGGAAGAAACTTATTTTATCAGAATCACTAGTACTACATATTGAGCCTTGCACGTAGCTGGTTAATACTCTATATTCACCAGCGGTATTAAACCAAAATTTAGTTTTAAAATCAGTGGCTGCTCCACTTATGTAAGATCCGGTTAAATAATTTGCCGTACCAACAGTACCAGTTGTTGTTATTATGGATCCACCGTTTTGCTGGATCTTATAATAAGTAGCTTGCGTCCAAGAAGTTTGCGCGTTTGGCCTGTATTGTATAGTGTAATAAACATTACCGCTTGGATTGTTACTGTTATTTGCTAAAAATCTTAACGTAGGTTCTATATACATTGTAGCCCCAGAATTTAAACCACCGTTTGTAGTACTACCAATTATAGTTCCACTGTACTTAGTAGCTACATTATAATATTGATAATTATTACTAGTTCCATAAAATATGCCAGATATACCTGTAGAAGGATAGCTTCCTAAACCAGCCGTAGTTCCTGTTTGTGTAGCGCTATTTACAAACGCCCATATTTGTCTATAATTACCACAACCGATGTTTAAACCAGCTAGTATTGGACCATTACAAGGTGCTCTATTTATATGCTGAGCACCAACAGTAAACGATATAGAACAATTACCTTGAAGACCAGTATATGGTACAACGCCAGTTGTAACTCCATTGTTATCTGTTATACCAACGTTTATAGTGTAAGTTTCTCCAGTTACTAAAGTTGAGTTACTTTTTACAGTTAAAATACCGTTTGAAGGTGTAGCAAATTCAAATATATTAACTGAACCGTTTGTATCTACTTGAGATATAATACTAAAAATTAATTCTTGCTGGTGATTATTAACATCAGCAGATCCATTAACCCATTTACCATAGTTAGCTGCACCACCAACTGTTTGACCAGTTATAAAATTAAATATAGTAGTATCGTTAACAGATGGAGCATCAGTTCCTGATAAAGTTATAGGGCATTGGTTGCCTACTAAAGTAGATGGTATAATATTTTTTACTTTAACATTCATTGTAGATATAGAATCCGAGTATGTTACTCCGTCTCCAGCTGTAAAAACAGTAGCAAAAGTTATTGTATAGTCGTTTACCTGAGGTGAATTTGTTCCATACCAAAAATAAGCATCTAAACCTGTAGTGCTTACTTTACCAGTATAAAGACCATAAGTCCCGTCATTGTTTTCTCTTAATTCAAATGTCCTTACGTCTACAGAATTTGTAGGGTTCGTGTTGTCTACTATGGCTGTTATGCTAGCTGAAGTTAAATTTGTTCTAGGACTTCCACCACCATCTACAAAACTAAAACTAGCATCTATAGCTGTTTCTGGCACTGCGTTTTCAAAAAATGATAAATCAACATCTGTAGTTGTAACTAAACCAGCATACTGTGCGTTGATAGTATTGTTTAAGTCTATTAAATTACCTGTAGAGGATGTTTCCCAAAATATATCTAACAATGAAACTGTAGGATTTGTTTCAGATACAGTTAAAAAAGGCTGCATAGTAATTATTGAGCCAGAAGATCCAGCTGCATTAATTGTACATATAGCGCCTAATTGATTACTTCTATTTCTTGAAGCATTTACAGGATCTGTACCATTAGTTTCTAATACTCTTTGACCTACACTTAATTCTGCAAAATAAGGATTTGAATCAGCATTATATAACGGAGCCATTTCATCATCAGTTCCGCCAGGCGTAGTACCCCAGGGTATTTTACCTGTAGCGTTATCAAAAGCGCCAGCAGTTATCCCAGCTTGAAAAGGCGAGGCTTGTATTTCACCATCTTGTATTGTTGTTATGTTTCTTACAAAGTCAGAGCTTATATTAGGGTAATATTGTTGGTTCCAAGGAGTTGGATGATTTGTGTATGGTATAACTGGTGATCCAGTCTGCTTGTTGTTTAAGTTTGGATTATTTACTCTTCCAAATAACCTAACACTACTACTAAATTGAGTTTGTTGACCACTAACCTCGGTTAAATCTCTAGGTACTTTGTTTATGTTGTCGCCAGTTAAAACTGTAAAAACAGTTTGATCTTGTTCTACGTTTTGTGTCACCGGATAACCATTTACAAAACCTGGTAAGTATACATTGTAATAATCTTGCTCTTGTTGTTTAACAACGGTTTTATAAGAAAACCAACCTAATGGAGTTGTTATAGCGTTCCATATGCCAGGACCGGGATTATCAACAGGTATAGCTGCGTTGAAAGTAAGCCTAAACGCATCACCTAGCCAATTGAAAACATCGTTATCTAAATATTTTTTGTAAGGTGAAAAAACAGTAGAACCAGGCTGATTAGGGTTGTCATCTTGTGTAGACAGAATAACATTTGATTGTCTACCATACCTATCAGCTAAAACTAAACCTACTTGATAGGTTCTATTTTCTTTTAAAGAACTACTAGGAAATTGAGTATAATTGTCATAAACTACAGATTTGTCAGCTATAGTAACGCCGTAATTAGCAGCTAAAGGACTACTGTGTTTATCTACATAATTACCATAAACAACTCTATTGCCAATTATTTCTTGTGATAAAGCCTGTATAGGAACTTTATCATACACTCTAACCGTTTGGTTTTGAGGTAATGTTTTGTAAGGTTTGCTAGACTCGTAATTATAATCTAAGTATTTTACAGTGTTAGTAAAATTAACTAAATCATCATATAAAATAGAACTAAACGTGGTTGCATTTGTTATTTGAACAGTGTCAAGAACTTTAACAGCAAGTGAATCTGATTCTTTGTATAGTATATCAATAGATTTAATGTGAAGACTTGATATCAAGTCAGCGGAGTTTGTTGTTGTTGCTAAAGTCTGGTTAGATTTTATTATTTTTGGTATAGGTATTTTTAATAATATATTATCAACATTATTTTGCATCCAAGAAATTATAGTGCTTTGATAAGCGTCATCCATATCTTCTTGTTGTGTTTTTATTCCTTTACCAAATTTTCCATACTGTTCTGGAATAAACATTATTTGACTAAAAGGAGCCATTAAAGAGTATTCGTTGTCAATAAACTTTATTCTGTAACTAAATCTAACGTATTCTTGTTTTAATAAATCAGGATCGCCTTTCCACTGCGCGTCATAATTAGGGTTTTTACCTATTAATATATCAGGAAAAGGAGAAGAAGCGCTTAAAGTGTTAGCTACATCTAAAGTTATTATAGTATTGTTACCGCTAATACTAACTGACGTTATAACGCCTGTGTTGGCTGGAGTTGCCCCAAAGCTACTACTAGATATTTTAGCGGGAGTAGTAGGGCAGGTCACATACATACCTATTGTAGGTGTGTTATTTAAAAGAGTTGACAGTATAGTTATGTTGTCCCCAGCGTTACCACCAGCAACAGTATAGCTTTCTACTAAACTATAATTGCTAACATATTCGCTAGAATGATTTTCCATTGATGGCCTACTAAAATCTATTTTAAAGCCATTTGCTAAAGTTACAGCTTGTGACAATTTAACAGTTTTACTAGCTGTTATTTCAATTACAGTAATTAAAGAGTTGATAACTATAGTACCTGTTTTAATTCTGTCTGTGACTATATCTCCTACTTGTATGTTAGAAGCTGCTTGATCTAAAACAACTACATTGCTATTGCTTACAGCTCCATCAACTCTATACGTGCTTCTTTCCATAGCAACTATAGGTTGGTATGGATAATACTTAGCTACTGAAACCTGATCTTCGTTAAAATAATAAACTGGAGTAGCTAGATTATTTGGGTTAGCTAAACTTATATTTATCTTTCTTGGTTGGTTTAAGTTATCGGTCCAAAATAATAATTCTTCGACAAGATTAACTCCATAAATAGGGTAAGCTTGATTAAAGTTTAACCAATACCCATCTACTAAATTAACCAAAGTATTTGTGTCTATATTATAAGAGTATATTCTACATTTATTATTGACATCTGTTCTCTCTGGTGTCGGTAAATCAGAATAATGATCACTAGCAAAAAAATATATAACATTATTAGTAGTATCAGAAAAATAACCCATTATTTTAATAGTTGCCAATCCAGTACTAGTAATAGCTAGGTCACCTAAAATATTTTCAAACTCACCAACAGTAGATCCTTCCGATCTGCTTATTTGTAAGTTTGTAGCTTCTCTATACTCTCCGTTTGGAACAAGTCTAGCGTCTAAATCTTTATTCATTTTACCTTTTAAAAAGGTATTTTTAATTTCTGCCATGTATTAATTTTTAATCCACTTAGATTTACCTCTCATGACTTGAACTATTTGATCAAGTTTTATGTTTGATAATCTTATCTTAGCATTTCTTAGTTTAGCACTTCTTTCTTTTTTATATCTTTGTACAATGTATTCTGGTTGGTTTATTCTACTAGCTAATATAGAGTGGTTTATATGAGCGTACATAGCGTCTTCAGCTAATTTAGGTACTTTAGTTTCTAAATCAGTAGCTAAACCATCAGATATATATTCTAATACTATTAATCTTTTAGCTAAATTACTTGAAAAATTAAAAGTACCTCTTCTTTCATCTACTAAATACCAACCATTAACCTGTGTTGTTGATGGGTTTAATCCGTATCTTTCGCCAACAGCTTGTTGCCATAACATAGGATAACCATCTAGCCAAGCGTCGGTATTATAAGCAGCATTCCAGTTGTAATTTCCTGTTATTTTTCTAGTATCAGCATTGTTCCATCTTTCTATAGTTGACGGTGGAACTTCTACATTATTTGAGTTAGCATCTTGTATAGGAAAACCTGATTGATCTTGTGATAAAGCAGAGTAAGGTGCTGTTGTTAAATTATTAGCTGGATATATTATTCTTTGTACTCCTAACTCATCTATCCAAGATAATCTCACAATGTTTACATAATCTTGTGGTATTATTAAAGATAAACTAGAAGGTATACTTAATTCTACAGATTTAATGCTTTTTAAAGTGTCATAACTAAATTCTTGTAAACCTCTTTTAGCGTGAAATATAACATCAGTTCTTTTGACATTAGGAACTAATTTACCTTCACCAACGTAAGCAACTAAATAGTTATTAACTATATCATTTATACTTACGTATTCATAACTACCGTAGTTGTTTTCTATAGCAGCTTGTTTTAACTGTATCATAAACCAAGTGCCAGAAGCTATTGGCGTACCTGTACTTATAGTGTTATTTAAAGAGTTAAAAGTAGCTGTATAGTTTACGTTAGCTAATGTGTTATAAGGTGTCCATGTAACACCTAAGTCTGCGCTTTGGTATAACTCACAGTTGTTTAAAGAATAGCTTGTGTTTGTAGGGTTGTTTGTAGTGAATATTAACTCAGTATCAAACGTGCTAATAAAATTTCGTGTATTAGCGTTCTGAGTAAACAGTTGAGTTCCTCCGTAATATTGTAAATTGTTTTCTGTAAGTAGTCCCATTTATTAGCTTTTTTCATTTAAATCATCACCTTGTACTTTTTGTGCAGCTATTTGCACTAAGTTTGGATCTTCTATAATAACACCAGCGTACATTAATATCTTTAATATAAGTTCTGTTTGCTCTGATGGATGTAATTCAAATTGAGTTGATGAGGGTTCGTAATAATTATACTGACCTAAAGCACCTGATACATAACCCCAAACAGGGTTACTAGGTTTTTTTATATAAGAAACTTGCACGCTGTTAACTATAGATGTAGGGTATATGTAAATTTTTTGATCTTCATACAAATAAACAGGTTGAGACGTTGTAGGAGCAACTAATGGTGCTTTTTTTATTAAGTACCATTCGTTTCTGTCTATCATTTGAACTTCTGTAGTATCGTTATATATCACTGTTCCAATTCTATAAAAATCCATAGAGTAAGCCTGAAAAACCATAGCTCCCGCGGGTGAATTTGTAAAAACAAATTGAGTTCCAGTTCCGCTAGTTGTAAACGTGTAGTTATATACTTCTGTTCCACCAGCAGTAACTCTCCATTTCGTATCAAAATTAGAGTTATTATTACTAGTAAAACCTGCTACAGTATAACTATTAGATCCATTGTTTGCTTCGTTTTCTACAAAATAAGGAGAATTGTCAGCATAAGGAAGTGTAAAGTATGATCCACTTGTATTGTAGTTAGCAGATCCAATTTTTTTAAAAATGTCAATTTTTTCGTCTATATTTTTAACTCTATTAGCATACTCTGTATCATTTTGAGGAACGCGATATTGTTGATTTAAATCACTAGCGTAATTTTCAAACATATTAAGTTGCACTTGAGCACCGACTTTATTAAACTCGTCAGGCGTCATGTAACCTCTTTGCTGTTGGTTAAGTATTAATAAAACTGTTTTATAAACAGTATCTACGTTTATTGCCATTTGTATATTTTTATTATAATATTGGGCCCGATTAAACGGACCCTATATTAGTATTACAGATTAAGAGAGTTTTTTCTCTATAGTTTTAAAAACTTCTAAACCTTCGTCTGTTTTAAACCAAGCAGCTAAAGCTGAATATGGATGTTCTTCGAAAGGCACAGTCATAAGTTTACGGCCATTGCTAGCCCATTTGAAATCTCTATTATCACTTGACAAACTTAATATATTAGCTTCTACGGCTTTTATACCAAAGTTTCTTAACTGAACGTTATCATCTTGAGCTAACTCAATAAATAATTGCGGATCGTTTTTAGCAAATAATAGTACATCTCTTTTTATTTCTTTAGAACTCATTTTAGAAACTACAGAGCCTTTTTCTACTCTAAGAATAGCCTCAGCCTCATCAATATCTATATTTTTAGCATGATTTAAAGCTTCTATTTCTAATTCTAAATAATGTAAATCACTTTGAGCTTCTTGTACTGGTGAATGCTCTTGATATCTTGTTCCTTTATATGGATGATATAGTGATAAAAGTTTTTGTAAAGATTGCATTCTTTTTGGAACATGTAGTGTACCGTCTCTAAAAATAATATGCGACATTGTAACTTCACCTTTTTGATCTGCTTCAAATGGAGACATTTGATTAGTGGCGTATCTTATAGCTTTTTGCTCTCCTGTTTCTTCATTAAACCATAATAAAGGATAACGTGCTGAGTGCTTAGAAGGAAGCGTATATGTTAAAGGTTTGTCTGCTCCTGTTAAAAAGTAATTTCTATCTTTTATTTCCCAACCTTGTTCTGGGTTGTTTATTTTTTTTTCTTTTGTTTTTGACATAATATAATATAATTAAATAGTTTATAAAAGTAATAATTACCCCCGTTGATATAACGAGGGTAAGAATTACATAAATATTAAGCAACGAATAACACGAAGTTATTAGCAGCTTGAGTTACTAAACATCTTTCAGATAAGAAAGAAACTTGCATAAAATCTGAAGTTGTAGTAAATGCACCACCAACAGATCCTGTGATCCAAGATTTCATTCTTCTGTCATCTGCTTGAGAAGCTCTATAACGTACATGTAGGAACGGTCTTCTAATGTTTGTACCAAGTAATTGGTCATACACAGTAGTTGTTCCTGCAGGTACTAATACACCATCGATGTTGTCACCGCCAGTGAAGTTTCCAGAACCACCTCTTGTAGAAGCATCATTTAAGTATTTCCATGAAGTTTTATAGAAGTCATAAGAACCTCTTCTGAAACCAGAAAATCCTAAATTCAACGCCATTTCTTCAGAGTTTTCAAATACACCGTAAGATGTACCTCCAGCTCCGTAAGAATTTTGTTGTGCTAACATATTATCAAACTGTAACTCTGTAGCTCTATCTAAGAAAAGCATGTTTTCTTCAATAGCACCTTGAGAATCTAGGTTTTGTAATATAGAATCAAAATCAGTTAACGTTCCACCGTATCCAGCAAGTACATTACCTCTTGATTGTATAGCAGAAAATAAACCTTGAGTTCCTTTAGCAGCAACTGTAGGGTTAGCACCACCAAACCCAGGTATTGCAGCTTGATTAACAACAAAACCAGAACCAGCCGTAGCTAATTGACCTTCAACCATACTCATTTCTAAGTAATCTTCAAATCTTAATCTAGTTTCACCTTCAGCTTTCAAGTACCATAAGAATCCTGATGTTCCGTCTTCAGCAGCAACTTCAACCCAACCGATTTGAGCAGTATCAGATCCATTAATTTGATAATTGGATTTAATAATGATAGGTGAGTTAGCATATTGCGTAAAAGAAGGAGTGATGTTCTCAGTAGAACCAGCAGTACCTTTAGCAAATTCAGAACCATATACAAATAGTTTTAGTCCAGTAGCTGATAAACCAGCAAGGTTAGCAGCAACGTAAGGATAAACTGTAGCAGTTTGGTTCCCTGTTTGAGCAGCACCATTTCCTACGATAGCATGTACAGTAGCAGATGGATTAGCTGGATCCATAATTACAACAGTCATGTTAGGTGCTAATACGTTTGCAACGCCAGCAGGTAACGTGATTGTTTGATTTTGATTACAAGCAACGTTATCATACGCGATGTGTAATCTATTTTGTTCAGACCAAATTACTTGATCAGAAGTCATTGGCATTTCAGCACCAACCATTCTTAAGAAACCAGAGATAGTACGGTTACCGTATCTTTCTACTTCAGCTTCATAAATTTCAGGAAGGTATTGTTGTGCGAATGTTCCTCCACCAGCAGCGCCGTTGAAGTTTAAGTAGTTGTTAGCCAAAGTCTGTTGTGACTGTGAAGGCACTAAACTACCAAATTGAGGAGTTAATATTCCCATAATTGTTAATTTTAATTGTTAAATTTACGTGTTTTTATTTTAAGTCCACGAGAATCAGAACCACTAACAGCTTTTACTTTAAACCCTCCAACAAAAACATCTCCTGTAGGTTGTGGCCTAGATTCGTTACTAATGTTTTTAGATTTAGACACCACATCTTTAACAGCGTCGGCCTTGCCTTGCTCATAAAAATGTTGCGCTATAGTATCAGCGTTTCTAGCAGCGTATATTGCTTTATGATATCCTTCATGGTCTTTAACTGCTCCGTCATTATCCAAAAACTTTTGAACAAACGTAGAAATATTTGACTGGGATTCAGCAACTTCATTTGGATTTTTAACATTATATCTAAAATTTTTATCTCCAACTTTGAAATCAAAACCTTTGAAATCATCGGAGAGGTATTCTTTAGTTTTAGTTTTAAAGTCCTCGTGTTGTTGTGAAGCAATTTGCTGATCTTCGTTATATCGATTAAAAAAATCCATAGCTTTTTTTTGTTCTTGGGTAACGCCCGGTCTCAACTTGATTTCGTCGTAATATTTACCTTTTAAATCTTCTAAATAACTATGAGCTTTTGCAACCTCTTCTTTGAAAGCAAGTTTTTTCTTTCGGACGTCTCGCTCATCGTCCACTTCTTCATCATATTCAAAATTATCTTCCATGATGAAACCTATTTCCTCATCATTAAGATGTGGTTTAGCTTTTTTATAATATTCTTTTAGCAAAGCGCTACCGTCTACACTAGAATAGTCAGCGTTTAATCTAACATAATCTTCTACGGTGCCGCCTGTATCTTCCATAAAATCAACAAGTTTTTCTATATTTTCAGGTAATTTTTTACCTAAAACTTTTTCATCTCTTATTGCTTCTTTTACTTCTGCCTTTACTTGTTTAACTTCTTTTTCGTCTATTTCTTGGATTTGTTTAAACTCTTCAGTAGCTTCGCTGGACTCATGTATTTGTTTGTCCATTTTAACGCTATCTCCGGTTTGTTCTTCCACAACCATTTCCTTTGTTTCTCCGATTTGAACGGCATCTTCTTTTGGTTTTTTTGTTAAATCTACTTTTGTAACAGTAGATGGTTCATTTTTTGTTGTTGATCCTGTTTTTAAATCAACTTTGTAATCTGCTTTTGTTTCTGTTTTAACCTCACCACTTTTTTCAATAGGGTTTTCAGCTATAACTTCATCGTTTGTTTTTGTTTCTGACATAATATAATAATATAAAATTAATAAATAATACTACTTAAAGACCAAAGCCATTTAAGTTTATTCCACCCAGACTATCATTACCTGATTCAAAATCTACAGGGCCTGAGTCATTGTTTCTTTGTGCAATCATTTCACTTTGTTGTGTTGCTTGCATTTTTGTTCTTTTATCTTTACGATCTTCTATTTCTGTTTCCTTAGCGCTCATATATCCTTTTTCCATTTGAGCTAATTGTTTTTGGTATTGAAACTCTATCTCCATTAACTCTTTTTTTATTTGAGCTTCTTTTTCAATTTTTTGTATTTCAAAACCAGCTTTACCTTGTTCAATTTGTAATTTTGAAGCTGCCATAGCCTCGTGCTTTTGAACTTCATATAAAGCAGATGCCTCTTGAGCCTGTATATTAGCTTGTGATTGAGCAGCTATATTTTGTTGCGCAATCTCTTGATCCATTTTTTGTTTAGCTTTACGTTTAACTTTTAGCATTTGATTAGCTAATTTCAAGTTTTTAATTTGTCTTATATCAATAGCATCTTCTAAAAATATTTGACCTGACTGTAAAGCTACTTGTATATTTTCTTCTAATTTAGCTATTTCTTCATCGTCTGGCTCTAGTTCAAGATATATACCAAATTCAAACAAGTTTAAATTAGACATTTCTTCTAACGTACCTACGTTAAAATTACTAACAGATTTCTTTAAAGTATCTGCTAACAAATCAAACTCTAACATATCAGCTATTCTAAGTGATACGTTTTCTGCTGCTTTTACAGTTAAGTACAAACATGCTTGTAATATATGACGTGTAGCTGTATTGCTATTAGCTGCGGCCATTTTTTGTATACCAACTAAAGCATCTTTATCAGGTGTGCTACCATCTCTAGCTTCATTTAGTCCTGTGACGTCACGTATCATCTGAAGATAGTATTGATATGTACCTATAAGTGATTGTATTTTACCATTAGCGCTTGAGGTTTGAAGTTCTTGAATTGGCACTTTACCTCTATTAGGGTCACCATCTTGTGTTAAAGATCTACCAACAATAGAACCTGTTTGGAAATACATGTTAAGCGCTTCTTGAGGATTGTAATTTGTGCCATTTCCTAAATCAACTTCAGCTAAACCATCAACATCTACAAACACACCATCAGGAACCATTCTTGCTATAACTTGTTGTAGTTTTAAATGCGTTAATTGAATCATATCAGCAAAACCTGTTATTCTACCTACTAAAGACTCTATACGTCCTCTATACATTCTAGGAGCACATATTTGATAATTCATATTTACCTTGGTCATGTTAGAAAAAGGTCTTGTCATGTTCTGTGAAACTTCCCATGACAACATGTTATCAATACCTAGCACTTTAGCTCCACTATATAAGACTTCTATAGATCTTGATACTCTTTCAAAGTTGTCATTAGGTGGAGGGTTAAAAAAATCTGTTTTTTCTAAAGCTTTTTCTAAACCTTGATCTGTGTATTTAATTTTAAATACTTGATTACTATAGGTTTTATATTCAAAAAACAAAACAGCAACCATATCTGGAGACTCATTCCAGTTCCTAAGATAATTTTGAGTGCCTGGAAATTTTTCAATTCTTTTTAATTCATCAGGTGTTAATTCTGGGAATTGTTTTTGTAAGTCAGACAAATGTATCATTTTAACCTCACCTACATAATAAAGATCTTGAAAATTAGGATCATCAGTATAAGAATATACTAAATTAGCTGGATCAACATACTCTACAGTTATACCGTTAGATCTATTAAAATTAGTTTTTACAGCTCCAATACCTAACACAACTAAATCTTGTAACATTCTTTTTTTAGTCTGTATGTATTTATTTTGAGCCATCACGTTTGATATAGCTTCTTCTTCTGCTATTTCAATTGACTGCTTGTAACTAAGCTGCATGTGTAAACTTAACTCTTCTTTGTTTTCAGGTAAATTTTCAGGAGAGGAAGTAGACCATAGATTCATGCCGATCTCTTTCTCTGCTTTTTGTAAAAATGATCTAGCTTGTATATCTCTTAATAAACCTTCAGCGTAATTAGTTCTTTTCTTTTGAGATTCTGGATCTTGAGCATAAGCTTTTACATCATAGTCTCTTTGAGACATGCCATTTACAACTATATCAACAAACTTAGGTATAATAGGTACAGGTTTCCAATCTAAATTAAGATAAGATAAATCGCCGTTAATAGATAATTCATCTTTGTATTTTTGTATAGACTGTTCTCCTCTAGAGTATAATCTTAAATTATGGAAATTAGCAAAATTCATAGAGAACCTATCACCGCCTCTATTACTTCTGAACCACTCATACTCTATAGCTCTACCTACACGAGTACCGTACTCTAAGCTCATTTTCTCTGCATCAGGTACTACCTGACTAGGAAAACCACTGTTATAATTACCTTGAATCATTTATTTTATTATTTTAGAAAAATCTCCTTTATTGTTATATTTTGAAAAACCTAAAGAAACTTTTTCTCTAATTATTTCATTTATTGGTCTATATTTATTTTTATTACATGCCATAATAGCAAGTCCCGAGCTAATAGAGGCATCATGCTTGGTTCTATTATTTATATCAAATTGAGCCCAGTCTTCTAGCGTTCTTTGAAAATACATGCTACCAAATCTTTCACCTAAATCACCAACGTAATCTTCTATGTAAGTTTCTATAGCAGCAGCGTGAGCTTGCTTAATATCTTCGCTTGAATTAGGTATACCACCTATTTCTCTTTCTGTTATTGATAACTTTATTTTATCTGGTCTATTCATAGAAAAATTTCTATAACCTCTACGTTTTAAATAGTATAATAATCTAGGTTTATTGTTTTCTGCTAGTATTGGCATACCGTAAAAATGCAAAGCCATTAAAACATCTTCAAAAAACATTTCAGCAGTTTGTGGTCTAGCTATATATTCTAAAAAAAAGTTATTAGAAGGCGCTTCGTCCATGCTAAATTTAGTTAAACCATGTAAAGATCCGTTAGAACCTTTACCGTCTACTGTACCTGATATATCATAGCTATCACAACCAAAAGCTCCTATGTGCTCGTTGGCAGGGTATTTCATGTTATGCTTTACAAATATTTGGTTTTGTAAATGAACAGGTGGAACCCATGATACTTTAAATCTACCGTTTTTGTTTGGCACAAATATAACTTTAGTATCTTGAACTCCATCTTCCCAATGAAAACTACCAGTTGTAACAACTGAATTTCTTTCTAGGTCTTCATTATAATCTATTTGTTGATAAATCTTAGTTAAATTAAATAAAGACATTTTAGACTCGTCTCTAAAAGCGTGTTTTGTTGTACGCGGAAACTGTCTATAGAATTCATTTAATCCATCTTGATCTTGCTTAAGACCTTCTACCTCATTCTCCCAGTATTCAATAACCCCAATTTTGATTGGTGTTCCATGAGGTCCATACACTTTTTTTGATGGCGTGTCGAAGACAGGGTAGCCATAAGAATCAATGTATCCCTCGTAATTCCATTCCATAGGAATGAACAAAGAATAGAGTCCTGAACGTGTTTGTCCATTAGCGTTTCTTTTTGTAACGTCTGAGTCATCGTATAGTTTTTTAAAATTTCTACCACCTTTATCTAAAGCATTTGACGTACTTCCCATCATACACTTACCTATAATTCTAGAACCTAACCTTAATGTTGTCTTGGTAACACGCCAGTTATTTTGTATATCATTAGGTCTTTCCCATTTACCACTCTCATCATGCACTAACAATCTCAGTTTCTCACCATCATAAGCATTGTCTCCAGTGTTTTTCCAATCAATAGTTGTGTCAAGTCCAGTAAGTTCTTCGTTTTTTTCTGTAGACACTATAGACCTTCTTGTAAACTTAGAAGCTGGCACACGATATGCTAATTCTGTCTTTGGTCTATCCATACCATCTTGTATTGGTTTGAAAAAGAAAGGATAGTTAACTGATATTGGCACTACCTTATCTGTAAACATTTTTTTAGCATCAGCACCTGACTTTGATAATATACCAAAACGCGCATCAGTTGATATTGTAGCCATGTTAACAGTTTCTCCAGACGCCATAAATGAAAATCCAGATCGTCTGTTTTTTAAATAACACATGCCATAACTTCTGTCGTCTGCTCTGCAAGCTTCCCAAAATATAAAAAATAATCTATTTGATTCTCTAAAATCTGGCTGACCAACATCAATTTTTGACCACTGTAAATACATGTAATGAGTACCTGTTAAATATATAGGTTTATCTTTATTTATATACCAAAAACCTTCTTCACGTCTTTTGAATTCAAGATCAATATAATCATACCATTTTTCTTTAAATTCTTCTGGGTATTCTCTCCAATCAAAAACTGTTTTTATTCTGTTTAATACTTTAGGATAATCAAATCTAGTCCATTTATTTTTTTCAAATTTATAAACGTTTTCTGCTAAAGGTAAAGCTATTTTAAGATTTTGTATTTCATAAATCTCTCCAATTTTACCTGTCCTAGATATAACAACCATATCATGATCTTCATTATATCCGTATTCCCAT
>Ga0187219_1000327_pt1 | contig 22636 bp, 13 predicted proteins | sample 13SPOviralmetaG_FD_130162 | JGI IMG/M metagenome (GOLD analysis project Ga0187219, IMG submission 130162) | Marine viral communities from the oligotrophic San Pedro Time Series (SPOT) site, San Pedro Channel, CA, USA - 13 SPOT_SRF_2010-07-21... | ecosystem: Environmental > Aquatic > Marine >... | reverse complement strand
CATACAATATGGTGTTCCTGTTATTGGTGGTACGGGTGGTGACATAGAAACATCTTCTAAAGATTTTATGGACATGTATTATAACGCAGATGCGTTTAACTTGATACCTATGTTCATACCAGCTACCAAATGTTACCACGGGTTTTTTGATTTAGAAAAAGGTAAATCTGACATTGAAGGGGCGAAGTCTAAACTAATGGAAGAACGCGAAACTCTTCGTAAGAGTGGTAACCAAAAAGGTTACAACCTACATATACAAAACTATCCATTAACCGTAGAAGAAGCGTTCTTACAGACTAAGTCTTCTAAGTTCAATGTAAGTAACATTAACGAGCAAAGAGGGCTTATAATGTCTTCTCCGCAGACAGAAAATCAAATACAAAAAGGTAGACTAGAGTGGCTAGGTGATGGAATGGATGTGCAATGGATACCAGACGACCAAGGTCCATATAAAATATTATCACACCCAATGACAGACTATAAAGGTTTAGATATTGGAGGGATTGATTCTTATGACCAGGATACGGCAAAAAGCTCTGACTCATTAGGTAGTGCTATTATCTACCGTAGATTCTATAGCGTAGACATGCCAAGTAACTATGTAGTAGCAGAATACACCGAAAGACCTAAAACCGCAGAAGAGTTTTGGGATGGTTGCCTAAAGCTTGCTGTATACTATAACTCTAAAATGCTAATTGAGTTTACTAAAATTGGTATTATAGATTACTTTAAACGAATGGGTGGCATGCAGTATATGAAAGAAAGACCTACGGCAGCTCATTCACCTAAATCAGTAAACAGAAATAGGTATGGTATTCAAATGAATAAACATACTAAGTCAGTAATGGAACAGTATTTACATAAGTACGTCGAAGAAAACTGTGGAGATATTTGGTTTATGGATTTACTTGACGAATTAGCTAATTACGGAGTACGAAATACTGACCGTGTTATAGCTTTTGGTCTGTGTCTTATACATGACATAGACATATACGAAAAAAGTGTTAAATTTGGTGAATCGAAAGTTAATAACGTCGGCTTCGTTTACTATAAACGAGAAAACGGACGATTAGTACCATATAAAGAATAAACAATGGCTGTTAATAATCATGGGTTTCCCAGGCAAGCTATACCTGATAGCGAAAAAACTGAAGAATGGTGTATAGATAACTTACGCTCAATTACTAGGTTTCTAGGTGGAGCTAACTCATCTGCTGACAACTTTCTTAATAACAGAAATAAAGATATTGCAAACTATGCTATGTACAATGGTCATATTAATACAAAAGACTATGAGTACATAACAGACCAGTATGGATTACCTTTTCCTGCGCAAATGGCTAACTTTCCGCTAGCGCAAACTAAAATTGACTTACTTGTTAATGAAGATGCTGAAAGACCTTTAGATAAAAAGGTAACAGCTATTAATAAAGACGCTGCTCTTCGCAAAGAAAAGTTCAAGGTGTCTTTAGTTGCAAATAAATTACTAGAAGACATAAATAATCAGTTTGAAACTGCATTTGGCACTAAGCCACCTACAGAAAACGGTGAGTTTCCTATACCTGATGATATAGATGAATTCATGCGTTATGAGTACAAAGAACTTATTGAAGAAGTTTGTCAAGATGGACTAGATTATCTTGTAGAAAAATATAGACTAAAAGATATTTTCCGTAGCGGCTTTAGAGATTTTCTTGTTACAGGTAAATGTTTTTATAAAGTATACGTTAAAAACGGAGACCCTTTTGTAAGACGCATAGACCCACGTAGCGTTATTTGGGATTCATCTATACAAAGTGATTATCTAGAAGAGGCAAATTGGGTAGCAGAAGAAAGATTTTTATCCGTAAACGAAGTAATAGACGAATACCGTGAACAACTCACTAAAGAAGATGTACAGAAGCTTGAAGAAATTCGTCAGATTGATGGTATTGACAAGTTATCTGATTTTAATGCTGACATTGAGTGGATTGACTTCGACAAAGACAAAGGAGTTAGAATACGAGTTGTTACCTGTGAGTGGAAGTCTGTTAAAGAAATTAATTTTAAAGTTTCAGAAAACAAGCACGACCCTAAGACTCCGTTTAGAAAAATTGTTGGAGATAATTACAAGCCTCGTAAAAAAGAAAAAATAGAAAAAAAGTTTGTAGACGATGTGTGGGAAGCTACTGAAATAGGTGGACAGATATATGTAAACTGCAGACGTAGGCCAAATCAAGTACGTTCTGTAGATGATGCAGGTACTACGCCTTTATCTTACGTAGGATGTATACACAACTATTCTACTGGTAGTAGTATCTCTTTATGTGATTTACTGCGTCACGTACAAATGATGTATAATATAGTACACTACCATATAGAACTTACACTTGCAAGAGCTGGTGGTAAGGCTGTTGTTTATGATGTATCTCAATTACCAACTAATATTGGAATGGACATGCAAAGTGTAATGTATCACCTAAAGACTGATGGTATTATACCTATCAATAGTCAAATGGAAGGACAGGAAGCCTCTAGGTTTAATCAATTCCAACAAATAGACTTTACCCTTTCTAACTCAGTTAAGCAGCTTATAGAGCTTAAAATGATGCTAGAGCAAACTGCTGGTCAAATATCTGGTGTATCACCACAACGTGAAGGTTCAGTATCTCAATATGAATATGTAGGTAATGTGCAAAGAACAATTGTTCAATCTGCTTTGTCTACAAAAGGTTGGTTCTTCCAACACGGTGAGGTAAAGAAAATGGTATTTGAGCGAATGTGTAACCTAATGAAAATCTGTTGGTCAGAAGGTAAGAAAGCTGGCTACATATTAGGCGATGGTGGTTACAAATTTTTAAGTGTACTACCTGATGTCGCTTTAAATGACTACGGTGTGTTTATGGGTGATGGTGGTAAAGACGATGCTATGCGACAAATGGTACAGCAAATGTCACAGGCTGCATTACAAAGTGGCTCACTTAGTATGCTAGATGCTATTAAAGTACTTAAAGCTGATAGCTTGAATGAAGCTGAAACTGTATTAGAGCGTGGAATGGATTCTATGAAGAAAATGCAACAACAAGCGCAACAAGAAGCTGCACAACAAGCTCAAGCACAGCAACAACAAGAATCTCAAAGAATAGCAGCGGAAAATGAAAAAATGAACGCAGAGCTACAAAATAAACTTGATATTGCTAAAATAGCAGCTGACTCTAAGGTTACTGTTGCAGAAATTAATCAAGAAACAAAATTCGAGTCTGACGCACTAAAAGAAAAAGCAAGAATTCAATTAGAAGGTGTCAGAGGCGATGTGCAAGAACAATTAAACAAACAGTCGGCAAAAGTTAATAAATAATTGTATTACCTTTGTTGTACTAAAAAACAAAAAGCATGAGTGAAAGTAACAGTATTATTGACCAGGTAACTTCTGGGCAAGAAGCGCAAGATTCATTTGACGCATCAGCATTTATTAGTTCTGAAGCGGCAAAAGAAATTGAATCAGTAGAAGGTTCTCCACAAGAACAACAAGAAGTAGGAGAGCAGGATTCTGATGGTGATGTTCAATCTTTTTCTGAAACAGAAACAGAAAATGACAATGAATTTAGTTGGGATGCCGTAGAGGTAGAAGCTAAAGAAGAAGTTGAGTCTGAAGAAGAGTCAGCAGAAACTCAAGAAGATGATTGGGATTCTGTTGAGTCTACGACTGAAGAGTTTGATTGGAATGAAGTTGGTCAAGAACTTGGGGTTGAGGCAAAAACAAAAGAAGAGTTTGTTAATCAAGTAAAAAGTTTAATTGAAAATCCTGTACAAGACAATGAAACTATTTCTGAGTTACAGGAATTTATTAAACGTTCAGATGAAGAGTTGGTTATTGCAGACATGCAAGCTTCTAATTTTGATGAAGATTACATTGAAGACACACTCAACAAGCTTAAAGAATCTGGCTTACTAAAACGTGAGGCAGTACAAATAAGAACGCAACTACAAAAGTTTATCCAAAAGGAAAGAACTACTTTGAAGGAGCAACAAATTAACGCAGAAAGGCAAGCCGCAGAGGCTCAGACTAATGCAAGAAAAGAACTACAAAGTCATATTAAAACTCGTGATGAGTTTTTTGGAGGCAAAGTAAGTTCTGATGAAAAACGTAAATTATACAATTATATAACGAAAGGAGATTTTTCTAAAGAAATATTTGAAACTCACGCCAATGTTGCGGAGGCTGCTTTTCTTTGGAAGAACAAGGACAAAATCTTTAAAATGGTTCGGACGCAAGGCGTTGAACAAGGAAAGTCTAAAATTTTGAACAACATTACTTCTCCTAGTAAAAATTCAAGAAGTCAAAAATCATTTGTACAAACAAAAACAGATGGTTTTGACCCAAAAGGTTTTTTAAAATAATTGATAATTATATTTATTAATTTATTAAATACTTTAAAAAATGAAGGTATATAGTGCAAAATACGACCCGTCGTATAACACAGCAGACAACTCGCTTGTCGCTAACATGCTAAAGTACCCAGAGATTGCGAAGAAAATCATTGAATTGTACCCTCGCTACTCTATGACGTACTTATTGGAGCGCCTAGGATTTGGTGCTTCTGAAAAAGTAATTGGAGCAAACGCTTTCGAATGGAAAGTAATGTCTCGTTACAAAAAACCTGCAATTCTAGACGTAGCTGATGCTACTAACCGTTCTGCTGGTGATGTAGTAACTTACAAAATCGCTTCTGCTGAAGCTGCTGACGAATACTGTCACCTAGCAGTAAATGATGTAGTAAGAATTGATACTACAGGTACTACAGGTGTTGTAACTGCAGTTGGAACTCAAAACACAGGAGCAGCTGGTCAAACAGATGTAACTGTAAAACTTTTACAAGCTTTTGATACTGACCTTACTACAGCTACTCAGCTTGGTGTAATTGGTTCTGCATTCGGTCAAGGTTCTCTTGGTGACGAAGTAGGTGAATTATACGCTTACCCAGAAACTCACCGTAATCACTTAACTCTTTCTCGTAGAAAGTGTAAGATTAATGGTGTTGATTTACACGATGTTACTTGGGTAGAGCACAATGGTCACAGACTATGGTACTTTACTAAAGAGCAACAAATGACTGACCAGTTCATGTACGAGCTTGAATTGAACAGATGGTTTGGTAAGTCTTCAGTTTCAGGTGATATTACTTTCCCTGGTGATGCTGGTTCTGCAACTTCAGGATTCCCAGTTATGGGTGATGGTATCATCGCACAAATTGACTCAGGAAACGTATTCAACTACAATGCTGGTGCTTTAACTGAAGATATTTTACTTGACGCTTTAGCAAGTCTTTCATTGAATACATTACAGCCTACAGGAAACGAATTTGTTTGTTTCACTGGTATGGCAGGTATGGTTCAATTCCAAAAGGCTATGAAACAGTTTGTTGGTACTAGTTTAGCTAATGCTGGTTCTGCTGGCTCTACATTTGTAGACAAAGCTGGACAAGATGTATCAGTTGGTGTTAACTTTACTACTTACCACGTATTAGGTAACAAAATAACAGTTGTACACAACCCTTGTTTTGATGACCCGAATATTGCAAAATTAACTTCAGGTGTTGGTGGATTTGATTCTGCTGAATTATCTGCGTTGATGGTATTCATGGATATGTCAGTTCAAGATGGTGTAGCTAACGTTGAGCTTATCGCTAAAGGTGCTGAAGGATTCAACAGAAACTACGTTAAGAAGTACGTTCCTGGTATGATTAACCCTAACGACCCATCTTCTTTGATGGCTGCTAACGGTAATGATACTTTCGAATGTCACATCCTTTCTGAATCTGGTGTAATTATCCGTAACCCATTATCTTGCGGTATTTTGAAGCCAACTGGTCTTAATATTTAATTTTTAAAAAGTAGAAAAAATGGCTGAAGAAAAATATTTAGCGGAATATGAAAAGAGTGCAGCAGGTAACTACCTGAAGCGTTCTAGAGGTACATTGATTAATGTAATCTCTCAAGGAGCTACTGATAAAACTCTTATCGAAGAGGAGTCAGGCTCAACTGTCTTAGTTACTATGACTGGTAGCTCGGACAAAACTGTAACTCTGCCTGCTGCAAAAGCTGGACTTAACTTTAAATTTGTAGTTGCTGCATCTCCTTCTGGAAGTGGTGACTTAAAAATTGCTTCTGCTGTTGCAGATACTATAGTTGGTCTTACAAACGCTGATGCTTCTGCAGACGGAGCTACTAACACTGCTGCTGATTTTGTTATCATTGAAACTGCTGCTGTTGGTGGAGAAGTAATTGAATTGTTATGTGACGGTACTAATTGGTATGCATTTGCTCACCAATCTGCTGTTGGTTCGATTACATTAAATGGATAATTAATTATTCAATAATATTCATCCCCTCTTCGGAGGGGGTGTTTTTTAACTAGTAAAAAAGCAAGAAAAATGGAGAACAAGAATTTAATTGTGTACACACACAAAACCAAAACTAAACTACACAGAATGCAGTTTGGTTCGCAGTACAAAGACAGACAAGGTAGAATACAAACACTTTTAGATGTAAATGGCTTAGAGCGCTCACATACAGTTAGAAGCGCTTCGTTTGTTTTAAGTAAAGAAGTTGAAAACGACGTTATTCTAGACAAGTGGCTTAAGTCACACCCTGATGTTTTAGTTGCGTGGACTAGAGAAGATATTGTAGAGAAAGAGAAAATAGAAACTGCGGAAACTTTAAATAGTGCGCAGGCTATTATTGAAGCTGCAAAAATGAACGTAAAAGATGTGGTTGATTTTGCAAAACTAACCAAAATGAATATGAACTCTGATACGGATGTTCTCAGAGCTAAAATCATTAAGGTTGCTCAAGATGCTCCAGATAAATTTATGGAATTACATTTTGACCCAGAAAAAGACTACAGAGTATTTATTGTAGACGCACTTAAGTCAAAAAATCTTACTTATAAAAATAGTACTTTTATGTACGGAAAACAGGCTATCGGAACTAACGAAGAACAGGTTATTGTTTGGTTAAAAGAAAACAAAGATGTTTTTGCTTTAATTAAACATGAGCTTCGTGGAGAAGCGCCTAAAAGTAAAAAAGTAAAAGCTTAATAAATGACATTAGCATTAACAACTGAAGATAATATACGAGATAGGATTCGTCAGATAATAGACCGTGAAGACACGGCTTATTTTTCTAATACGCAGCTTACGGAGTATATAGAAATGGCTGTTGATGAGTTTTTGCAACAATACTATACTATTTTTGAGGTTGACCAAGATGCACGAGAAAAATTAGAAAAACTTGTGCTAACAGAACAAATTACGTTAGATTCTAGTAATAATTTTACACAAACAGTTTCTACATTAAATAGTGCTGCTACTGACCCAATATATTATAGATTATTATCAGCAAGGTTAGCAGAGTCACCTACAACATCTGTAAAAGTTATTCAGTTATCTGATTATTCAGCTTATACTAATGACCCTTTTAATAAAGCAGATGCCAACAACCCTGTTGTTTTTCAAGAAGGTGGTAGTTTAAAATTTGTAGGGTTTACTTCATCAACTAAGGTAGATATTACGTACCTGCGATATACAAGTACGTTTACTCATTTATCTGAGCATACATATGAAGAAATAGCTCAAATTGCCGCACGTAAAGTACTACAAACTTTAGGAGACCCAAGATATGCGTTAATGCAAGCAGAGGTCTTAGAAAGAAATAAAGTATTAGGTGGAGGCAAATAACGGTGCTTTTTGCTCCCTTGCTTTGGAAGAGCAGTTGTGGTGTTCGCTGCACTGCTCTTTCTTTTTTTTAAAAATTATATAAGATGGCAACATTAAACGAAATAGCGTACAACATTAAAAACATCGTAGAAGGCGGTGTAGGGTCAGATGATTCTAATTTATCTCTTAGGCAGGTAAAACAAATGATTCATGTAAAGCGTGCAGAGCTTCTTATGAAGTATACTGACAATGGTAGAAAAACATCAGAAGCTTGTTATCAGTTAGATGTTACTTCTTTAAGTAGCGCAGGATACGAATACAAGCCTTTTGTAGGCTTTAATAACAACAGAGCAATACGAAGTATAGCTTTTAGGGATTCAACAAGTGTAGACGCCTCTATGGAGTTACTCGCTCTTGTGCAAGACCACGATAGGAATTTTATACAAGAGTCTAGATTTATGCGTAACACTACAAAAAAGTATGCAAGCATAACATCTAACAGAATATATGTATTTGAAGGGGATTCCCCTGCTTCTGGTGGTACATTAGAAATAAAAGGGGTGTTTAGTAACCCTACGCAAGTTAGTAGCTACGTAGATGATGACACAACAGAGTATCCGATACCTAGCGAGTTGATTAGTATACTGACACAAGAAATAATTGCAAAAGAAATTGTTTTATTATACAATCTGTCTGCTGACACTCCAAACAATCAAACAGATGAAAAAACTAAATCTAAGGAAGTATAAAAGTAAATACGTGGCACTAAAAGATGTGTACAATTCAATTAAGTCCACGCTAACTATTAACAATAAAAGAGTATCGTATTCTACGTATTATAAAGTAATTACTTGTTTCTTAAGAATCTTAATGAACCAAGTAGCTATAGAAAGAGAAAAATTTACACTACCATATAATTTAGGTAAAGTGTATATTAAAAAAGAGCAACACAAAAGACCTTTTCATGTACGTATAGACATGCAAGAGTCTGAAAAACAAGGGCAGCTAGTAAAGTATAAAGTTCCTATCTTAGATGATTATTATAATAAATTAGTGTGGGAGCGACCAACAACTTACAAAAGGTATAAAATATTGCCTTTAAATAAATTTAAGAAGTTAATTAACGAAGTAAAAGATTACTAGTATGCAACCCAGGATAAGTGTTAAACAAGTTGTTCAATCTGTTATTAGAAACTTAGGCGTGCAAAATGCTGCGTCTGAGTTTAATAATTTTGTAGAGTGGGCTTTTGAAGCAGAAAAAAAAATAGGTTCATTAAAAACATTTGTAGTTAAGGAAGCTTCTTTAACTATTAATAACAAGCAAGCCGCTTTGCCAGCAGACTTTATAGAGTTAATAGATATAAAAAATGCCAATAATCGTTACTATGAAATGGAGCAAAGACCTTTCAAAGAAACAAACACACAAGGTATAGGCCACAACACTTATTACATGTCTAATGGGTTTGTTAGATTTCCAGAGGTAAGTGACACATCTATAGACATTTCTTATACAGCAATAGATACAGATGCTGAAGGATTTCCTACAATTGAAGCAAATCATGAGGACGCTGTATCTGCTTACTTAATGTATAAATACAAAGCAAAAGATTATTACAATCAAAAGCTTCCTAAGTATATATACGATGATTTAAAACGCGATTGGTTTAGGCTTTGTGCGCAAGCCAGAGGTAATGATAACATGCCTAACAGAAGCGAAATGAGAGCTATATCTAAATACTGGAATAGCTTAGTCCCACACGTACCTAGATACTAAAACATGGCAAAAACATTAAGAGAACAGTTAGCTGAACTAGGAGGAAGTAAAAAACCTAACGTATTTTTTAAAGGGTTGAATACTGACGTAGACCCTTCACTTATAGGTAATGACCAGTATTCAGATGCCTTAAATGTAAATTTAGATTCTAAAGATGCTGATTTTGCATCTTTACAAAATTTAAAAGGTAATCTATTAGCAGACACATTAGATTTATCTGTATTTTATTTAAGCCCTGCAACAAATGATAGCGGTAAAAGCTGGCTTTACGAAAACAATAGTTCTGCATGGACAGGTAGCGGTAATCCAACATCAACTGCAGGTAATTATTTACGGACCATAAAATTTAAATTTAAAAAAGCCAACGGTTCATACTTTGCATTTTCTAATGGTAGTGATTTTATACAAATAGACACTACGGAGTCTAGCTTAGATACAACTTCTGTTGAGTTTAGTAGTCAAGATAGACCTAAATCAGGCGACACACCTATATACACTAATGATGAAGCAATATTATTTTCTGCTGAATTACTTAAAAAAGATAGTGTATTTACAGCAGCATTTAATATTACTATAGTACAGAAAGTTACTGCTACGACCACTACTACTTTAAATTTATACTTTACCCCAAAAGATAATAGCATTACACCGTTTGATGGTGCAGCTGTTGATGTTATTACTACTTGGGGTGACACCGCTGAAGGAAGTTACTCTGGAGTTTCTTGTTCACCAAACACTAATAGTTCTGATACTTTTTCAAGTGTAAGTTTTACTAGAGCATTACAACCTTTAGGATTTTCTTCTTTTACAGGGTTTATATCTGCTATTTGCTATGTAAGCTCTACAGAGCAAGCTATAGTTAAATTAATTACAGATTCGTCTGGTGCAATAACAGAAATAGTACCAGTTATACACGGTAATATAGGTATTGCTTCAAATACTACTAAATTATTTATAGTAAAAATTGAAGAAAACGAAAGCTTTAAAAGACTGTATTGGACGGATGGTGTAAACCCCGTAAGAACTTTTAATTTAGAATCTTCTTTATACGACATTTCATTGTATAATGAAACAGATGATTTTAATTTATTTCCTAGAAATACACTGCCAATTTTAACTGTAGAATCGGTAAATGTTGGTGGTAGTATAAATTGCGGTTCTTGGTCTTATTGCTATAGGTTGACGACATCTTCAGGTGGTAAATCATCTACTTCCCCTATAACAAACCCAATACCTTTAGCTAAAACCAATTATGGTGGGCTAATTAATACTGTAGTAGGAGGTAATATAGCAGATAATTCAAATAAAAATGTAGTTTTTTCTCTATCTGGGATTGATACAAATTTTGATGAAATAGAGTTGATAGGTATACACTACCTAGACAATCAAGGTAGTGCTGTGTTTTATAGTATAAAAACTGAAAGCATTACTGAGTCAGGCTCTATGACTATTGTCCACACAGGTAGTGAGCCAGCTACAGTGGTGACTGCAGAAGAAATACTAAGTAGGGATAATGTTTGGGATATAGCACAAACATTGTGTATTAAAGATAACAGGCTTTTTGCAGGTAACTTGAAAAGTCAAAGTGAAAATTTATTTTCTAGTCCAGAGATATTTAAAGTAAAGTCTTATGACCACGAATTCTATATGGGTAAGACAACTGATTCTATAACAAGTGAAAGTTGGAATGACGCTACTATAGGTAGCGGTGATTATGTTACATATACGGGTTACGTAAACCCAAGTTTATATAACCCAGACTTGTATAGACACCCTATTGTTCATGCTCAAGATGTTCCTGACAGTTCCGATAAAGGGGCTTATAGATTTACTTATGGGGGTGCAAACACTCATCAACCAGTATTAGGAGCTGAAAGTAATGGTTTTTTTAACGGCTATGCTTACAGATATAATGATATAGAAGGTAGCGACTCTGTAAGGGTTAGTTACAGACTGAAACCTTTTGATTTAGACGAAATAAGTCTTTTAAGATATTCAGAACAAGGGGGTACTGATAGAAATAAAGCTGGCGTGCCTTATTATGGGTCTTTTCCTAAAAGTGAAAAAGGAAATGAGTATAATAATTATAAAAGCCCGATTTTTGCAGAGCAATATGTAGGTTACATGCGTGATGAAGTTTATAGATTTGGTATTCAATTTTATGACCGTACAGGAAACCCAACATTTACTTACACAATTGGTGATTTAAGAATGCCATCTATAGAAGATGACTATAGGCATTTTAATAGTAGTGCAACAAATATAGTGCATGGCGGAGGCTCAAGTGGTTATCCGAACAAATATATTTTAAAAGACGAAGCAGGTAATGGATACATATTACATTTAAGGGTTGAAGTAATATTATCACCTAGTACTAGAGAAAAAGTGTCAGGTTTTGATATAGTAAGAGCTGAAAGAAATGACTCTGATAGAAGAGTAGTAACAGCTGGGCTTTTAAATACCACCTTACAGTATGCAGACCATTCTGATAATCTTACTATGCAGAATAAATTAGGCCTTGACAAGATTGCTGTTTTTTCTCCTAACCCTTCTAGCACTACTAGTAACTATACGCAAGGAAATGCGGGGTTAGCTCCAGTATATACTGTAGATTCTCCTGAAGTAATATTTGACAGGCTTAATTACACTGCCAGTGGTACTGATGAGTTGAAAATATGTAATCACCTTCAGTGTGATAGAGTACTTAGACCTAATGATTATAATCAACTTTATGATAGTAACGCTACAAATACCGATAGAATATATTGGGCTAATGATAGCGCTAGCACACAAGTAAACACTAGCTATGTGTTGTATGGTATAACCCCTAAAATATCATACACTGTAGCACCGAGCCTACCATTTCTTGTAGACAACTCTATGGTGTCTAAGTATCATTGTAACGATGCCACAAATCATAAACTTAGTGAAGGTTTAGTAAAACAAGACTACACTGCAAGTACACAAGTAAACAGAAAACCTATAACATTTGGAAAAACTGTAGAAGCGGGTGAAATAGTAGATAGTAGTTTAATATCAACTAGTGTTTCTTTTCAAAACTCAGCAGTAGTTTATGAAAAATCAACAGACGACGCAAAATACAAGTACCTAACAATTAATCTAGAAAGCAATTTAGTTAGAAATAATGGTGGTTTTATACAAAATGGTAATAAAACTTTATTATTAAGTTTAGGTGAGAATGATAAGTTTGATTTTGCTTTAGATGGTAACATTTACTCATCCTCTAGTGATGCTTTTTCTACAAAAAAAATTGACAAAAGTAATTTCCTTCCATCTAAGTCCTATGTAAAAATTATTAGACAATTTGATAATAACTCTGGTCAGTATGGCGGTAATTCAGAATCAGCTTTTTTAAATACAAGGTGGATTTCTACAGGTTCTTATCAAGAAGTTACTAAAGCTAAAAATATATATGACTTTCATGTTTTTGGTGGTGACACATATGTAAACATGTTTACCTTAAGTAAGTATCATGAAGAAACGGTAGCAGCAGATACAGACAAGCTTACAGTTCAAGCGTTAGTGTTCCCTGTAGAGTCTAGTATAAATTTAGATTTACGAAGCGGTACATTTACTGGCGCTAATACGCCAAAGTTAGAATTTGAAGACGATTATAGTTATGATAGTTCTTACTCAGCAACAAACAGTACTAAGTCATTTCCAGCTAAAAACTTTAACATACCTAATGTAACTGATTTAAGTAATGTTATAGCTGCTTCCAATATAAAATTAGCTGGTGCAACTAACGATGCTTTTTCTAATTTTGATTCTAATGAAACTTTTGAAGTAGACAGAAATTATGGTCCTATTAAAAATTTATCTAAACTAAAAGATACTGTTTATTGTCTACAGGATAAAGCTACTTCAGTTTTATCTATAAACACTAGAGCTTTAATACAATCACAAGATGGCTCCGCTATTGCTATACAATCTGCGGTAGGTACAGGAAACGTTGTAGAAAGAAATGATTATCTAAGTACAGAGCATGGTAGCCAGCACATTCATAACGCTATTAGTACTGATAAAGGTATCTACTGGGTAGATGCATTAAATGCTAGTATATGTGCTATTACAATTTCTAACTCAAAAACAGTTATTAATTTATCTGAAATTTTAAATTGCACTAAACCTTTAAGCCCTATAAAGAACTTAAGTATAAATGATAGCTCATTAATTACTAGTGGTTCTACAGCTGGAGGTATAGATATTATGTATGATAATTTCTTAAATGAAATAAACTTTAGTGTATCTTATTATGATGGTTCTGCGGTTCAAAATTTAAACTTATCATATAATGAAAAATTAGAAATATTTACTAGCAAAAGAAGTTATGTAAGTTTTGTAAATATTAGCCACGAAGGATATAATTATTCTGTTGGTATGCAAGACACTTTTGTAGATGATGGTAGAAAAAAAATATACATTAACGGTAAAGGTTCTTCTGTAAATAATTTTTATGGTTCTAATGGCTCTAATCCTTATGTGCAAATCATAAATAATGAAGAACCTAACTCTTTAAAAACATATGATAAGATTAGTGTATATACAAAAGAAAATCCTGCTAGCGGAATTTTTACTAAATTTGCTTATAGTACAGATATAGACGTTGAAGAAGTTTTAGACTTATCTGCAACTGATATTGACAAAGTAGTTATTAACAAACAAATAGTTCCGACTTTTGTTACAAAAAGACTTAAAGGAAATCATTTAAGTATAAAACTAGAGCAAGTAATTTCAGGTAGTTCTTTTTTAGATTTTAATTTACGGTCAGTTACGACACACTATAGAAAAACAATAATATAATGCCAAGACGAGATAAATACGATAACCCTATATATCCTAAAACTCCTTATTATAATGAAAAGGAGCAAACACCTACTAGGCTTGATTTTTCAAAAGCAAACCTTGAGGTAGGTAGTTATATAGATACGGCTAGCTTAAATAGTATTAAAGACTTAAAAAGATTTTACACTGATACTTTTGGTACACCTAAACAGGTAGCTGCTAATGAAAAGTATAGAGAGCGTCATAACTTAGGTACTTATTTTGACCCATATGGAATGTCTAATCAAGACAGAGCTGAATTTAATTTAATAGACGAAGCTCACAGAGAACGCTTTCAAAAAGATTACTTTAATTTTTACCCACCAACTTTTGAATCTTCTACTACTAAGGTTGCAAAGCCTGCAGTACCAGAAATGAAAGCAGGTGGTCTTATGAAAAGTAATATTAAAAAATACAATTTAGGTGGGCTTGCAGATAAGTTTGCGGAAACTGGTGTAGGTAAATTTGTAAAATCAGAAGGGGCTGGTATTGGTTCGGCTGCTGTTGATGTTGCAAGTGATTATATGGAATACTCACAACTTAATAAGGCTGCGTTTAAAGATGTAGAAAATACAGACTATTACACAGAAACAGGTTTTGATATTAATAAAATGACTACTAGTGACTCAGACATGCACAGTTTAGAGCATGAAGTTATAGCTGATAGATATGAAGTAGATGAAAAGACTATTACAAATTTAGCTAAACAGGCTAGAAAAGAAAAAGGTGAAGCTATAGGAGGTACTGCAGGTACAGCTGTTGGAGCATATTTTGGTATGCCAGGTGTAGGGCAAAAAGTAGGTAAGTTTTTTGGAAGACTTCTTGGGGGTATTAGAGGTAAAAAATACAAAAGAAAAATACAGAAACGTATAGATGCAGAGTACGCTAAAGCAGAAGAAGACAAAAAAGAGTACTTAGGAAAACGTTCTAATTTGTTTGAAAAACGTGATTTAGGTTTAATTAGAGGTCAAAAAATGGAAGATAAAAAAGAACAAGTCTCTAATATGCAATCCTACCTAGATAGTCTTCAAGGAAGTATATCGTACTTAAAATACGGTGGTACTTTTGATGGTGTAGTAAAAGGTCCATCTCATGAAGAAGGTGGCGTAATGGCTACTAAAAACGGTAAACCCGTAGCAGAGATTGAAGGCGAAGAATACGTAACAAACGCAAAGATTACTAAAAACTCACCTGAATCTAAAAACACATACGCTGTACAAGGTACACCTCTACAGATACTTTCAGCATTAAATTCAGTTAACAACTACGGAGATGCAACACATCCAGGTGGTAAAATAAATAGAATTGCATAATGATACCAGTAAAAGCAATGCCAAGCGCAGCTCGAATAGCGCAAAATAAGAAAGATTTTTTAGCTCAACCTGGGGTAAATAATAAAATTAAATCTATTGCTAAAAACTTAGGCGTAAGTGTTGATGAAATATTAGCAGCAATGGAAAAAGAGACAGCAGGTAGTTTTAGTGCTGCTCAAAGAAACTTAGGAGACGGCAAAGCTGCTGGTCTTATACAGTTTTATCCTGACTTTAATAGACAAAAACAACAGAGTGAAACGTATAAAACTATTGGTGGTACTAAGTATGAGATTGATGAGATAGAAAGAATGCCAGTGTTGCGTCAACTTAATCTTGTAGAGGAATACTTAGAAAATCAATTTAAGAAAAAAGGTGGCGAACCAGGTGAGCTATATGTTGCTATAGCATACCCAGAATTAGTAGGAACAGACCCTTCTACTCCAGTGCCACTAGCAAAACAAGCTACCGTACTTAAACAAAACCCAGGCTGGCTTGCTGATGGTGAAAAATTAATTACAAAAGCATCTATAACTGCTTTTGGTGGGGGAAATAAGTTTGTAGACGCATATGATTTTTCAGGGTTTACTACTACTGAAAAAGAAGTATTTGAAGGCTTAAAAACTAAAATAAATAACACTAACAAAAGTGTAGAAGAAAAACGTGCTCTTAAAGATTTAGCATACCAAAAAACTAAAGCACTAGACCCAAAAGATTTTAATGCCGCTAGCGAGTTGTTTAATGCAAAAGTTTCTGAATTAGAACAAGAGGTGCAGCAAAATCGTGACGCTTATTCTATAGAGGAAGTTTATAAAATAAGAGATGACGAAAACGCATCTATAGAGGCTAGAAAAGAAGCAGATACTTTAATATATAGATACGAAAACCCTCCTAATCAGTCTGCGACTCAACAAACGGGATTTTTAGGGTCTATTATGGGGTATACGCCCCCTGCTGATAAAACAAAGTCTCCTAAATATAAAGAAGCACAAAAAATATCTACTCAAAACATAGTAGACTTTATAGATAAATACTCTAAACCAGTAGATACAACTACTACTGCAACAACAACTCCTACTCTTACAGACAGAGAGATAGCGTTTCAAGCAGAAAAAAATAAAGATTTAAGTAGTATTCCTACACTTGACCCAGTAGGTGATTCAGCTCCAGAGCTTAGAACCGCTATAACTGAAGAGCAAGATAAAATAGATGCACAAAAAGATTTTGTAGACTTCTTGCAACCAGAAAACGCAATGATGTCTGATGCTTTTGGTGATGTAACTGGCGGTACTAGAAAAGATAAACTTGACCTTACAAAACAAAAAATTAAAGATAAGCTACCTGTTATAGGTGAAAAAACTTTAAACGTTTTGAAGGGGCTTGCTGACAACGTCGATAAAGCATTCTTTGCGCTATCTGCTGGTGCAGGTATCAAAAATATATTTGAAGCCACTGAGCGTGACGAGGTAACTAAATCGCATGTATCACCACTATTTAAAGAGGCACTATTAAAAACTAGACAAGCTTCTGACCAGGGAATGCCGTATGCTCAAAAGCAAGCAGCGTTAAAAGATATAGCAGCAGCTTACTCTGGAGCAATGAAAAACGTAATGGCAATGTCAGGCGGTCAACGAGGTTTAGCTTTGTCTAATGCTGGTATTGCAGATGCTAGTAGAGTTAATGCTTTAGTAGATTTAGCTGGAAAAAACGCAGAAATTCGTCAAAAAAACTTAGATTTATATGCGAAAACTGCTGGAGCTTATTCTCAACAGAAGTTATCTGCTGATATGAACCACGCAGAATTGTCTGCAAAATTAGAGTCTAATAGAAAAAATAGACAAGCTAACATAGGTTTGAATTTATTTAAAGAAGCAACAGAGTATTCTAGAAACTACATGGATATGCGTTCTTTTAGAGAAGCAGCTCAAACACCAGGCGTTACGGCAGACCCAGTAGCTACAGAAAACGTTTACACTAACATAGACGAAAAGATAGACTAATGAATTTTGATAAAGTAAATGCAGCAAATAATATGCTGAGTAAATCCCCAGCTTTTAGGCAACGGGTAAAATACAATATGCAGCAAGAACTTGCAGAGCAAAAGTATCAAGACTATGAGTATGAAAAGCAAAATGCAGCTCATACTAATACTATGGCGTCTATAGATAATATACAACAGCAAGCTAAAACTTTTGCGTACAGAAGTAAAGATAAAGCTCGTATGTCAGAAATATACGCTGAAGCAGCGGAAGAATTTAAGAATGTTATTGCTACTAAGTATGGTGGTGATATAACTAGATTCTGGTACGAAGGCGGCCAAGCTGAGATTGAAAGATTTAAACAGTCTGTGTTAGGTGGTACTGAAGCAGTAGAGCTACAAAAAAATACTAGTGAGTTTGCTAAATACTTTGAGGCCATCGAAGAAGGTCAAGGAATGGATAAAGTATTTAATTCTACACATAAGTTAGCACAGTTATATCAAACAGGTCAAGTAGATACGTTTAGAATGCCTCTAGCTGCTAAAATGCAACACAAGAACCCTGATGCAGCTGCGTTTAAAAATGCGCCTCCAGGCACAGCGAGAGTAGATGTTATATTGGCGCATGATGATAATGAATTTGCTTTTAGATTAAATTATGCTAACGAAAATAATTTACCAGTAGACACAGCTTTTGATGTTGACTATAATAAAATAAGAAACTACGCAGCTAGTTATGTTGGTGGACTAGAAGGTCCTAATGCATTTACTAAGAGCGATAAACCTAGACTTGCTAATACTATATCAGAGGTATTCGATTCTAATTTTGCACCTATAGATGGTACTAAAATTATAGATAATGAAAATAGAAATCCTAAGTTTAAAGATGGTACTACAAGGCTACAGCAACTTGCGCAACAAACTGACGCTCAAATAGAAGCTCCTATATATGGTAAGCTAGCGTTTGAGGACTATAGTGTGGAGCTTGTAAATACATTTATAGATAATAGCTTTATACCAGGAAAAGCGTATGCAGATGATGATGTATACTTAGATGGTAAGAAAGTAAACAACTCTAGTGGTTCTTGGTTTGGAGCAGATGGATTCCAAATGGAAGATGGTATTGAACTAGAAGGTGATTCTTGGAATATACTAGGTACTACCTTGTCTTACAAAACTGTAGGAGATAACCCTAAAATACTTACTAAAGAAGAGGTAGATGCTGGCTATCAAGGTCAAGTAGAGCCTGTTTATGTAATGGCATTAACTGCTGAAGGTGGTTTGTTTGGTTTAGGTTCTGATGACTACATATACAAAGAGCTAGACTTTAAGTCACCTCTAAAAGCAAATAAAGTTAATGACTTAATCAAGTATGATAACGCATCTTACAACAAACAAATAAATGATGATAACCGTTATCAAGACACTGGTAAAGTAAACGTTAACTTTGTAGATATAGACAGAAAATCTAGTCCACAAAGATTGTATGAGTTTGCTGTATACAATGATTCTGCTATAGAAGACCAACTTGATAGACTTAGTGTAAACTCGCCTTCGTTGGCTACAAAAGCAGTTATGTTAGCATTCTCACAAATTTATCAAACAGACATACAAGACTTGAATGAAATTCTTAATGTTAACGCTAATCCAGATTTGTATTCAGCTATAGTTTCTGACGACCCACAGTTATTTATTAAAAACTTATCTTTACTTGCGCAAGAAAGGGGCGTACAGCAAGAAGTTATAGAAGCTAGTGAAAAAGAGTTAGTAGAACTCGCTGGCGCTATTCGAAACAGTATAATTACACAACAGAAATAAAATGAGCAACGGAGTAGGTTCACCTAAAGATGACATTAAAAAATACGACAACAGTTTTTTAAAGTCACAAGAAACCCCATCTGTAAGGGTAGATTTATCTAAAGAACAAGGTATAGACTCAACTAGCATTTTTGGTGTTGGTTATACTGAAGAAGAAAAACTAGCCGAACAGCAGTACTTAGAACAAGCAGCAAGCAAGCAATCTATAGATTACGACATGAACCTTGTTGAAAAAGGTGCTCGTTCTTTTGTAGCAGGTCTTGGTGATTTAGTTGTTGGGTTAGGTGATGCTACTGATTTTATTACTAAAACGTCTCCTGCACATGTAGTAGCTTCTGAGCTTTCTAAAGAAATTTATGGGCTAGATACTACAAAACCTGTATCTAGTTTTTTCTCTGATGCTTTTCATAAAGCAGGTAAAGAATTGCAAGCTGTAGGAGACCCTGTAGCCGAACTATCAGACGTATCTAACGTTACGTTCAATGATATGTTTGATATAGATTTTTGGTTTACACATGCGTCTAGAGCAGTTCCATTTACATTATCATTTTTTATACCTGGTATGGTAGGTGCTAGAGGTGCACAAGCAGTGTATCGTGGCTTGTCAGCAGCTAACAAAAGCTTTAGCGTAGGCCGTAAAATGCAACAGCTTGGTTTAGTTAAGCACATGCACCAAGGTTCTAAATTTGCTAAAGGAGCTACATCTTTTGCGGGTGGAGCTGCATTGGGTAATATAAGTGAAGGTACGATAATAGCTGGTCAGGTATACAATGACGCACTAAGAGACGGTCTTACTAAAGAGCAAGCATCTGTAGTTGCACATGATACATTCGTAGACAATATGAAATGGATGGCTGTAGATGGTCTTCAGTTAGGTTTTGTTACAGGAGGTAATAAGTTTTTAAAAGCTATGCTTCCTAAAAATACACAAAAAGCTTTATCATTAAACTTTACAAAAGCACCAGGTATAAAGTCAGTTATTGGTAATATGGCTAAAGTATCTGGTATTGTACTTACAGATGGTATGCTTGAGCAGTTCCAAGAAGTTTATCAAGACTGGTCATCTAAAAGTAATTTAGCTGAAGCAAAAGGTGAAGAGTTTATGTCCTATATGGATTACTTTACTAGCCAAGAAGCTTTACCTACTCGTGTGATTGCATTTGCTTCGTCTATGGCCGTATCTGGTGTTAAGGCAGCAGTAGATGTGTCTGCAGAAAGAAAACGTTTGTTTACGCTTGAAAAGGGGTTTGATGAAGAGTTTTTATTTCAAGACGTCGAGCAATTTGACTTAACGGAAAAACAATTAGGTGAAGAACCTGGTGGAGGTACAAGAGCTACCTCTGGTAAATCTGTTCAAGAATTAAAAGCATTAAAAGTAAGGCAACTAGATAAGTTACTTGTAAAACGAGTACTTGAAGGTAAAGGGGATTACTATGTAGATTTAGTAAATCACCTGTTAGAAGAAGGTAAAATAACTGAAGAACAGCATACTACCTTTACAGAAACAGCCAAAGAAATGGAGACTCTTGTTGAGAGTACTCCTAGCATAGGTCTTAATGAAAAAGAAAAAGCTAGAGTAATATTAGCTACTCGTCAAAAAAATAGAAATAAAAATATTGTTGACAGACAGCTTGAAAGCTTAGAGGCTGAAAAAGAAAAGATTAAAGCTCAAGGTTTAGAAAAAGACCAAGAGGCTGCTATGCTTGCAGGTGTAGAAGAGGCTATTGCTGAAGTAAAAGCTGGTGATATACAATTACTAGACGAAGCAGGTAATCCACAACTAGATGAGGCAGGTAACCCTAAAACAGCTAGGACTGAAAACCAAGTACATGAGTCTGCTATAAAAAATGTTTACGCACAAGCAACTATGCGTCGTGAACAGGAACGAGTAGAGCGTGATGTATTGCCACAGCTTAATGAAATAGTTGATAAAGAGGCTAGAGGTGAAGAGCTTACCGAAGAAGAGCAAGCATTTATAGCTGACACTAAAAATAAGCCTTACTATGATGAAATCGTAGCTACAGGTAAAGTAAAAAAAGCACAGCAAATAGCAGGTGCAGATTTTAGTATAGACTTTGAAGCTCAAAAAAACGCTGAAGAAGGTACTTTTGTATTTACTAAAACTGAAGGCGAGACAGTTACTACCAAGACTGTAGATGCAGCAGGTAATGTAACTGAAACAGTTACTACGCAAGAGTCTGTAAATGAAGAAACTACAGAATCGGCAAAAGAAAAAACTGAAAAGTCAGAAGATAATCGTACTCAAGAAAAAGAAGTTGATGAAGACGTTACTTCAAAAGAAGATGTAAGTGATACTGCTTCGGTAACAGGAGGTGCGGATAAAGTAAAAAACATACAAGCTAAGTCTGAAACTTTATCTGCTGCACGACAAAGACTAGGTAAAAGATTATATGGTGGTCAACTTGAAGTTTGGGCAGATGAACAAATGGAGCTTGAGCCTAACACTGCAATCTTTTTTGATGAAAGCCTTATTGATGATTTAGGTAAACCTGCTATTGGTATGGCTATTGGTTTGGCTAAGTTTATTAATCCGCTTACAATGACTCAAGAAGTGTTTCACCATGAAAACTGGCACACTTATCAAACACTATATCAAAACACGCCTGAAATGCAAGCTCTTTTAACTGAGATTGTTAATCAGCCTGTATTTGAAAGAGTAAAGCTTGACAACTATAATGAATTAGATGTTGAGTACAAAGGTAGAAAACTAAAGTTTAGAGACCTTATTAGAAGTAAAGTAGGTGTAGTAACTATTGAACAGTGGAAAGCTGATAACAATATTGAAACTGAAATTACCTCTGACTCTGCAAAAAGAAGATACTTAGCCGACATGGAGCTTTTAATGGCTTCTCAGGGCTTTAATATACTTCCTGATGCACAGCAAGGTGAAATTAAAAACGAGGCACTAGCAGTAGCGGCTGGTCTTCAAAATACATTGTCATCTCCATTTTGGAATAATAATGCTAAAAAAGAAAACAGTAAAGTAAGGACCTTGCTTACTAACGCTTGGGCTAGAATTAAAAAAGGTAGCACAGAAGAAACTGCTGATATACTTTTAGCCAACCATTTTCCAGAATACTTTAATCAAGACTACAATCAAATGTTGTCTGATTTTAGAAATGCCGTAAATAAACAGCAGAACCCTATATCTTGGAACACTTACACAAAAAGTAAGGGTATGTTCTTAAAAGAT
>Ga0187219_1000325_pt1 | contig 22659 bp, 34 predicted proteins | sample 13SPOviralmetaG_FD_130162 | JGI IMG/M metagenome (GOLD analysis project Ga0187219, IMG submission 130162) | Marine viral communities from the oligotrophic San Pedro Time Series (SPOT) site, San Pedro Channel, CA, USA - 13 SPOT_SRF_2010-07-21... | ecosystem: Environmental > Aquatic > Marine >... | reverse complement strand
TCTTGAACCTTTCCGTGACCGTTGGTTACGAACACAACTCTTGCATTTCACCACTCACATGAACAACTGGAAACTTCGCTCGGTCATTACGGGCACCAATACGGACGACCTTGTGGAGGTCAACGGCCACCTCGCCGCACCTTCTACAAGTGACGTGCCTGTACTCGTTGTGCCGTTCGGGCATCTTTATGCCGCATCTATTCGAGCCACCGCAAGCGACACATTTGGCCCTGTGTCCAACCAAGTGCCGGGCATAACAAACGGCACCTTCACCCACACGGGCGCGGGCTCCGCTACTGTGTCAGCGACTACGCTCACGGGTGAAGGCTCAAGCGCTACTTTCACCTATTCATTCCTTGCCGACGGCACGCTCTCAACCATCACAGCCAACACGGGAGGAAACAACTACAAGGTGGGGGACAAGCTCCGCATCACCACAAGCGCCTCTCACGGTTCACAGGTCATCGAGTTCCGTTTGGTCGATGGCTCAAACTCCGTTAGCTTGGGCATGACCATCCCTCACGACAGGACATCGCCCCTTCCGTTTGCCGTGCATCGCGCACGGGTCAACAGCGCTTCGAGCTTCACCTTTCATGTTCTTGACTACCGGAGCCAACAGGTCTTCCCACGCCCACAGGACAAGCTCCTCGACAGGTTCCCCAACGCGGCGGCGGCCTACGGCTTGCGCCTCTTGCGTTCGGCCTACCTCGGCCCCGCCATCCGCGTCTCTCGTTCATCGGACAGCGCCGAGAAGGACATTTATTTTGACAGCCAAGGCAACCTCGACACGACGGCACTAAAGGCGCACGTAGGGGCTTCTCTTGGACGGGTCAAAACATGGTACGACCAGTCCGGCAATGGCAACGACGCGACGCAAAGCTCCACCTCACAGCGCCCGCCAATTACGTCAGCATCGGGTGAACTCATAACGGTCAACGGCAAGCCCGCCCTGCGCTTCGACGGAAGCAACGACAAGTTCGCTATCGACAGCTCCGACCTGTACGGACAAGACCGCTTCGACGCGTATATGCACTACCAAACGGACGAAGGTTCGTTCATTATGCTGTCAGACCCTGACTCGACGGCTCGGGCAAGTTTTGTGCCTCAGAATAACAGTACTTCTCCAAGTTTGTTGCTCAACTACGACATCAACGGTGTTTTGCCTACCCTTTACGTGAACGGGGTGAAGCCGGGCATCGTTTACGGCACGACAACGCGCGACGAGTTGCATACAATGCTGGTCACAAACGGCGCATCGCACTCAAATGGAGCCATTGTTGTGCATGAGGCCGCAGGCACGCAGGGCTGGACAGACATCGGCATTAGCAACTACAGCTCGTTCGGGTTTGGTGGCAGGCTGACCGAGATGGTGCTCTACAACACCGACCAATCGGCCAACCGGGAGAACATCGAGAAGGACATGGCCCTGCACTCGGGAGCCTACCAAGTGGAGGACGCGCCGTTGCTTGACGCCTACGGGGGTGCCCATGCGGCCTACTCCCTCCGCAAGCTGAACAGCGACTACACGGGTGCGGCGGTGCGTATTGCCCGCGACAGCGACTTGGCAGAACAGGACATCGGGTTCGACGCTGACGGCAACTTGGACACAGCGGCTGCCATTGCTTTTTGCCCTTCGCAATATGGGAGAATCAAGATTTGGTACGACCAAAGTGGCAACGGCAACAACACAACCCAAAGCAGTCAGGCCGGACAGCCGATTCTTGTAGAGCAAAACAACTCCGTCATCACCGTCGACGGCCAACCGGCCCTGCGTTTCTTTGGTACTGACGACGCCTTCCCCTTTGACGCCACGGGCCTTGACATTGGCAACCTGTCCAGCTTCGTGGTCATGAAGGTGGGCGTTACCACAGGCATCCAACGGGCCATCCAGTTGAGCGGCTCGCCCAATAGGTGGTACGCTCCGGTCATTGCGGGCGGGAACTTCCAATACAGCTACGCCGCCGCAAACATCACGCCAGCGGCAAACACGAACAACAACCTCCACACCCTTATCGCGGGAGCGACGCAGGGCGATGTGGAAGCGTTCGTCAATGGAACAAGCGCGGGAACCACAACCCTGTCCAGCGGTATTTCAGCAGGCGGGACAATCGGGGGTTCAGGCTCTGACTACCTCAACGGCTTTATACAAGAGGTCGTCGTTTACTCCAGCGACCAAAGCGAGCGCCGCCTTGGCATCGAACGCAACATCTCAAACCACTACGACTTATGAGCTATATCCTAATCTCAGCCAACGACGACCACACGTCGCAGGAGCGCGCCGAACTCATCACCCGCGAGCTCTACAACATCACGGCCCCTGAAGCCATGCAACACGACTACCAAGCCGACGGCACCGTCTTCGGCCTCGTGGAGCACCCCGACGGGGGCGACTGGGCCATGCACATCCAAGCCGACTGGGTCATCTACTGCCATGACGACGTGGACCTCGCTCGCCTTGTAAGTGCCTTCCCTGAAGTGCCCGCCGACGAGGTGGCAAGCCTGAGCGCCTTGATTGAGTCGAGCGACAAGATTGAGTTCGCTCAAATCATCCCAAGCACCGCCACCGTCCGCGACTACGAATACATGGTCGACAACGGTTGGTTCACTGACGAAATCTAAAACCCTTAGACATGAACTTTCTTCTTAACAACTGGGCCGAGTTGGCCCTTGCCCTCTTGGGAGCCCTTGGCACCTACACCGCCCTGACTGAATCCACCAAGGACGACAAGGTCGTGGACGTATTGAAACGAATTGTGAACGCCATCGTCATGGGCCGTTCGCGCAAATCCAACAAGAAGTGAAGACGTACGACATTTTTGCCGGAATCTATGCGCAAGCCTCTGACGGGTTTTTCACGGTGAACGGCTACATCATGGGCAACAGCACCACCGAAGTCGAAGTGACAGTTCAGCCTTATGGCACGGAATACCCGGCGCCTTTGGTGACAAGCTCCGCACCCAATCAAGTGCCCGGGATTACAAGCGGGACTCCGGCAACAATCACAGCAAGCCAAACCGTCACCGGGCGCACCGCCACAAGCATCACAGGTGAAGGTAGCGGGGCGACATTCACGTATGTGAGCGACGGGAGTGGGGTCATCACAAGCATTGTCGCAGATGCGGCGGGAACGGGCTATTTGGAGAACGACCACTTGAGCATCACGACAACGCCGGCTCACGGCTCGCAGACCATCAAGTTCCGACTTGTCTTCGACAGCAACAAGGTCTCTTTGGTGGCGACCTTAGTGCATGACCGCACCAACCCGTTAGCATTTCCAGTGAAACGTGTCAAGGTCAACGGGACCACCGACCGCGATGTGTTTTTCTTGCGTGAAAGAACGTGACCAACTATGAGGCCATTTTGGAGGAGTTCGCAAGGGAAACAACCCTCGCGGCAAAACGCGAGCTTGGTTCGCGACGCATTGGTCGCAATCGCTCGTATGGTGTTGCGACGCGTGATCTTCAGAAGAGCCTTACCTTCACTCGCAAAGGCAGTCGCATTGCGTTTGGCTCTCCCTTGGCCCATGCTGGTTTCGTTCATTGGGGCGTTAACGGCACGCAGCGTTCGCGCTCTGCGCCGTACTCGTACAAGTTCCCCAACCCCAGCAAGAAGCATGTGCAAGCAATCCGACAGTGGATGCGGGACAAGCCAGTGCGATTGCAAAAAGGCGGAGGCAAGGGCTTCGCGCGTCAAACGCCGCAGGCGTTACAATCGGCGGCGTACCTCATTGCAAGGGCGATCAAAAGGAACGGCGTACCGGGGGTGAAGTACTGGACAGAAGCCTACGAGACAATGTGGCCTCGCTATGCCCAAAAGATAGCGGAAGCAAAAGCCAAGGACGCAGCTCTCGCGATTGAAGCTGTGATCGGAGGCATAACCATCAAAGCGAAATAACATGGCTGTCACGCTGACACTGGAGCCCTCCGACGACATCACTGTATGCAACCAGCATCTGCTGTATGAGCTTTTCGATTCGGCAGCTACGCCCGACCGATACATCGTTCAAGTGTTTGAAGCGGCTGACGTGTTTGCTGGTGACGGTACAAGCATCGCGAAGATCTACATCACTCCCAATGCAGTGAACAGGGGCGTGTTTGACTTGTCGGACATCGTAGGCAATCGGCTGCTTCCAGCAGAGACAATCAGCTATCAAGGCAATGAGAAGTTTGCTCACGACCTTGGATCCCTTGAGGCTCCACAGTCAACCAGCAAGAGCGTCCGCAAGTACACGGTAAAGGCTGGCGTACTCAACGGAGGCACAGAGACCTTTCCCAACAACGCGGCTGCCAATGCGTTGGTGTTCTTGATGGGGGGAGCGTTTCAAATTGCTGACGGCAGACACCCCAGCTTTGCAGAGTATTACACCGATGCCCTTGCAAACACAGCTAAGGCATGGCTGACTAATATGCCCAACAACTCGCAGGTCATTGAGAAGCATATGGCTGACGAGGATCAAGGGCGTGCCCAAATCATGCAGCACACCCTTTTGGGGGTCACGTCTTACCTAAGCCAAGTTCGGTACAACCTCTACCGACCCGGATCCAACACCGTGCTTGCAACCAAGACACTGACTGTAAGCGTGCAGGTGACATACCCCGGTGCCGTACGATATGTGCCTATGGGGCCAGCTAACCTTGCTGCCTATTTTGCATCCAGCTGGAACACCGCATGGGGGCGTGTTGAGATCACACCACTCAGCTCAGGTGGCACGCAACTCGGTGCCAAGCTAATCATTTACAAGGACTGCCGACCCATCAAGCACCAGCCCGTGCAGTTGGCTTGGACCAACACCGTTGGTGGATGGGACATGCTGCGGTTCGATGCACGCGCACCCAAGACCATCACGAAGAGCGAGAAGCGATACCGCAAGGATCCAATCGACTACCAATCCGCTGGACCCAACTGGAACACATGGGACCGAGGTACAAGTACGTTTCAGAACGAGGGCAAGATCCGCTTCACCTTGAACCACGAGCAGTTCACTGCTGACGAGCGTAACCTCCTCGAATACTGTATGCGGTCGAAGGTGGTCTACTATCGTTACGGCACGGATGCTTGGGCTCCTTGCGTGGTCGATACTAACTCACTGGTCATTGAGCCCGCTGGTTCTCGGATGTACCGCGTTTCACTGACCATTGAAGATGCAAACCCGGTGCGATGCTGAGGCTAAACGTTTCCGACACTGACCTCGACCTGTACCAAGACGAGGCGGTAAACCTCACAATACAGTTCTCCGACCTTGAGCAAATCAACAGCCCGGTCGGTTCGTTCTCGCAGACCTTCCGGGTGCCGGGAACACCTAAAAACTTGGACTTGTTTGGAGCTGTCAACCTTAGCGACCCGGCAGGGGTTAACCTCAAGACCAAGAAAGATGCAGAGCTGTTCTCCGGCTCTGTGTCGATCTTAAAGGGCTACGTGCAGGTCAAGGCTGTCTACCTTCAAAAGAAGGAATACGCAGACATAGAGCTGGTGTTTTTTGCTGGTGCCGTAGACCTAAAAACAGCGATTGGCGACGGCATGCTGACTGACCTCGATTGCAGCGACAAGGACCACGACTTGCTTTACAACTTTGTCGTTGCTTCATGGTCGGGTGTTGGCATCGGGCCTGAGGTTACCTACGGGCTCATTGACAAGGGGGCAAACTGGAACTTTGATGCGGGCGAGATCCCGTGGACTGCATCGAATGGGATGTACTTAGGGCAACTTACCCCCATGTTTCAGGCTAAGTACGTGCTGGACAAGATCATGAGCACGGCAGGGTACACCTTCGACTCGACTTTCCTTAATCAGACAGGCCTTCAGACATTCGGCAATATCTACCTGCCAGGACTCAATGGGGCAACGACTCCATTGACGACAGATGCCGACCAGTCAAATGCCCGTGCAGGTTTGGATGCTGACTTCACAGGTTCTACGCTTACCACCTTGGATCTTGTAGACAACGCCACAGGCGGACTTGATGACGGTAGCAACTGGAGCAACACGACGCACAAGTACACTGCCCCTTACACGGGCAAGTTTGCTTTGAGGCTGACCTACTCTTATAACCAAGGCGGGTTGACAAATCAAGTTGCTATACAGGTGTTCAAGAATGGTTCGACGCTTTTATTTTCCGCAGACACAGGACCGGGTACGGCTCAAAACCGACTCAAAACACAACTGGTAGACCTCGAAGAAAACGATACTATCGAGGTCAAAGGCAGGGCAATCTCCGCGGGTGTTGTCATCAAGGGCAACGACTCTACCATCTCAGGCATCCGCACCTCTCTGGAGATCATTGGCGGCTTCCCGTTCTCAGGGTTCGAGGTGGACGTGGCTCGCAATATGCCGGAGCTAAAGCAGATTGACTTCGTGACGGGGTTGCAAAAAATGTTCAACTTGGTGTTCATTCCTGACAAGAACAGGCAGAAGCACCTACTCATTGAGCCTTACGTCGACTACATCGCCTCCGGCACAGACAAGAGCTGGACAGACCTGATCGACTACGACCACGACATTGTGATCAAGCCTACCACTGACCTGCAGTCAAAGCGGTACGAGTGGACTCACAAGGCAGGTGGTGACTTCTTGAGCCAAAGCGTGGACAGTAGCTTGGACAGGGTGTATGGCAACTACCGCGTCAATGATGCCGAGAACGACTTCGCAACAGGCGACAAGAAGATCAAAACGCCCTTCGCTCCATACATCACCTCACTCATCCCGGGTAGCGAGTTCCCCATACACAGGAGCTTGAAGCAGGACGGCACGGGGATTGAGAACCCGTTGCCCATGTTGGCTTACTACCACGGGCTGGTAAACGAGTTCGGGACATGGTACCTCAGGAACGATACCGGGGTGGAACAGACCTTAACTACATTCCCCAGCTTCTCAAATTACTCTAACGACCTGCCGGAGCTGACGTCGCTCGACCTCAATTTCGGCATGGAAACGCCGTTTCTTACTGTGGAGTGCTCACCCCGCGATACACTGTTCATTAAGTACTGGTCACAGTATGTCACAGAGCTGTACAGCGAGGAAGCACGGATCATGAGCTTGCACGTTCGGTTGGACAGGGTGGAGTTGGCAGACTTTGAGTTTTCGGACAAGATTTGGATGCGTGGTGCCCGGTGGCGGGTGATCAAGATGACTTACGACGCGAATGTGGAGGGGTTGGTAAAGGTGGACTGCATCAAGGTGCTGTCAGACATTGCCTTTTGCGCCAAGGTTCCAACATCGTTGCGGGTCAGTGATAACTACCTGCTGTTCAATGGCTCCAATATCGCCAACCCTGACTACGGGTCGCAGCAATGCTGTGAAGCATACGGGTTTATGTGGCAGCCTGACAAGGTCATTGGGACATTCGTCTGCCGCCCTCGCCTTGTAACATCGCAGCCAACACCGTAAGCAAATGGAAAATCCTCGTCTTATACTTGAGGCCATCGACCTGCTCGTTGCAAGCAAGAAGCGGCAGCCCTCCCTTTGGTGGGTGAAGCCGTTGGACTTGGTGTTAACCCTTGCCTACTTACTGGCGTTTGGGTGGCTCATTTTTAACGTGATCCAATGGCTGTAACCAAGCAACAAATTATCCTTGAGTTCGATGCGGAAACTGGTCAGCTGACTGGTAAGCTCAATGACGTCAACCAGAGCGTGGAGCAGGTCAGCGACAGCACTTCGGTGTTGACGACCCAGCTCGACAAGATGACTGGCGGGGCTGTGTCGGGTTTCAAAAATGCTGCCAACGGAACCAAGGCATTTGTCACTGGACTAAAGCTAACAAGGGCTGCTATCATTGCTACGGGCATTGGTGCATTGGTCATTGGCGTGATTGCGTTGGTTAAAGCATTCACTCAGACCGAGGAGGGAGCACGTAAGCTTAAAAAGGCCTTCGCCCCTGTGCAGGCTGTGGTGGACGTGCTCATGATGCGTATTTCTGCTCTGGGCGGTGCCATTGTCAAGCTGTTTTCACGGGACTGGGAGGGAGCTGCTAAAGACCTCGGCAGGGCACTGGCTGGTAACAATGACGAGTATGCACGGCAAATCAAGCTGTACGACGAGCTGATTGAGCGTGAATTCGCGTTGGAAGATGCTCGCATAAAACAGACCGTCGAGACGGCGAGGATCCGTGCAGAGATCAAAGAACTAAACCTCGTAGCGGAGGACACCACAAGGACGATTGAGGAGAGAGAGGCGGCGGCAGCTAAGGCTGGTGAGCTGGAGCGAAACTTGTTCGAGGAGCGCAAGGCTCAGGCAGAGGAGGAACTGGCTATTGCTAATTTGCGTCTCGAGAACTCCAACACACTGACAGAGGACAGACAGGCCGTTGCAGAACTCGAAGCAGCGGTGTTCGACCTTTCCCGTGAATCGTTGGAGCTGCAGACGACCCTCAACAACAAGCTCAACATCATTCGTGAGGAGGGTGCCCGTAAGCAGCAGGAGGCTCTGACCAAAGAGATTGAGCTGATGCAGCAGACCGTGGAGCTCAACCAAGAGAGGATCAAGGAACAAGAGGAGGTCAACAACGAAACAGAGCGCGGCTTGATCATTCGCAAGGATGCGGAAACCGTCGCTACGGGCATCGTAGAAACAGAGTCACAGAAGCGACGCAGGATCCGCAAGGAGGAGTTCAGCAATAGCATTGACCTTTTGGAGGACGAGTTTAACCACAGGGCAGAACTGGCTACGGCTTCGTTTGCGGCTTTGTCGGCTTTGAACAGCGCTTTTGCGGCAGACAGCGAGGAGGGTGCAAGAAAGGCATTCAAACGCAACAAAGCCCTCGCATTGGCTACGGCTATCACTCAAACGGCACAGGGCATTATCACGCAGCTTGCTGTCCCACAGGATGCCTTGACAGGGCAGAACTTCGTCAAAGCAGCGATCGTGGCAGCTACTGGTGCGGCTCAGGTTGCTCAAATCAAGCAAAGCCAGTTTCAAGGTGGCGGAAACCTTGGTGGCAGCATCCCACGTCCCAATGAGGGCGGGGTATTCGGAGGAGCACCACAGCTCGACCTCGGATTTTTAGGTGGTGGAGCAGGACAGGATGCCCCCATACAGGCCTACGTTATAGCCCAAAACGTGAGCAACGCACAACAAGCAAATCAACAGGTACAGGACCAAGCAAACTTAGGCGGATGAAAATTGTGGAACTAATCATTGACGAGGAAGCAGAGGTGTTCGGCATCGAAGCCATTTCACTCGTAGACCGTCCCGCCATCGAGCTGGACTTCGTGGCGTTAAAGGATGAAAAGGTGCAGTTCGCCGAGATGGACGAGGACAAGCGCATCTTGATGGGCCCAGCCTTGGTGCCTGACAAGCCTATCTACCGCAAAAATGCGTCGGGGGAGTTCTACGTATACTTTTCCAAATCAACCGTGCGCAGGGCCGCAGAGCTGTACCTCCAGCATGGCAACCAAGCGCGTCACACCTTGGAGCACGAGCATGCAATAAATGGGCTCACCGTGGTCGAGTCGTGGCTCGTGGAGGACAAGGACAGGGACAAGTCAGCCGTCTACGGCTTGGACGTCCCGGTGGGCACATGGATGGTTGCGGTTAAGGTGGACAACGAGAGCATCTGGCAGGAGTGGGTCAAGGAACAGAAGGTTAAGGGCTTCAGCATCGAGGGTTACTTCGCCGACAAGATGCAGAAACAGGAGGAGCAGACAGAGATGGGCTACGACGTCGTGGATGCGGTGCTCAACCTGTTGGAGATGGAGAGCTACAGCGACTATCCTGACGCGGTTGTAAACAATGCCAAGCGAGGCATCGAGCTCAACGAGAAGGAGGGCAACAAGTGCGCGACGCAGGTGGGTAAGGTTCGTGCTCAACAGCTGTCACAGCGCAAGGCCTTGACCCGCGACACCATTGAGAGGATGGCTAACTACCTGTCGCGTGCAGAGGTGTACTATGACGAGGGAGGACCAAGCGATTGTGGGTACATCAGCTACCTGCTGTGGGGAGGTAAGGCTGGGAAGCGGTGGGCTGATGCTAAGGTGCGTGAGTTCAAAACCATGTCAGCCTTGGAACAGGTAGCGGTGGAGATCATGGCGGAGCAGTACAAGGCGGCAGAGGTCGGACCCCGTGGCGGTGTCAAACGCAGCAAGAAAGCTCCCAAAAGCGACACCCCAAACAAGAACCCCAAGCGCGGATCCGACAAGAACAAGCCCGGAGCTGCTGCCAGCGAGGGCAAGGTCAAGGTGCCGGAGAAGGTGAACAAGATCTTGCAGGGCAAAAGCGACGACTTCAATGAACGTTACAAGGAGAAGCTGGGCTACGGTGTTAGCGTGGCGAAGCTTCGTGTGGTCTACCAACGTGGGGTTGGTGCATTCCAAACATCCCACAGCCCAAAGGTGTCCAGCAGTCAGCAGTGGGCTTTGGCTCGCGTAAACGCTTTCCTGTACTTGGTGCGCAATGGGAAGCCCGAGAACGCCAAGTACACCACTGACTACGACCTTTTGCCAGCAAAACACCCCAAGGCTGAAAAATAACTGCACCCCGGCGTAAGCATTAGGGGGTCAAAAACGTCTATACCAAAACGCACACACATGAACATCCAACAACGCGTGCAAGACATCCTTAACCGATTCGACGTCAACTTGACTGTCACGGAGGAGAAGCGCACAGAGATGGCAGAAGTCACTCTCGAAAACGGCACCGTGCTCTATTCTGACGACGAGTTCGCAGTCGGAGCAGAAGCCTACATTATCAATGACGAGGGCGAGCGCATCAGCGTTCCCGCTGGAGACTACGAATTGAACGACGGTCGCTTGTTGGTCATTGGAGAAGGTGGCAAGGTGGAGGAGATCAAAGGAGCTCCCGAAGCTGAGGAAGCTGCCGAGGAGAAGGACGAAGAGCGCGTGGAGCAGTCCGCCGAAACCGAGGAACCAGCAGAAGCTGAGGCCGAGGAGGAAGAAGAGATCGAAATTGAAATCGAACTTGAAGACGAGGACGAGGACAAAAAGAAGCCCACCTACGTCACCCGTGCCGAGGTGGAGGATATGATAAAGTCTGCTTTTGCAGCCCTCAAGGATGAAGACAAGGACAAAGAAGAAATGTCCGACGTGAACCCAGAGGCACCCAAGGCTGAGGCAGAGCCCGAAGCCAAAGCGGTTGAAGCCCCCGAGGCTGACCCCATTGCAGAGGAACTGGCTGCCGTCAAGGCTGAACTTTCAGAGATGAAAGACGCTGCCGTTCCCATGCTCAAGCACGCCACTCCAACGGCGCAGCCTGAGCCCATCGACTTGTCTACACTTAAACTACAGGAGCGCGTCGCCGTGCTTCACTCAAAATTCTCTCAGAAATGAGCCTTTACCAATTCAACAACGCCAGCATTGGCCTTGGAAATTATGCAGGTGAAGCAGCTCGCCCTTACGTGGCGGCGGCGATCCTGTCAGCAGACACCATTGCGAACAACTACGTGCAGGTGCTGCAAAACGTTCACTCAGTCGCACAGCTCCGGAAGTTCTCCGGCGTGAACATTGCTGCACAAACGTGCACGTTCACTCCCGGTGCCTCCGGTCCTTTGACTTTGACGAGCCAAACCTTGACCACTTCACCATTGCAGGTGAACGAGCAGGTTTGCAACAAAGACCTCCGTGCTACATGGGAGGGCATGCAGATGAGCGGAGAAAGCTCCGCTGCTCCTGCCGACTTCACCACTTACGTTGCTCAGTACGTCGCTGCTCGCGTGGCTGCGTCCATCGAGGGCAACTTGTGGCAGGGTAACTACGACGCCGACGGATCCGGTGGCGGAGCAGTGGCTTACAACAGCTTCAACGGCTTGTCGAAGGTGTTGCTTGATGCAACCCCCGGTTACGAATCTGCTACTGCTGGTGCCTTCACCGCAGACAACGCAGCCGTGACTGGCATCCTGACCCGCTTGGACGACCTCGTAAACAACGCGCCAAGCGAGATTCAGGCTGACCAAGAGGCTGTTATCTACATGAGCAAAAAATCTTTGTTCATGTTGCAGCGTGCTATGTCCGGATTGGTGGACCGCGTTGTCGCAGGTGAGGGTTCTGCTGCAGCATTCTCGCCAACGTTCTTGGGCGATGCTCGTCCAATGATGTACCTTGGTTTCGCTATCGTCTGCCCTTCAGGCATGCCCAACGACACCATCATCTTCTGCAACCCCAACCAGTTGTACTTCGGCACAAACTTGTTGACCGACCACATCAACGCCAGCATCCTCGACTTGAGTGGTGTCACTGGTGATGACGTGACTCGCGTTATCATGCAGTTTAGCGGAGGAACCCAGATCGTTGATCAGGGATCCATCGCAATGGCTCGCCGTAGCTCCTAATTAACCCGAGGAACGCGGGGGGGCAATAAGGCTCCCCTGCATCCTCCTAACCTCTGACATCATGGCTTGTAGCCTTACAATTACAGGACGGTCTTTACCTTGCCGCGACGCCCTCGGAGGTGTGAAAAAGGTTTGGATTGGACCATTCACAGACGGCATTTGGGGCGCAGTAAGCGCAACAACAGCCGGTGAAATTGACGACAGCACAGCGGCATTGGCCTTGGAGGACTTCGTAAGCCCCAAAAACACCTCAAGCTTGACACAGACCGTCAACTCCTCAGTGGAAAACGGGACTGTGTTTTACTCACAGGTGCTTTCTTTGGTTTGCAATAAGCCCGTGGCGGCTGACGTAGTGGAGATTCAGAACCTTGCCAAGGGCCGCCTTGCGGTCGTGGTGCAGGATATGAACGACAACTACTTCGTCATTGGACATACTCGTGGTGCTGAGATGACAGGCGGCACAATTGCGTCAGGCACAGCCTTGGGCGACCTCAACGGATTTACCTTGGAGTTCACAGGCGAGGAAGCTATCCCGGCTCCTTTCTTGGATGCTACAAGTGCAGCCGCTGGCAGCGTCACCTTCAACGTCACACCGTAATAAACACCGGGCCAAAAGCCTTGGGACCGTTTATAGTTACAAAAGGAGGGGGAGGGCGTTGGCTCTCCCCTTTTTTGATAGCATGATACACCTAGCACCTAACGCCGCAAGCAACGTTGTAAGCATTTCGCCCTTTCAGGCGCGAAAGTATCTTGCTACGTTCACTCACTACCTGCTTGTTTTAACCAACGAGGCGAGCGAGGCAACGCACAAGGCGGTGCTCAACACGTCGGTGGACAACAAGAGGCAGACAAAGTTTGACTTGCCTACCGATGCGAATGCAGCGGGCGAGGTGCTTATCACGCAGTCAGGGCTCTACACCTACACAGTGTACGGCCAAAACAGTTCGTCCAACACCGACCCAACAAACGGCACGGTGGTGGGCATTTGTGAGACAGGCACGGCACGTGTGACTGCATCAGCTGCGTGGACTACACCAGCCATTTCGATCCCCGACAACGTCGTATATTACGAGTGAACATGGATTTACTACAACTCAAAGAATACCAGGCCAAGAGCTACGCGGAGTCAACAAGTCGCGATGGCTATATGAACTACGGGGACGACAACCTTTTCCCGCAGTACCTCATTGACCTGTACCACTCCAGTGCCACGCACAATGCCTTGTGCACCTCGATTGCTTACATGATCTTTGGTGACGGCGTGCAGTCGGACGACTTCGACGCCAAGCTGAAGGTGCAGGAATGGGGGCTCGACGATGAGATCCGCAAGGCGTGCCTTGACCTGAAGATACAGGGAGGGTTTGCCTTGGAGATCGCCTACAACCTCGGGCGGACTTCAATTAAGAAAGTGAAGCACTGCCCGTTTGAGCGCGTCCGTTCGGGTGAGGTCAACGACGACGAAAAAGTAGAGTTCTACTACTACTCGGAGGACTGGAGCGACCCCAAAATTGAGCCCGTAAAGGTGCGGTGCTTCAACCCTGAGGACAAGAACGAGTACCCTCACCAGATCCTATACGTGAAGCCGTTCTCGCCCGGTTCGTACTACTACCCAAAGCCCGACTACGTAGGTAGCATAAACTACATCGAACTCGACAAGGAGATCGGCACCTACCACATCAACAACATCAAGAACGGGCTGGCTCCATCGTTCACCATCCACTTCAAAAACGGGGTGCCCTCGGCTGAGGAGCGTTACAAGATCCGGAACGACATCGAGCGTCAACTCGGTGGAGCTACGAATGCGGGCAAGTTCATTGTGACTTACTCGGACCAGCCGGAGCGCAAGCCCGACTTCGAGCCGTTCCCGTTGAGCGATGCAGATAAGCAATACCAGTTCCTGAGCGAGGAGGTGGTCGCTAAGATCATGGTAGGCCACAGAGTGACATCGCCCATGCTGTTTGGCGTCATGGTCAGCGGCAAGCTTGGCGGCGGTCTGGAGCTCAAGACAGCGAAAGAGATCTTCACCAGCGAAATCATTGAGCCGTACCAAGACATCGTCACGCACAGCATTGAGCGAATACTCGAAGCGGCTGGCGTTCCTGCTCAGGTGGGACTCGTAGAGGCCGAGACAGAGGAAGCCAACGTGGAGGTCAGCTACACAGGCATCCAAATCAGCAGTGCGGTAGACATCATTGCCAAGGTTGGTACTGGTGAGCTCAACAAAGAGCAAGCCACCCAGCTATTGGTTGCTATGCTCGGCTTCGACCGTGAGACAGCTACCATGATGTTTGAAGACGTCGAGGTGCAAGCTCCTGCGGTAGAGATGAGCGAGGAGGCAGTCAACCTTGCCTGCGACTACCTGATTGAGATGGGCGAGGAGGAGGAGGACTACGAGGGCTGGGAACTGATTGATGCCCGACGGGTGGACTATGATACCGAGGCCCAGCAGGACGCCATGTGGAGCTTTGCAAGGGCTATTCCCGGCAGTTCTGCCGAGCGTGGTAGCCGTGGTACCTCTGAGCAGGACAACGACGTAATTCGCGTTCGCTACGCCTACATGCCCAAAGTGACAGGCGACCAAGGTGTTGCTACCTATAATTCACGCGACTTCTGCAAGCGCATGGTCGGAGCAGGCAACAGGGTTTGGCGCAAGGAGGACATTGCATCTGCATCACAAAGAGCTGTGAACCCCGGATGGGGACCAAACGGAGCAGATACTTACGACCTGTTCCTGTACAAGGGCGGTGGATCTTGCCAACACTTTTGGGAGCGTCGCACCTACCTACGCAAGAACAACAATCGGGTCGGGGTCAACCGAGCCCGTGCAATCATTCGTGAAGCAGGGCTGCCAGCTATGGAGCAGAACGACCGTCGGGTTGCAGTCACTCCCCGAAGTATGACCAACCGTGGCTTTTTGAACCCCCAAAACATCACAACCCCGCAGTAATGGCACTGACAGCTGAAGTTCTCTTTATCAACCCAGACTACCTCAAGCGCATTACGCAGCTCAACGGCAGTGTGGAGGAAGCAGTAATTGTGCCGGGTGTGATCTTGGCACAAGACAAGTACATGCAGCAGTTCCTTGGAACAGACCTGCTCAACAAGCTCAAAGCGGACGTGCAGGGTGGGTCGGTATCGGGCAACTATGAGATCTTGCTTGACTCGTATGTGCGTAAGGCTACGGCGTGGTGGTGCATGGTGGAGTTGCTACCCAACCTCTACGTCAAGCTCGACAACGGGGGTTTGGTTATTAGGTCAGCCGAGAACACCAATGCCATCGGCCCTGACGACCTGCATAGGGAGATCGAGAACGCCCGACAAAACGCGCAGTTCTACACAACACGACTGGTGGACTACCTCACCAACAACACGACGCTGTTCCCAGAGTACAGCTCAAACAACGGTGCTGACATGCTCCCTCAGATTACTGCCTACTACCAAAATGGCATGAGCATCAGCGGTGGCTATGACCAAGTAGACCCCGAACTGGCAAGACGGTTTCTCAAATGACCCGGGAGGAAAACGAGAAGGCCTTGCGTGCATGGCTGGCTAAACAAGAGAAAGAGCAAGACAAGCCAAAACCACAGACATGAACATTGAAGGGCTGATAACTTTGGTGCCACCTTTGGTGGCAATTGTAGGTGTGTGGGTGAACTTCAATGCAGAGGTGGCAAAATTGAAAGGGCGCGTCTACCGTCTGGAATCAGACAATCACGAGCTCAAAACCATGCTAAAGGAATGCGTCGAAGGCATCCAAGAGCTCAAAATTTTGCTGGCCAAAAAAGGTTTCTAACATGTACAAATACTTCAAGCTCACAGAGTTCGACAGCCCTGACCAGCCCGGTTCGGGCGAAATGATGGAGCCCGCAGTCGTCTTGGCGTTAGATAACGCAAGGGACCTTGCGGGTTTTCCGTTTGTGGTGACGAGTGGCTTTCGAAGTATTGCTCACAATCGCAGTTTGATCCGTGCAGGGCTTCCTGCATCGCCCAAATCCAGCCACTTGCTTGGATGGGCTGTGGACTTGCGTGTTGACAACAGCGAGAGAGCTTACCTCATGGTCGAAGCTTTGCTCGATGCGGGCTTCAACCGCATAGGCATCAGTCAGAAATTCATTCACGCAGACATGGACCCTAACAAAAAAAGCAATTTACTGTGGACATACTGAGAAAGGGCCGAACGGTTCACCACGTCGACCTCGACTTCATCAAGCGAGGAACAGACAAACACCTGCTGTTTATCTCCGACGTCCACTACGACTCCGTTAAATGCGACCGCTCGCTGTTGCACCGACACCTCGACGAGGCTAGGCGCATCGGGGCGGGCGTTTTCATTTTCGGCGACTTGTTCGACTTGATGCAGGGGCGGTTCGATCCACGGGGCAACTACTCAGAACTCCGACCCGAGTACAAGAGCTGTACCTATGTGGACGAGGTTATACAAGACGTGGGGGAGAAGCTGGCCGAGTACAAGGACGTCATCCGGTTTATCTCACGAGGCAACCACGAGACCAACATCGAAAAGCGCATGATGGTTTCACCCATTGACAGGGTGGCCCAAATCATTAACGCAGCAGGTGGCAGAGTAGAGACAGGAGGCTACGCAGGGTGGCTGGGCATCACTTGCCATCGAGGTAAAAAGAGTGCGAAGCGATTCATGGTGCATTACCACCACGGGTACGGAGGAAACGCGAAGCGGTCCAAGGGGGTGCTAAACAACGACCTTGATCTTGCACAGTTCCCTGACGCGGACTTTCTTGTGCGGGGTCATGACCACAACAAGTGGTACCACCCCGTTACGGTGGACAGGATCAACCAAAAGCTCAAGCTGGAACAGAGCATGCGGTACATTATGCGGCTGGGATCCTACAAGAAGCTGGGTGACAGGTTTGCTGGATGGGCTACGGAAAAGGGATTTAACACCCCAAGCCTTGGCGGGTGGTGGGTTCGCTTTGTGGAAAACAGAGACGAGTATAGGGTCGAGGTTAGGGACGCCTCGTAGTATATTGCGCACGGCCATCAGGTGGTCGAATCTTTGTTTTTTCATTCATTGGAAGAGCCTTCGGAACGCCGGGGGCTCTTTTTTTTGTCTCAAAATTTGGAAGTAGACATACTCTGTCCTATCTTTAGGACATGAATCAAGGGAAAAACGAAATGAAAAACTTAGATACCAACCCAAATCAAAAGCTCAAGAAGGGCGACAAGGTGCAATACACTCGCCAGTTCATGTTTGGCAAGACAGGCACGGAGGTTACTACCGTGGTGCTGGTGAACGGCTGTCAAGTGTTGTTGCAGAATGGTGAAACTATTTACTGCTAATCACGATGAGACCAACACCCCCAAACATTCAAGCTATCCTCGCTCAAGAGGGCTACGGAGGCATTAAGAAAGCCGTGCGTGCCAGCTACTGGGACTTGTTCAAAGCAGGTTACAATGCAAAAGAGATGAAAGAGACCCTGTGCAGGGAGTTTGGTACAGAGGATGCCTTCATTCGCAACATGATTTACTTCACCTTCAATGACTAAGAAAACCCTAAAACCCAACGGCATCTCCCACACGGTTATGCCTGAAGATCCTGCCAAGGACTACAACGAGTGGATGGAGCATATTACTGCCAAATCCATCGACCGCGACGCAGACATATTCAAGCAGAAGCTCGAAGAGCTTTGGGCTGACTTCAAAGAGCAAATCCAACAACACACAAAATGATGAAAGAAGAACGATACAACGGCTGGACCAACTACGCCACATGGAGGGTCAACCTCGAGATCATTGACGGGGACTACGATTACTGGAACGAGCACCTTGAGGAGATGGAAGGAGAGGACGAGGCAGACATCCAATACACCATGACCCAAATGGTAGAGGAGCACGTGCAGCAGATCATGGATGCCAACGACCCCGGTGACGACATGAGCAACTTGATCCGCAGCTATGCCAATGCATTCCTTGCAGATGTTTCGTACTATGAGATCGCGAAGCACTTGATTGAGCAGTACGAATTGGAAAAACAGGAAGCATGAAGGACTACTACGAACAGAAGAGCGGAGAGAGTCGCGTAAAAGGTGGGCTTGACCTGCCGTCGGTGTTCATGCCCGACAATGGGTGCATCTTCAAACCGGATCGCATGGAGGAGATGGGGTACACGCAGTACCTCGACACCCAGCACCCTGAGCGCGAATACGTCACGCGGTGGTGGTTCCGTGATGAGCACAACAGAGAGAGAGTACAAAAGGCTATCAAAGCACAGGGCTTTGAGGTCGTAACTATAAACCCCTAAACAATGGCACAAGCCAAAATCACGCGGCTAGAACCCGCAAACCCCCCAACGTGGTCAGGAAACCACGGAACCATGTATGCCTTCGACGTTGAACTCGACGACGGAACGACCGGAGTTGTCAATGCAAAGAGCCCCGACAAGTGGCAAGTAGGTGCAGAGGTAGAGTACACTTCACAGAGCACGCACCACGGCACGAAGTTGAGGCTGGACAAGCCCGGTTACAATGGTCTCCCCAAGCCCTATGCAGGCGGCGGTGGATCGAGCTCAGACAATACCAAGGGCATCATTGCGTCTTGGGCTGTCGGTGTCGCTATGCAGGTGGCTGACGTCTCTGCTCCTAACTACGACCAACAGGTCATGCAGTATGCACGCCTTGCCCTTGAGGCCCGCCGTCAAATCAAAAACGAGGTGGAGCCGTGAGCGGTTGGCCTTTCAAGTACAGCACGGGAGAGCCCAAGGACATAGGGCTGTACCTCGCCTGCTGGATCCTTGAGCATGAAGGGGAGAAGAACTGCCACTTTGCTTTGGTGGAGTACGACTTAGGCTGGGACATTGGCGATTTTCCAGATGATCCGGACTACTGGATGGAAGTTACCGACCCCCGCGATGACTTAGAACAAATGAAACAATACGAAAACTCAGTACAATGAAAAACTCAAACCAGCTATGGACTGTCAAGGACATGCAAACAATCAAAATGCGGCATGCTGATGGACTATCCGACAACGTGATCGCGGAAGAGCTTGGCCGCTCCGTTGAATCAGTCAAAAGCCGTCGCTGTGCGCTGGGGTTGAAAAAGAACAACCCTAAAAAGAGAGGCAGAAAGCCATCACCCAAGCAGGATGCCAAGTACACGCGGTACAAGGCTCAGCCTCGCAAGACGGTGCGCTACCTGTGGGGGTTGTTCGAGGTGACAAAGTTTTGAGCATGCAAGGTTTCATCATCAAGCACTTTGGCAGCATTGATGCCTGTGCGAAGCAACTGAACGTGGGTAGGTCGACGGTCTACCGCTGGATGCAGAGCTATCCCCGTGGTATATTGTTGCACGCTCCGGAGATCTGCCGGGACAAGAACACCACGGCCTTTCAACTGGTTGCCGAAGTGGCAAACAGGGAGGAGGAGCTGGAGAAGCTAGAACCTATTGCACACACATGAGTGACAAGAACCTTGCACAGGGTTGGATAGACGGAGGGGGCTACGGCTCCCTCCCTCCCAACTCTCACAAGAAAAGCAGCAAGTACCACGGAGGACCACAGAAGGGCCACTACCGAGGGGTTAAGACGTGGGACCCTTGGAAGCAGAGGTGGTGGGTCATACAGACGTACCCATGAGTCACGAACGGCAATTTTGTGGGGTGTGGATCAGCGCAGACGTATGGCTGGACAAGAGGCTATCGCTGGTGGAGAAAGCCCTGCTTGCTGAGGTGGAGAGCTTCACAGGCAATGGCAAGACCTTCCACAAAAGCAATGACACCATACAGACAGAGTACGGCATAAGCAAGAACACGATTGCAAGGGCTCTGCGTAAGTTGGAGCACCTGCAGTTCGTGGACATCCGATTTAACGGCAGGGTGCGTCACGTCTCACTTCGGGAAGGCAGACTCCCCAAAATGGAGAGGCAGACTATGCAAAATGGAGATGCAGCATCCCCAAATGTGGTCGCTACTAATACAACTAAGAAAACAAGAGACAATACAACTAAAGAGAGCAAAGCGCGCCCAAAGGACTTACAACAGGTTGTAGAGGCTTTCAAGGCGGTAGGATCGGCAGAGGAGGATGCGATGCAGTTCTACGACTATTACAGCGCAAATGGATGGACGCAGGGCCGAGGCAAGCCGATTAAGGACTGGAAGGCCGCGGCAAGGGGATGGATTCGCAGAAGCTCACAATTCAAACAAAATGAAAGAACTCGTAAAGGCACGTCAGGAGCTGGCCCAACGGACGGCTCACTCATTGAACAACATCTACGCCGCCTCGCGGATGGATCCGGTACAGGCATGGGTTGAGGGTGTCAATGTCCAAGCAGCATACAACAATCCCCAGACACAGGCCGCTGTGGAAGCAGCATTGATTGCCATGCTGGCCAAGACCCTCCGGTACTTGGACTACTCAAGGACCATCACGGCAGACCAAGACATCTTGGATGCGGTAGAGCATCTGCGGTTGGAGTTTCCAGCCATGAAGCTGGAAGAATGGGCTATAATTTTCCACCGACTCAAGACGGGGGAGTACCGCCCCGGCTATGAGCGTTTGAAACTTCCGGAACTTGTTGCTATATTCCAGCAGTACGAAGGTGAACGTGCTGAACGTCGCGAAGCCAATTGGGGTGAGCTCAAGAAGCAAACGCCCAACAATCTCGACGATGAGCAGGTGAAGGCCTTGTACGCACATTACGCACAACAACGCCGTGAAGCGAAAGAAGCCGCTGCAAAGGAAACCGAAATTGACCGCGTCCAAACAGACGAACGCGGAAGGTGGCAGCACATCCCGTACCCGAACACGCAAGACCACGAACCCTCGGGGGGCAATGGTGAAGAAGCTTGACGGGGTGTTTTCGCAGTATGTAAGGCTACGAGCAACCGACGATTCTGGTCATGGACATTGTTACACGTGTCACTCACGTCGGCATTGGTCGGAGGTCGATGCTGGACACTTCATGAGCAGGGCGTGCATGTCTACGCGATGGGACGAGGCGAATGTGCAGTTCCAATGCAAGAGGTGCAACGGTTTTCGATCGGGCGAGCAGTTCCTTTTTAGCAGGAACCTCGACGAGCAGTTTGGGGAGGGTAAGGCGGAGGAGCTATTCATTGCGTCCAAGCAGACCCGAAAATGGACACGGGCAGAGCTTGAGGCTATGTACCACCACTACAAACGATTAGTTGATGAGCTCCGAAGCTCGAAAGGCATTTGACAGCTGGTTTACAGGCCATTACAATGAGCTTGCAGCCTCCGCGATGACCTACCACGCGGACGGTTCAGACTTGCTGCACAACACCTACCTCCGGTGCGTCGATGCACTGGAACGCAGTGGGGGAGCAATCAACAACTTTGCAGCGTACTTCCGCAGGGCTTTGTGGATTGAAGCCACAAGAGGGACCTTCAAAAAGCTTTACACGTACCGTGATTGCCCTAACGATGAGCTCCCGAACCCTGACCCTACCCGGGACCCATTCGAGCGCGAGAACGCGCTTATATTGACCCGACACCTCGCATGGTTCGATCGCACCGTGCTCAGCCTGTACTTAGATGGCTATAACCTCAGGCAGGTAGCGAGGGAAAGCGGCATACCGCACCAAACACTATACCAATCGCTCCACCGGAGCAAAAACAAGGTTCGCAATGTTTATCGTCAGCGCACAAACAAGAGCAAATAGACTCAACACCTGCCGAGAGTGCGAGCACTTCGTCAAGAGCACACAGAGCTGTGGGCCTCTCGTGGTGGAAGCCTTTACAGAGTCAAAGCTTTGCGGGTGTCACATGCCTACGAAGACACGACTGAAATGGGCGGAATGTCCGTTGGAGAAGTGGCAGGCCGTGATCAACAAAGAGCAGCTTGCCGAGGTGCAGGACTTCTTGGACACGGTGGACAACGATGTGCGTCAGTTAACGGACCAAGACCTTGCTGACCTATACAACCGTATCTTGGGCACTAACAAGCAGGCAAGTAGCTGTGGAGGGTGCAACAGAGACATGGTGCAGACCTTGCGCAAACTGATTAAACAAAGCAAAAATGAATCCACCAAATGAAAGCTTCTACCTTGCGGTAGGCAACCTTGCCCACGAAGATGGGTTTTACATGAACAGGGAGGAGGCATTGGAGCGAGTTCAACGCGGTGTTACTCGCATCGGACTACAATGGGCGGACATTATTGGCCCCGTCCGGCACAGGCCGTTTGTGGATGCACGCAAAATGGTAAGCTTGTTTTTACGTGAACAAGGCTGGACATTCAAGCAAATAGGCAAAGTCATGAACAGGGACCATGCGACAGCAATGCATCACACGCGAACCCTGTCGCACTTGATGGAGTACGAAGGCAAGACTCGTTTGAAATACCAGGAATTTTGCAGCGCATGAACCCGAAACCACTTACCTTCCGCAAGGCCAAGCG
>Ga0187219_1000320_pt1 | contig 22868 bp, 4 predicted proteins | sample 13SPOviralmetaG_FD_130162 | JGI IMG/M metagenome (GOLD analysis project Ga0187219, IMG submission 130162) | Marine viral communities from the oligotrophic San Pedro Time Series (SPOT) site, San Pedro Channel, CA, USA - 13 SPOT_SRF_2010-07-21... | ecosystem: Environmental > Aquatic > Marine >... | reverse complement strand
TGCTTAGGAGTATCTCTTCTCTCTAGTTCGTCAAGTAAAACATTTTTAAATTTAGTTACATTAGTAAGTTTATTATTTTTAATACCTAAACGATTTTTTAAACCTGCAAGATCTCTACGAATAATCTCTTCGTTAGTAGAGTGCCAATCGTTTATAGTTTCATTAAATCCTTCATGCTTAGCATATCTTTCACTAACAGCCCCATTCTCATAAACATTAATTGGTAGTAATGCAGTAGATTGTACACCCATTGTAACTTCTTTTTTAGTCTTAGGTGCAATTTCTAGTTGTATACCTAACTCACTAAAGTCAATTGTTTGTGTGTTTAGCGGAATACCATTTTCATCTAACTCCATTGGCTTGTACATTCCATTCTCATAAAATGCATCAAACTCTCCATCAGTACTTTTAACTCCTCCTACTTTAACTACAGACTCAAATATCATATAGTCAATGTTGTTGGCACTCATGTCATCATTAATTTCTTTGTATGCGCTGTTAGGCATAAGTTGAGGCATAAGTGGAAACAATGCAAATTTATGGAAAGTTCTAAGCTCTACATTATCTTCTATAAACGGTGCAAACACTTGCGGCTTAAGCGGAGGTAATAGCGCTATCTCTTCAGGTGCTATATCCTCTTCAAGCATAAGTTTTTGATACACGTTTTCTTGCTCTTCACTCCACTTACCAGTTCTCCACAGTAAGCTTCTGTAGGTATCTAGATGTATAAATCCTCCACCATCAAACTCTTCCATATTAGAGTATGCATCATCAAGTGCTGAAACGTTTGCATTAGGATCAAGCACTAGCACTGCTGCTTTATACTTTTCTAAGTATGGAGAATCAACAAGAACATCTGCTCTGTGTGCTACAGTTAGTTTATCGCTATGATCTTTTGAGTGTCCTAAATTAGGCATGTTTTCATTCATCCAAGCTAACAGATCTGCATTAGATGTAGGATACGTTTTTGTACCAGATACACCAGAAGTTCTTTTAAACAAGTCTGTATATAGTGCAAGATCTCCTAACAATAACTTTGCTTGCTCATTTACACCTATCAAATGTAAATATGTAAGCTGTCTTGCTATCGACACTGCAGTACTCATATCTATGTTTACTCCATTATCATCCTTGTCTTTATATATTTGTTGGAATCGTTTAACTATTTTAGTATCAAGTCCAATATTTTTATATTTTCCGCCTTTAAATTCAGAGAATTCTTCTTGAATAGTTCCAAGATCTCCTATTGTAACATCTTCTACAGTAGTTTCTAAAGTTCCTGATGCGATCTCCTGTATAACACCAAGGTTTTTTAAAGCTTCAAAGTTTTTAAGTGTTTCAGAGTTTAAAAATCCTACAAGGTCTTGAGTATAGGTATTAGCAATATCTCTAATTTTAATATCTGTAGTAGCTTTCTTCAACTGGCTTGTTGGAATACTAATAAGACCATTAAAGAATCTTAAATTCTTACCTTGTTTATCTAAGCCTTTAATTCTATTAAGCTTAGACTTAGGGTTTCTTAGCTGTTTACCTGCTAGCCGTATCTCATCTGCTAAGTACCCTTTAAGAACACTTACCATTTTGTTTTCAGACATTCTAAAGTCAGGCGTCAAGCCGTCTAAACTAAATGCGTATTCAGTTTTCTTATCAGCTGTACGGATTACAGGATGTATACCTTGAAATAATAAATTTGCATGCAGCGCTGCTATGTCTGAAGGGCTTGTTTTAGAAATATGTTTAGCTTTACCGCCTATTACATTTTCTTTTGCCCCTTCAAGTACACTTACTTTAAATTCTAATAAAGAATTTTCTGATTTAGATTGTAACCAGTACGACCCTTTATAGTTATCTATTTCAAGTGCATTTTCAATAGCTTCATCACTCGCATTGTATTTTTCTGCTATGTTATCCATAGAAGTTTTTAAAGTAATACCAAATGCATTCTTACCTTCTGGAGTTCTGTGCTGCAAATCAATAGCTTGAGTTGTATGTTCTAGCTCTGCCTCTACAAGTGTGTTGATATTAGCTTGTATGTCTCCTTCTAGTATGGCCGTCATGTCCGGATTCTGTGCTATCTCCTGCAATACAAACATTACTGCATCACTTACATCTTCATCAGACTCATATGACTCTATAAATGCTGGTACGTTAGAAAACTTAATACCTATTACAGATAGTACTCTTCTAGCTTGTTCTCCTGTCATAGGAGTTGTTGACCATTCTTTTATAGATTTACCTTCAAATACTTTTTTATCAATATTGACTATAAGCTTACCTTTAACCATCTTACCTACACCTGCACGTAACACGTCTTTAAAGTTAAGCTCCCAAGCTCTTTTTATTTGATTGTATACTCTATCACTGTTACTGTTTATTGTAGTCTTACTTCCATCTCTAGAAATAAGATTCATTAAAAACTCATTGTTAGACTGATTAAACTGCATAATAAATTGTGTAAGCAATTTGATCTTAGGTCCAGACAATGTCTTTATATCAGAATCAAGTCCTAACCTTTCTATTAAAAAGTTAATTTCTTTTTTAGCAGGCCTTAGTGACATTAACTTAGGAAGTATTTCGTCTTGTGGCAGTCCTGTAAGTTCATTATACAAGTAAGCCATAGTGTTTCCAAAATCTGCTAATCTAGGCAATCCGCTAGTATTGTATTCAAAATATGAAACACCTTCTGAGTCTACGTTACTTTTAGGTAGAGTAGACAGTAACAACTTAAGAGGTAAAGGCATTACAGAATTAGGATCAATTTCATGAGATGCTATACCATGTAAACTATCTCTATTGCCTTTATTCTCTTCTAACGCCGCTTCAATCTCTTTGTCAATATTTATTTTCCACTTTTGTAAATACTTACCGTGCTCTTTTATTAAATACGACCAATTGTCTCGTATCTGCACTCTAGTGTCTTTAAGCTTTTCTATTTCTCTACGTACTCCAGGAGTAGTTGGCATAGCTTCTAGCATTTTTATTTGCTTACCTATACTTCCTATAACTTTGTTATATACTTTATTCTTTTCTCCCGGTCTACCGTACAATTGTACAATAACTTCACTTAGATTTTTTGTTTTCTTTTTGCTAAAAAAGTCTTCAGCAGTAAATAGATCTCTAGACGCCGCCAGCTGAAACAGATGAGATGTCATACCTTCCATAGCATTATTAATCAGTGTAGGAGAAGGCATATTCATTTCCATGTATGCTTCAGACTCTACTTCTAATAAACTAACCTTAGATGTAGGATTTGCATAGTACCCATTATTAATATTAGCAAACAATGTGTCTACCTGACTTGGATTAGAGAAAAAGTTTATAAGTTTTAGCAGTCTATCAAATACCTTTTGTATAAAAGATTTTTTAACACGCTGTCCTACTTTATATGTTCCATTTGTTAGAACATACTCTCTAAATTCTTCAGCTAACCATTCGTCAGCTTCCTTATCTGTAAACTCAGATAAGTTTTTCATTTCACCTTTAAACGTTTTAGACTTACCTTTACGAGACCTTACCTCACTATATAGTTCTGACCGCTGCTCAGCTGTTAAGTAACTTAATACAATAGCGTGATATGCTTCGTGGTATATTACACCATCTACATTCATCATATCAGACAATAGTATTTTACTGTCTTTAGTAAATTTACCAATACCTTTACCATCTATAAGACCTCTAACAAATTCTAAAGATATTACATCGGTAGGCATATTATTGTTAAACCAAGCTATCTGTGCGTCTAAGTTTATAGACGGCTGTGTTGTAAATCTATCAAGCATGAACGGAGAATCATCTTCTTCGTCATCTGCAAAATCATCATTTTCATCAGACTGTCCAAACTTAAGTTTCTTTTCACCTGGCACTTGTGTGTCATCGTTGTTCTCTCCGCCAACTGCTTGTATTGCACTTTCAGAAATAGACTCTTGCTCAGATGCGCCCATTGCAATAGAAGGCACTTCTATACCTGCATGTCTAAGTATAGCAATATGCAGTGCATTTACTTTATACTCATTTAGACCCGGCTTCATAGCGTCTACTACGTTAGGAACGTTTATTGTAAATGACTCTCCTGGCTTATATGTTTTACCTTCAAACTCAATTTCTTCATTTACTGTAAACGTAATGTCTTCCGGCGCCCCTTGCACTTGTGCTACAACTTCAGCAAACTCTTCGTCAGTCAAAGGTTCTTGAGTTACCTCTACAACTTCACCACTTTCGTTTACAGTAGTTTCTGTGTCATCTTTATATGGATCAGGTTTAGATTCTTTACCGCTTTCAGTAATGTCATCCATTTGCTCTGCAGTTTTTAAAGCCTTTACACCATTAATTCCATGCTTCATGTACATGTTTTTATATTGTGGTGCATTCTTTTGTCCATCAGATTTTGTTCGCATGTCTACCTTTACAGGTATTTCTGCCTTGTCTCTTCCTGCTCCTGATAATAAAAACTCAGTATAGTTATTCCACTCTTTAGTATCAACTGTTAAATCGTCTGCTACAATAACTTCTGTAAACGCATCATATTCAACTTTTGATTTGTTATACTTTTTACCTTTAGCTTTTTTACGTTTCTTATCATTTTCTTTCTTAGTAGTAGATCTTGCTTTAGAGTCTTTATCTAAGGTATTAGCATTAACGTGTGTTAAAAGAGTTCCTAAGAATTCTCTAAATTGCCCGTTAATTCCTTCAGCTTTATCAGGAAAAGCTAAGTCTTGGAAACTAATATACTTATCACCAAATACTACAGTATCGTTTTCAAAGTATATAGAGTAATCTGTAAGAGCTCTACCTTTTGCAGACTTACCAAAGAATATAATGTCTTTAAGAATGGCTTGTACGCCTTTACCTGCATTACCTGGATGTATTACATCCTCTTTACTAACTTCACCTGCTTTTATTTTAAGATCGTTTGTAGCAAAAAGTCTAAGTAAATTATATACATTTTGTTGTTGTGCATCTGTAAGTGTACTTAAAGCCCCTTTAACAAGATTGCCTCTAACACCTTTACTATCATTAGTAGTACTATAGCTGCCCTCAGCCATGTATATGAATCCATTTTTAACAGACCACTGTTTACCTCCAACATTTATAACAGCTCTTCCGCCCGGACGCTTACTGTCTTCTTTAGCTTTAGCTTTAGTCGCAACTTTTAAATCTATATGCTGTATGTCTTGCTCTTTGTCTACAACTCTGTGTAATACACCACCGGGACCGTCAGGAGAAAAAATAGGAACACCTTTAGCTTTTCCTTTTATAAAAGTATAAACAGGCTGTGTTATATTCATAACATCTGCACGAACTCCTTGGTATCTTTCCTGTTCAGCAAGCACCGCTTCTTTTGGAGTGCCGTCTTCTTTAAGATCTTTGTCAGATGCATATCTATATCTACCGTCTGCGTCAAATAATTCTGCATTAGGTAAGCTAGTATATGCAATACCTCCATCAAATTGTACAGGTTCTAGATTAGCATCTACTAATACAACTTTAATATCATCTAATTCAGTATTGTCATTTGCAACAAGATCTGCGACTGTTCTAAAATTATCTTTCTTAGCTACAGAATCATAAAATACAATATCATCTGACAGCTCTGCATTAACAACATTATTTTTAGTAATTACAAGAAGTTTATTACCAGTCTTTTGAGACCAGTCAGTCATTTCTTCTGTAAATTTATAAAATCGCATTTGAGCTTGCGCATGTCGCAGTCGCATAGATTCCTGCGGCGTTAGATCGTTTTTAGCTTCTAACTCTTCTACAGTATTCATTGCAGCAACATGATTACCTGCTGTTTTTAAGAAAGGCAACGCAAGTACAGATGGTGCAAAATTAAAATCTCGTTCCTCTATATCGCTGTCTGCTTCTTGTGCATCTCTAGTGTCAGGCTCTTTATCACTCTCTTCTTTTGTTTCCGCAGCAGGAGGAGTCATAACTTCTTGCAAATATTCATGAAAAGAGTTAACAGCTGCTAAAACTTGATTCTCAAGTTCTATAGCTCTGTTGTTAGCGGGTATTCTCTTATCGTATTCTTCAATATCACGACGTATTTTATCAAGCTCGTCTCGCTTTTTACCTATACGCCCTGATGCCTCTGTAAGTACTGCATCCTCTAAGGCTGAAATTTCATTTTGTGTTCGTTGCAACTCTTCTAATAAAAAGTCTACATCTCCTTGCGTTTCTCCTTCTTCAGATAAAATCTTTAATTGTCCAGTTGCAGCATCGTACACTTCATCTAAAGCTTGTACAACACTTTCTTTGTATATTTTAAGATTCTTTAATGCAGTTTGTAAATTATCTAGGTCTGAGTTTATAAGATCAAAATACTCGTCAGATAAATTGTTAGCTGCAACCATATCTCTAAGCTCGCTTATAAGAGACTCGTCTACTGTAAACTTTCCGTCTTGATTACTAATAGCTAATTGTGAAAGCTCAGACTCTGTAAAGTATCCATCTTTTAAAAGATCGTCAAACAATGTAGTAGCATCTAATGCTCCTATATAATCTCTAAGAGCTTCCATCTTATTCTCATAAGACATGTTAGAATCAACTACACCTTGTATAGTTTTAATTTTTTCAGCATTATCATTAAGAGTATCAACTTTTGCTTGTAGTTTTTCTAAAGCTTTCTCTGCTTCTTGTAACTCTATTTCAATTTCTGCTTGTATTGCTCTAGCCCCTTCTACACCAAACGCACCTCTTCTACCAATAGCATTTAAATTAACATAATCTCTACCTTGTTTTGTAGTACGATTCTGTACAGCTCGTATAATTTCTGAGCCCTGCTCTGCTAATGTATCTATTTTATTTTTAAGATCCTGTATAGCTGCTTTCTGCGTTTCCATGTCTGCAGCAACACCTTCTTGTAACACATCTATAGACGCTTCTAACCCTTCTAAGTTTATAGACTCTATAGTTATTTCTTTAATATTAGCAACTTCTTGTAAAAACTCTGCATTATAAGACTGATACTTTCCTGCTCCTTCATCTAAAAGCTCTTGTATTACTTCTCTTTCTTCTTGAGCTTCCGGGCTATTATCATCTTCTAGCGCTTTTAATCTTTTAGCTAGCCTAAAATCTTCAGCTGATGGAATTCTAACAAGACCTTTGCTGCTATTATCTTTATAGATTACTCTAAAAGTTTTAACATCTCCATTTTTATTAGTATAGTCAAACTCAATAATTTTGCCTTTATACTTTCTAGACAAAGACTTTTGTTCTGGATTCAAAGTTTCCTCTTCTTCCTTAGTTAACATATCTTGTATAGCGCTTTCAGTTTGTTGAATAACTAAATCACTAGCATTAGGATCTCTAAGCATTTCTGCAAGCTTAAGTGCTCTATGTCGTCGAGCTCTTAAACGTCGTAAATCTTTTAATTTATTAGATATGTCTTCTTTATTTTGCTCGTAACCTGTAGAGTCTTTTTTTCTGTAATTTTCTAACAACTCTTGCTCTTGTGTTGATAAATCTGGAGCAGTTCCGTTTTGGATTTCTTTAGTAAGCTCTACTAAATCTTCTCTTACTTCATCCATTTTTTCTAACAGTGCAAAAGCTTCATCGTCTTTACCTTCTTGCTCTAATCTTTCCGCTTCTTTTTCTAGTCTAGCTGCTTCTACAGCCATTTCCATAGCTACAAGATTTGCATCTCCTGGCTTAGTAAATTCTTTTATACCTAGCCTTTTCTTAACTCTTCTTCCCGCTGTAGATGCATTTATACGGCGCTCTAATGGCCCGCCAACATCCATAGTATCATACATAAAATCATTAAACTTTTGCATGATACTTCTATTATCTTCTTCGTCTTTCGCAGGCCTATCTTCAACTACTTCTAAACTCTCACCTGTTAATGTTTCCATTTCTTTGATAAGCATCTCTTCTCTAGCATCTACATCTTTCATAGATGAATATGCATGCGCTAACATTTCTCTATACTCTTCACTTATAGCAAGACCTGCAGTAGCTTCGTATGCTTCTTTAATTGCTTCCGCTCTTTCTAAATGAGATTCTACAACTTTTTGTTTGCGATTATTTAAAAACTCTTCTCTTTCTGTTTCAGACATGTTATCTGTTTCAGAAGCAAGATTAAATTGAGTTTCAAAATCATCGTTACTCATATTTTCAATATCACCCTTTAAAATGTCTGCTATGTCTCCATAGTATCCAGCTTTGATTCTTGTTATTACATAAGAATACCAAGCATCGTGATCTGCATTTTTATACTCATAATCATTGTTAGTGGCAATAGAAAAATCTCTTTTATCATTTGCATTTTTTTGACGTACTAAGTTGTCAAAGTTTGCTTTTACAGCTGCAGCCGCATCAGGACTTTCGTTCATAGCTTTAACAAGCGTAGATACATTTTTATCAGCTGCTTTAATTTCATTCCATCCTTCTGTAGCAGAAAAACCATTCCACCCCATTCCATATTTCTTTTCTCCTGTTTTAGGATCGGTTTTAACAAATGACGGAAGTCCAAGTCCCCCTAATATAAATCCTAAAAAGATTTCTTTTTGCCCTTCATAGCTACCGTAAGCCTCACCAAATGCATCATCAGTATGATTTAGTATCGCGCCAATTGCTTCCATGTTACCAGGATCTTTACCTTCTGTGTAAAAATACTGAGCAGCTTCCTGCCCGGATAAATTAGCTAACCCTTGCCCACCTTCTTCTACAAATCCTTCATATAAAGGACGCTTAAGCATAGCATGCGCATGTCTTCCAATGTTTCTGAACTTACCAAAATCTTTATATGCTTCTTTGTATACTCTAGCGCCGTCTTTAATATCTTCTATAATTTTATTCTTATAGCTTTTATTTGCAGTACGCATACCTTTTCCAAATATTCTTGGAAACATTAACATGTTACTATATCCTACAAGTGCAGCATTTGCTGCAAATACACCGTTAGAAGTTTTTACAGCAATGTTGTGCATCTTAGCCTCTTCTTCTTGACTAAGCGGAGTGCCTGGATTTTCTTGAGCATACAATGTTTTTAACTTTTCTAAAGTTTCATCGTAGTTATGTCTTGCTTCTACTCCTGACTCATAAAATGCACCGGTAGCTAATTGTCTAGCAGATCTAAGCCCATCGTAAACAGATTGCTTATTTGCAACTTTACGCATAGTCTCAAGACCGGATACACCTGTTTGGCCTAATACACCTTTGTTTGCTTTAGTAGCAGCTGTTTTTAACGCTTTACCAGCTCTAGATACTGCAAGAGCTCCTCCAAGTCCTGCAGTTAAATATTCAGATATTACAGCACCTGCAACAAACGATAATCCGTTAGCAAGGCCATCTGTCCAAAAGTTAGCAGCCCCTGAACCAAAAGCTTGGCCCATAATATTTTGTTGCGTTTCATACGACGTATAATAATTAGGCAGCTTTTCGCTTAGATGTTCATTTATATTATCTAAACTTTTTTGAAAATCATTATTAAAAAACTTGTTTAAACCTTCAGAGCTAGGACCGTTTTTATAGAAGTCTTGCGCAACTTCATTTATACCTACACCTAAACCAATTGTAGAACCTACAACGTTGTTAAATATACTAACTGGCATTTTAACACCATAAGACCTAAAAGCTTTTTCAGCAACGCTTTGTCCTTCAGCTCTATAATCATCTACATTAGCATCTAAAATATTAAACGGACGATCTATATATTTATCATAGTTGTCAAAATCTCTGTCGTCACCATATACACTAGTACCTTTTGTAGCAGTGTTAGATAGTGTGTTTAATCTGTCTGTACTTCTTTGGCCTTTAGTTATAGGCAAAGTTTCTTCAGGCGCAGTTTGTTGTGACTTGTCTGCAGATAAATCTTCAGGGCTTACTAAGCTATCCCAATCAGTTACAGATCCTCCAGTTTGTTTTTTATTTGACATACTAGTAATATTGATTAATTAAGGTATCGTTCATTATATCTTGTCTCTTTGCTAATACGAGCTCTTTGTTTTTGTTTACATACTCTGCAAAATTTTCATGATTGTATCCTGCCTCGTCAGTATACAAATATAGAACTTCTTGGCCACGCATAAAGTATAAACTATTGTTTTCATCTTTCTCTACAACTTTATCTTGGCCTAGCTCTTTAATAATTATTTGTTCTAACTCTGTACTGTTACGTCTTTTAGCTTCATCTATACCTATACGTCCCTTTGTAACATCCAAACGTGCTTGGAAATAATCTGCAGTAGTTAACTGCTTTCCGCCGTTCTTTTTGTTTTGCAACGTAAACGCAATTCTTTCGTTGTCTACAAAAATATGCTCTTGCATGCTATTTGCAACATCGTTTGCCCAAGGAGATGTTCCATCAAGACCCGGCTTTGCTACTAATTGCGCATATTCTGTAGTAGTCTTAGCTACACCTTCTTTTTGATAAGACACATTATAAGTATTAGGCCTATTTCTTAAAGGATTTCCTATGTTTGCACTTGTAAGCTGTACACTACTCCAACTGTCGCTAATACCTTGTCTGTCTTCTTGCTGTGTTAAATTAAAATCTGCTTCAGGGTTAGATGCTTTTAAAGACTTATTAAATGCTGTTCTATACTTAGCACCTTCTGGGCCTGCTGCATATTTGTAAGGTTGAGAAGTTTCATAACCACCCTCTTTAAGCCATCCTTCGTCTAACAAATCTCCTCCTAAATCAGTTTTATACGTATACATTGATTTTGCAAGCTTTTTCATCATAGGAATATCTTCCTTAGTCCAATTAGCATTAGGCATAGCTTTATTAAGAGCATCTAATTTTTCCATCTCATCCATAAGTTGTTCAGATTCAGTGTCTATAAACATACTAAAAAATCCTTCTTCTTGTGGGCGCTCCCAATCTCTTACGTTATTTAAATCTGTAAACTGCTCATATATTTCTTCTCCTGCATTCATAAGAAGTTTTACTCCTCCCGCAATTACGGCTCCTGTTGCAGCAAAACTACCACCAAGTATAGGAGAAACTGCAGGAGCAAGTGGGCCAGTAACAGCTCCTAATCCTGCTCCAATCGCCATTCCAGCAGCTGCCCCAGTAACAGCAGATGTAGTTACACCATCTGTAATTTCACCTACAGAAGTTTTGTTAAATGTTGAATTAGAATTAGTAGTTAACATGTTTACAGTTTCAAATAAATCTAAATATCTATTTGAACCATCTATTTCTGCTTGTTCTGCAAATGCTCCATAAACTTTTTCATACTCTTTATAAGCAGAATTATTTCCAGTATTTTTAGCTACGTTAGCATATGTAGTGTTTCTTGTTTCTACAACACTGTTTCTTTTCTTTTCTATCTGCTCTTCTGTTAAATCAGCATTACCTGTTATAACGCTTGCAGAAGATGTAAATGATGATTTATTTTCATCTTTCTCTTGATATACTTTTGTAGTTGTTGGAGTACCTAACGTTGTTCTTCTGTCTGCAAACTCATCGTTTGAGCCACCAACTGCGCTTTGATACTCAGCCCGTCTAGTAAACGATCTTAACCGATCTTTAATATTAGCTTCTGCCATTGCCATAAGCTCTTCTGGAGTAGCATTAGGGTTAGCCTGCTTTAATTGTATAAGTGCAAGCCTTCTAAAGTCTTGATCTCCTACTTGACTTTGCACATATGTATTATATACATCGTTTATATATGCTTCTGTAGAATTTATATCTTTACCAAAGTTTTGCACTAACCCTGACATTTCTCCGTTATAGTCAAGCTCTAATTCGTTTTGCACTTGATATGGATTTTCTTTCCACACACCATTTTCATCTTGAATGTAAGATTGATGCTGATCAAAAGAATTAGTACCAAAATCCCAAACATTGTTACCTTTAGCTCTTTGCTCATTTATAAATGCAAGCTCATCTTGTCTAGTTTTATAAGATTGCTGGCCAAGCTGTACACCCCTATTTGACAACAAAGAGTTAGTAGCATCATCTATTGCTAGTGATGCTGCTCCTGACTCCCAATTACCATTTGCTGAATAATCTTGTAATATATTTTGTCCTTCTGCTTTTGCATTGTTTACAAGCCACTCGTCGCCTTTACCTACCTGCACTTGTGCGTATGCTCTGTCTAGTAAAGATTTCTTTTCTAGAGTTTCATCATACCTGCCTCGTAAAACTTCTGCAACTTTAGTATATCCTGGATCGACATATTGACTTTGCATAGGAGTTAAATTGAATTTTGCCATAATATATTTTTATATTTTTATCTTAACTAAATCGTCGAACACCTAACACTCTGTCAGGGCTAAATGAAGCTTCAGTAACTGCTCCACCACCTGTAGTGCCTTGATTCCCACCAAGCACTAAAATGTTTCCATCATCATCTGTACCTGCATAGAATCCTACGTGTCCTGTATTAGCATTGTCTGACCGCTTTCTAGCTGCTACATTGTCTGTGTAGTTTCCTTTTGGATCTCTCCACATAACAACAACATCTCCTACCTGATAATCACCTGCGGCAACTTCTGTACCCTGAGTTGCAAAACTTCTAGCAGACGCAGTACCTTGATGTTCGTAACCATTCATGTTAAGAATAGAACCTGTAAAGGCTGCGCACCAAGCAGTTTTAGAAGGGTTATCTATTGTGGCAGTTCCTGCATAATTAGTAATAATTTGAGTAAGAAGCTCTGTATGTTCAGTTTCATTTTTACCTAAAAATGCATTTGCCATTACCATGTTGTTATTACTTTCTATAACGTTTTGCGCAGTTGCAGTGTCAGTTCCTATAGCAGTTTGAACAGTTTGCGTAGCGTTTTGAGGATTTACAGGATTATTATTTACCTGCGAATTTACTTCATTGCTATTTAAAACTATTCCTTTTTCCATGTAATCTTTAATTGCTTTCTCTTGATCTTTAGGAGATAGCGCTCTTCCTAACACACCTGAGCCTCCATCAATAGCGTTTGCCATTAATACTGTTGCATCAAACGCCTTTTTATCTCTATTAGCAGTTACAATATTAGCAGCTGCAGTTTCTACTGCACCTATTTTATTAGCTTGTTGATCTGCTTGTAGCTGTATGTTAAACTTGTTAGCATCTTGCTTCATTTTTTTTACTGACAACTCATTACCTACGTTTATAGTATCTGCTTTCATGCCTAACTCAGCTTGCATGTTATCAATAGTAGTTCTATGTTTCATTTCTTTATCTGTTATAGCAGCATCTGCTTCTGTCTTTTTGCTGTGCGCAACCATCATATTAATCATATCAGCAGGGCCGCCTCCACTAGTTTCAACAAATTTTCTTAATGCTCTATAATTAGCTTCATTTGTAGCTCTTTCTTTAAAAAAGTTTTGATATTTAAGTTGAGGAGTTTCTACTGCAGACACATCTCCTACTGCTCCCACCTGTGGAGCCTGAGCAGTATACGCAGCTATAGGAGCAAGCATACTTGAAGCTAAAGCAAGTTTATCTCCTGTTTTATACGGATTTTCAATTTGATTATATGTTGTAGGATTTCCAGATGTATTAACATTAGTCCCGTTAATAGTAGAATTTCCTAAAATTGTATTCTGATTCCATCCTTGATTACCTCCTTGGTAATTAAAATTAGGATTATTAGCAAGAAACGTATTAGCAGCATCTGTGTCACTTATTGGCTCTTGATACATATTAGCTTGATACATATCTTGATCAGCTCCATAATAACTAGCCTCTGTATCATAATAAGTAAAATCTCCCAGTTGCTTAAAATCTTTAGCAAATCTCATTTTTTCAATCCCTGGACCTGTAACTGACTCAAGCATTTCTGGTGTAACAGGTTTGCTTCTATCTCTATTTACAAATCTATCTAACCTCTCTGAATCAGATTCTATTGTAGGTAGTATATTTAAATTTGTTTTATCTTGTCTAGCAGCATCTAAAACAGGTTTATTTTTTGCAGAGTAATCGTCAAGCATTGCTTGTTTCATTTCAACAGAATTCATCATTTCTATATAATCTTTAGAAGAAGTTGGAAAACTGCTGCCCATATCTCGCATTATTCTAAACTGATCCTTTTTAGAAAGATTTTTAAAATCTCCCTCTTGAGCGTATCCGGCTACTTTAGAGCTTCTACCCGCTGCTTTATCTTGAGCAGCTGCAAGCGCATCTATCTGTTCTTGATTTCCGCCTTGTTGTAATATTTGTTTATGTGCATCTGCAAACGAATGCCCGCCATATCTTTTAGACCCATCTGTATTTACATAATCAGAAAAGTAATAAGGCATTTGCATACCTCCATGCTTTGCACTTGATACGCCGTCTTTAGTTTCTCCATGTTCTACTTCAGAGCCATCATCAATGATGCCACTTTCGCTATGTCTATTACCTTTAAACTCAACAGCATCTGACCCAGGTATAGGTATCATGCGTCCACCTTCAAGTTTCATACCTCCCTGCTTGTAGCCTTTACCATATTCAAATTTAGCATCTTCGTTTGCATAATCAGTTCCCCATTTAGGAATAATAGGAGATACAATCTTTCGCATTAAATTTCTAAATCCACTCTCAGTATTACCACGTTTTTCAAAACGTTTAACATCTCTATCATACTTTCTTAAAAACTTTTTTTCTTTACCTGCTTCTGTTGCGCCTACTAATTTTTGTTGAAAGTCTCTTCTTTTATCTTGCTCTCGCATCATCAGTTTGTCATTTAAGTAAGTAGCATGCTCTTCAGAGCGATACTTTATGCGGTCTGACGGTTGGTCTGCAAACATTGCGCCTCTTTGATCTAAAGGATTTATACCTAATCTTTGCTCTCTAGGCAATATATTTTCTTTAGTACCTATCATAGTAGTCGTTTGATTTTGTGTATCTTGACCATGCGGATTATCTTCAAAAGTTCCCTTACTGTGAAATTTAGTTCCACCATACAGCCCTACGTTATATCCAGGATTTGCTAAAGTATTATACTCATCTTGTGTTACTTCAACGTTTTCAAACTTAGATCCTAAATATCCAGAGTTGCCTCCATAAAATGCTTGATCTCTACCTACACCACCTAATTTATATTTCATACCGCCTTGCTTAGCTTTTAAAGCGTAGTTGCCTTCTCCAGTATCTATAGTGTTACCCATATCAGCGCTAGTATTTCCTACAGTTTTCATCTCTTCTTTTGTAAGCTCTCTTTGCTGCGCAGTTAGCTCATCTCCTTTAAGAGTACTTTGAAGTCTATCTTCTTTTCTAGCTTTACCTCTTCCTAAAACATTTTTTACCATATCTAATGCTGCTGTTGGATCTCCCATCAAAAGTCTACCTGCATCAGCACCTATTTCTGCTCCTGAATAAAACATATCACTACCATCATCTACCATTGATGACACAGCGCCTCCTACTAAAGAAGCTCCTATTCCGCTAGCACCTCCTGCAACATCTCCTCCTGCAACATCGCCTGCACCCACATCATCACTAAAAGATTCAGTTGGAGTACCATATTTTGTCATTCCTTGATCTTTGTCTGCTCCCATGTTTCCAAAAGGAGTTTCTATATATTGAGTGTCTGAATCAAAACTACTGTCTCCAGTTAATGTACGGCCCATCCAATCTTTACTTAGAAAGCCTCCAGGTTGGTATTTACGTATTCTTGAATATAAACTAGGTGCTATTTTTTTATTTTTTTTCCTATTATCTTATGTATTTGCGCATTCCGGCATTGAGGGAATACAAATTTACAAAATTTTGATTTAAATTATTGGATGTTAGGCGAATACCTATATAAGTATCAGCAAATTTCTTTTGCAAGTGCCACGGTTTTCTAGTGTCAATATACAAATCATGTGTGTTTATTCCGTAAGAACCATTTTGTTGCCAAGTAGCCTCAAACATATCGTGAACATCTTGATTACCTACCCAATCTACTGATCCCTGTGCCATATCTGGGTTTTCAAGCTGAAGTATGCTACCACTTTGTGTTGCTTCAAATCCAGAAGTTAACACTCCAGCAGGAGCATAATCCATAGATTCAATGTTTTCAGAACCATCAGAAAAAGTTGTAAGATATAAACTAGACATATCTCTAAACTTATTAATTTGCCATTTATGTGCTACCTTTCTAACATTTCTTAGATATACAAGTTCGACATCTCCTGAATGCTGAGTGCTGTTATATATAAAAAATGATGTAAATCCATCTTTATCTAATCTTTTATATCTAACATCTCTAAAATCTCCTTGTTTTGATCTATCAAAAACTTCTGATTCATATGAAATGTTTGAAAATACTTTTGATATATCTCTTTGCTTTTGACTATTAATAATTCCTTCTACCTCAAAAGGGTTTGTATATGCCTGTAGCATCTCTATTTCATCAACAGGGCTATGCAAAGTAATGTTAGGCTCAGGTAGAGAAGCATAAAAACATCCAGGACGATAAACAGAGTTATGTCCCCAAAGCTTCCAAGAGTGTACGTTAGGCGTAGAATATATACTACCCCAAGTAGCTGTTAACATAAAATGACCTGCGTCGTCAGCATCGTGCGTTCCTATTGCCTCAACAGAAGAGTAATCATGACTTGTTTTTTCCCAAAAAGGAATTGGCAACTCTTCCCAATTAAAGAAACTACAAAGACCTGATAGGTTACCTGCGCCACTTTTATAAGTATACAAATGCGGTAAGTAATCATGAAAAGATCCCCAAGTTTTAGATTCAGGATAATAAGAAAGCGTCCATCCTACTCTTGTCCACAATTGTACAGGATGATTAGGATCAGTTGTTCTAGAAGGTTGTTCTACAGATTCGTCTTTAATACTAACTAATCTTACACCTACTTGAACTGGAACTTCAATTTTTACACACGGAATTTCTTCAGTTTCTTTTTCTTCTTTTACTACAATATTTGTAGTGTCTATTATTCCGTCTGGAGTGTACAGTTTGTAATTATACAAAGCTTTAGTAAAAGACGAAATATTATCTAAACTTCCATTAAATCCTCCGTCAGCTACAAATTTTAAATTTAAATCTCTACTTGACCAAGCCTTTTCTATATTATAAGTTCCGTTACTGCTAATGTTTGTCATCTCTACATCTCCATAATAAACTGTAAGGTCTCCAGTTGTAGCTCCTGAAACTGTAAATTTTGTAACAATTTTTTTATCAAAAACTTCATTTAAAGATTGCTGCAAAGAACTTTTACTTGAACCAGTATGTGTTATTTTTTTATCTCTTATTTCCCATCCTGCGTCATATTCCCAAGCATCAAACACAGAGTCTTTTATAGAAACAGATTTTACAAACAAAGTTCCTTCTCGTGCAGCAATACCACCAAAAATAGAAAGCTTGTATTTAGTTTGATTTCCTGTCATAAAAGACACAGTAGTTGTAGTGTACGCACTTTGATTTGTAGTAGTATGAAATATGTTACTATTTCCTAAAACATTAGGCATACTTACTCTAACACCTTTAGATCCTTTCCACGTTATTTTAAATTGGTATTGAGTGTGCGCCTCAAGCTGTGCCATTATATAAAAATGAGGATCATCTACACCATAATCCATTTGAAACTCTCCAGAAGAAAGAGACCTAGGGGCAGCATCTTGTGCTATTTCAAAATGAAAATCTGCAGTTGTAGGTTGACTGCTGCTAAAATCTGTAGCATCTGAAAAATCAGTTATAGGTAAAAATTGATTACCATAAGAAAAGTCTCCATTTTCAACTCTTTCTATAGCAGGATATACTTTTAGTTCAAACTTTTTACTAGTTGGATTATATATAATTCTACCTTGTAGGTTTGAGCGGTCACTAGACCTACCTGCATACGGTTCAAAAAATTCTTTACCTTCTACTGTAGGTAAAAGCCCTCTTTTAGTTAAAAGAATTCTATCATTTTTTTCATCCCATCCACTTACAAATCCTGTGCCTATAATAGGGCTATCTGGTAATCTATAGTTCCATTTTTCATCATCAATGTTTTGCTTAAACCAAGATTCCATCCCATTCTTGCTTATTTCAACAAGTTTTTGTGATGCCATAAATACTTTTCCATTTCTTTTATCTACAAAGAAATAACCATGCTTAGTAATTAATGTGCAAAATTGAGAACTAGTTCCTCCGTATCCTTCTTCTGTTTGTAACAGCTCGTCAGGATCTTGTGCAAATATATCTCCAGATCCAATAAAAGCTTCTGCTCCGTCTTTTAATGCCATTGTTTGCTTACCCTTAGTTAGTAACAAACTGTCTTCCATATGAATATATAGAAGATTATTGAATGTAGCTAAGTTCCATAAAGCGCCTCTGTTTTTAGGCATGTCTTTATAGTCATTTGCTAGAAACACTCTAAAGTTATCTATAAGACTTCCAGGGTCTGACTTTGCAGATCTTTGAACTCTAGTGCTAAATGATGTAGGCGCAGATATTAAATTTGGCAAAGCAAACGCAGGCCTTGTATCATTTACTCTAGAATAATCTATATTGTATTTTATACTAGGCTGTGCTGTTAAATCATTATAAGTAGAAGGATCATACCCTTTACCATCTCTATCTTGTATAGCTACTTCTTTAAAAGAAGAGCCAGGAACATACACAGTATCTTTTCCTTCTTCGTGTCTAAAATTTATATTATCTGTAGTTTCAATAATAGATAAAATTGCAGAAATTCTAGACCTAGGATCCATAGTACTTATACGAGGATCAAGAGTTTGCCTAAATCCATATCTACACAAAAATGTATCTCCTCCAAATATACCATGTTTAAAATTCCCAACAGTACCATGTATGTTTGGGTGGTACTGTCCGTTTGGAGCTTCATTAGTCTCGTTAAAATACACACCAGCTTCACTAGGGTTTGTTTGAACACTTGCAGTATCGTATCCACCAACATATCCAAGAACATCAGACACTTCATACTCAACTTCATCATTAATTATAAAGTTAGCTATGTCCCTTCCAACTATTTGGAATCCTGTCCAAACTAAATTTTGACTGTCTATAGTACTATACACATCTGTTTTAAATGCTTCTAAATTAACAGTATGAACTTTAGTTGTTATATTATTTAAAAACACACTTGAATAGTCAGTTTTATTTGTTTTTATACCACCATACGTATCATTATTAAGCCCAGAAATACTTTTAGTAAAACCTAAAGCCATATGAGTTTCTCCGCCTCTGTTGTATAACCTATATCCAAACCCTGCAGCTGTAGCAGTTAAGACTTTATTTCCTTCTACAAATGTTTTGCATCTTTCTTTTATTACATAATTTGTAAGACTTGTTAAATTTGTAGTTTGACCAGAAATAAAAAAGTTAGATCTTATTAACTCAAAATTACAAGCGCTATCTACGTCTAGCTCGTGGCTAACTCCAGGTCCTAAAAACACCTTGTGAGTAACTGTATTTTGAATTGATATATGAGTTGCAGGCGCTATAGAGTTTTGAGTTCTTAGCAATTCAAAATTATAAAAAGCCATTATTGGAGATGCACTATCTTTTGGCTCGTCAATATCTAAAGGAGTTTTTACCCAAAAATCTTGACTACTACTAACACCTTCTCCAGGATCGTTAGGACATCCGCCAAGTCTTCCAGTTTGTTTATTGTAAGGAGTTATAGGGCCTTGCCCTAAAATTCTTTTATTTTTATGATCACGCTTAGCATGATAAATTCTAAATCCCTGCACTTTATCTGCAATCTCTCCTGGTATTTGAATGTCAGAAAGATCAAATCCTAAAATTTGAACTGTGTCACTAACTGTTCCTCCGCTTGCAACTGTCACACAATTGCCTGGTAAATTGTTTCCTTTTAATGTTGCAGTCCCTCCTTCAAATCCTATACCTAAAGCATTACCAACATTTGAGTCGTTAGGCCAATCAGCACTACTAAGTAAATCACTAAACAAACCACTAATAAGACCTCCTATTAATGGGATTCCTAAATCTAACATTAATTGTTCATGGCTTACTAAGATCCAATCGCTATCTTCTTGTACAGATACTACAACTCCAGTGTATTCTCCAGACCCCATACTATCTTCCATTGCCCACTCTATATTGTATTCCTCTCCTACTTGTACAGTAGTAGGATAATACTCAGCATGATAGGCTGTCATATGATTCATGCTATCTGTATTTATCACATTACCATGCTCATCTAACCAAGTTAAACCTAAGGAGTTTATATCATCATCTGTAATTGCTATATCATCTAAGTTTATAGTAATATTTGGAGATTCTGGAGTTGCTGTTGACATTCCGCTAACAAAAGTATGTTTAACAGCTGCAAACTCAGGATGAGAGTTTTTAGGAAAATGATGATGCCTAACTCTTGCAGGCTTTCCATTTTCAGCTTTATATACGGGATTTGAAAACGCTTCTGTACTAGGGTAGTACTCGTTTTCATTTTCCCAAAAATTCATATTATTTGCGCCTGCCTCTTGACTGTAGGATTTAACATGAAAGTTTTTTACATTACCTAAAGTTGATATTTCAGCAGAGTCTGTGCCTTGAAAATCACTATCACCAGACTCAACATCTTCTTTTTCATCTAATATAGCTTCTCTCCCTGGAATATGATAAGCATACGACATGCTACCATCGTTAAGTATAAACGCAATATAAAAAGCATACACTTCTCCTCGCATGTATCCTTTCATTTTATAGCAATTCCAAGGATCTCTATACCCATTAGCTTTGCTTGCATTTAAAGGCTCTACTTCTATAAAACCGTTTTCAATATTATCTGTAATTAAAGAGTAAGGATCAAAAGCAGTAATAGTACGAACTGTAGGAGTTAACTTAATATTTCCTGCATAAGGCTGAAAACCTATATCTTTTGTTCCTGTTAGATTTCCTAAATATAAAACATCATCTAATTGTGTAATAGTTTTTACAGTATCGTAAGATACCTCATCAATTATTACATCTTCAACAGATGTAGAAATATACCCTTCAGTTCCTGAAAATGTAATATTTACTATTTGATTATTATCAGCCTGTTGAACTCCAGGCTCAAGATTACTAAGTCCTACTTCTATATCATGTAATTGAAATGCAAATCTTTGATCTTCAATTGTTTGTATAACAACAGGTCTTAAAAATTTATAACAATCATTTATATTATTTACTCTCCACCGTATAGACTTTCCAGATTGACTACCTGCAGACGCCCCATCATATCTTTCAATAGGTGTAACGCTCTCTACATCTTCTACAATTGAAACAGGATTGTCTACTACTATATAATTAGTTACAGTTAAATCTACATCTACATACGCTAGGGCTAGCTGATATGTTCCTGTTACTAAAGCCCCACCAGAAGTTACACTATGTAAATTTATATTAGGTACAGGACCACTGTGTGTAAATAAGTTTAGTAAATCTACATAACTTGGATTACTACTATCATACCATTTATTTCCATATAATAGGTCTGGTTCACTTGTTGCTTGTTGCCTAGTAACATTTAGAGTTCTAGGAGGATTTAAATTATCTGTCCAATAAACTATAAGCTCTCCTTTTGCATTAATTTTATATGTACCTGTTATAGGGTAAGAAGCATTAAACTTCAAGTCAAGATCTATAGGATGCCCTTGACCATTTAACCAAATAGTTCCATCGCCTGGGTTGGTTACAGGAATTCCATCAATAGCAAAATACTCAACAGGCATGTTTAAAATAGTTATGTATTCATTGTTACTAGTAATAAGCCCTATTTCAGATCTTCCGTAATGAGGACTGTTAGTAAACTCTTCAGTATTAGGATTTATAAATTGATACCTATTTACAGAAAATACAACAATTTCATCGCTAGTAGTTTCTATGGCACCAATAACTTTGTATCCAGGAAGCTTTCCTACATTAGGCCCTTCATCGGTTCCTCGCTCATTGCCAATTGCTCCGTCAACTCTATTAATAATTGCGTTTCTTGCATACCTCCACGTCCCTTCAGGTTGATCTGAAGGATGTGTGTCTCTATGCATTCCTTTTGTAAGTCTACCCATTATCCTCTATATAATGTTTCTCGTTCATTCATATTTTCAAAAAATGCTGCATGCCTGTTTAAATTAGGAACAAGCCTAACCCATTGATTCATAAACGATTCGTATCTATCTATGTCTGGGTAGTTAGCAGAATTCCTAGCTTGAGAGCAGTATTGCTTCCACTTTTGATCTGCAAAATTGTAGTCTATTTTATTGTTAGGCTTATCAAATCCGCCTAATAACATTTGCTTGTACACGTACCAAAACATAGCTTCTTTATAACTAACGTCATCTGGAATCAAAGGATAACAATCATCATCAGTTGGAAGCGCCATGTAGCTTAAACAAACTTTACCTTGCATAAAAGATGTTTTAATATAATCTGCATCTACTATGTACGAGTCTTCACTTTGCGCAAATTCATTCACACACTCATCGCAATGCATGCTTTTATGAAACGTACCCGCACCATACTTTAAAGGTTCTAATCTTGCACCACTTCCAAAATAAATATTTTCAAGTACTAGCATTCTACTTTGTAGTTCTCTAAGCTCTAATACGTTAGACTTATACTGAGTGTCAAATTTATCGAAATCTGCAGTAACTAAAGTTCGTCTAGAAGATGTTAATTTGTCTACATCTGCATTGTACTCTTTTATATCATCTCTAAGACCTTTTATCTGAGTCACTAGTGTGTCTAGCTCTGTACTTTTTGCAGGACTGACAGACTCATTAACTGCTACTTGATTTATATAATACAAATCTTCAGGCAGTAAACATTTATTATTTCTAATAGTTAATACAGTTTGCTTTTGCACAAGTTGTGTAGCTGCTCCAATATGTTCAAGAGCCTCTCCTATCCACTCTACAGCATCTGTTACCCAATCTGCATTATTAGGCTTAAGATCTCTCATAACCTTTCTAATTACACATTTGCATGATGTATTTCTATATACTGCCATTGTATTGTATTTTATAAATTATCTATATTTGGTGTAG
>Ga0187219_1000315_pt1 | contig 22936 bp, 24 predicted proteins | sample 13SPOviralmetaG_FD_130162 | JGI IMG/M metagenome (GOLD analysis project Ga0187219, IMG submission 130162) | Marine viral communities from the oligotrophic San Pedro Time Series (SPOT) site, San Pedro Channel, CA, USA - 13 SPOT_SRF_2010-07-21... | ecosystem: Environmental > Aquatic > Marine >... | reverse complement strand
CCACAGAATGTGCCAGCGCAAGCACTGAGTACTCCTATTGCATGAGACGAAAAGAGATCAGCTCCACCTGTAAGTTGATCATTATCAACTAATCCATTATCATAGTTAGACCAATCAGTACGTTCAACTCGGGTTCGTTTATAATTAACTTGAAGTTGTCCTGCCATAGCACCGTGAACAGTACATCTATAAGTACCTAATCCACCGGTGCCAGATGTTTGTAAAGAGGTCGGAGTCCAAGTGAGTGTGTCTCCTTGAGAAGCTCCATCATAAGCTCCTTGACCTGTTGCATTATCATACTGAGCACCTGTACTGGCATCGATAATTTCAAGAGGATGCGATGACCCTGCTGTGTTAACGAGTTCAAGTGTATCACCAGCATATATGTTAATTGCCGGATTCAAAGCATTAGTATGTGTAGTCGATCTGTCAGTGCCTGATACTAACCAACCAGTGCTACCATCAGGAGTAAGTGTAAGTGAATATGTTTGTGCTTCACCTAACACTCTTGAAGCATCAGAACCTAACATAAAGTCGGGATGCGTAAGCCAACCACTATAGCTAGAAGAAGGCTCACCAGCTTCAACAGCAACAACATCTACATAAGCGCCTGAATAGTTTTGTCTTACATTTGCTGTAACTCGAGCGTCTTCACTTAAGTTTGTAAAAAAACCTACCTCACCCGAACTTTGTGTTACTGTATCAGGATCTGCACTACCTGTATAGTAAAAGCTTGTACTGCTAAAACGAGCTCCAGGCAAACCACCGGGAGATGGAATAGTTCGTGTAACTAAATCTGCTTCACGATCAGCAACAGGGCTCGAAGCAGGATACTCAGTTGGTTCAATAGGAAGATCGATTTCACAACGAATTACTCGATCGTCTGCTACGAGTATGTTAACTTCGTCTTGAGTCAAGCTCATTAAGATGAGACCGTCGAAGTTGTTTAGATTACTTTTTACAGTCATCCCAGCAGCAACGCTGCTTAAAAACGCCGGTTCATCTGTTCCAGGCTGTAATATAACTGTATAGTATTGCTTATCCATTTTAGTTATCTTCGAGTTTGAGTACAGTAAACGTAACGTCTATGTCAGTAGCACCGCCCGTGTTATTCGTAACGGTAACTGGCATAACTGTTTCGCCATCGTCAATATATCCGTATATTGCTGGTGTAACTTTAAATGTTGTGTTAGGTGAGGTTGCAACAAACTCAGCAATAACACCTGCACCTTCCGGAGGATCATCGCTCACTGGTCGAGATAAGTCAGCAGTTCGTGATGCTGCATCTGAGTAAATACGAATACGACATTCTTTTTCAGCAACAACTGTATAGAGGGCGTATGATTTACCGAGTGTAGTAAAGTCAACCGATTGGTTACCAGTAAATGATCCAGTATTTTTGAGTTCAGTAACTCGTGAAAGGCTACCGCCGCCACCACCACTGCTCGCTGATGGGTCAGCAATAACAATATCACCGATCATTCCACTATGAACAGTACAAATATACTTGTATGTTCCACTGATATTGCCGGGAACCTTCCAATAAAGAGTTCCTTCATATTGACCTTGTGCAGCTGAGCCTACTGACTTAGTACCGTCGTTTGCGTAATGAACAAGACCTGTATTATAAGCTGTTGTACCATCAGGCTGTCGTATTTCAAATGGGTGAGATGAAGTAGCACCATTTAATTCAAAAGCAACAGTTTGACCTGCAGTAACATAAACAGTAGGATTGTCACCGGGCAATTGATCCATTGTATATCTTGAACTGTCTGGTCCTACAACATAATAAGTTGAAACAGCAGTTGCTGCCATATCATGAAGATCAAGGTCAGCCATATCAACTTCTGTTAAGTCAGCAAGAGTACTTGAACCACTTGATGCTGTAAGCTGACCGGCCGATGCAGTCAATCCTGAGCCTGCGATTGCTGCAACTAAATCGACTATCGATTCCTTTTTAGAATTACTACTATCGTCATTATCGATAAAGCCAATAAAGTCACTAGCTACATCAATAGTACCAGCTGATAAACTATTCAGATCAGTACCACTACCACCGCCGCCACCTGAAGCTGCAATTGTAATTTCATTACTGTTAGGATCACCTGTAAGAGTAACATTAGCTCCTGGGCTAATCGTTAATGTGTCAGTCGCACTAGCTGCTTGTAATGAAACACCTGCAATAGCGATTGTAGCAAAAGAGTTCGTACTGCTTCCTCCACCACCCTGTGCAACCCAAGCATAATCAGAACCATCCCAACTTAATACTTCATTATTTTGTGCAGCTGAAGTATTAATGTGTGCATCCACATCACTGTTAGTGTATGAACTACCACCACCGCCGCCACCTTGAGCTACCCAAGTATATGTGTCATCACCATTTGCTTGTAAAACGTAGTTTGCTGCTTCATCGTTTGTGATAGCACCATCATAAACAAATGGAGATAAAGGATCAGTATAGTTTGTTATGGCTCCAGCTGAGGTGTCCGCGAGTAGCTTACGCCACTCACCGTGAGCATAGTACAATGCGCCAGTATCATGAGCGTGGCCTATTGCGCCATGATATACCGAAGCATCAACTGCTAACAGGTCAGCTTCTGTGCTATACAGAAACGAGATTTTATTCGGTTTGCCGGGATAGTCGATATTCAGGTTAGAGTCGAAAAGACTAACCGGTGAATTTCCTCCCGCTGAGAAGTATAACTCATTAAAGTTATCGTTGACTTTATCGAATGCGTTTCTTAACGGATCGCCTGTTCCGTCATTTGCCGTTGATCCGATTCCTATTGTTTGCTTGGCCATAGCAGGTTTTCCTCAGAATTGTTAAAGTATTTATATACTAATATGTTATCTTGTAGTTATCTTCGAGATAGTTGTTAAGCAACACTCGCATATCCGGTGATACTGTGTGACCCACGTTATCATTCATGAATATGGTATTGCCATAGTCTACAATATTACTGTTATTACCGAATGGAACACCTGCTGATTGAACACCTCCAAAGCCTAATGCACCAGCAAATCGATATGCTGAATTAGGAGCAGTAAGGAATGTCATTCCTACGAATGTTCCTCCGTTATATGGAACGACTGTATCGTTGACGCCATTCATTTGAACAAGTCGTCTTTGCGGAATTGTCGTTACCGGAGTATCATATCCATCATTCAGGTATGCATCACCTGTAAGCTCTTCATTAAATGGATAATAGAATTGTCCACTACGATATTGATCTGTATTCGTTTGCGATATCATACAAACAATTGTATCAATAGCTGGATCACTAATTTCAACAGCGGCTCTTAATGCAAGAGCACCACCGTTACTTGAACCTACAATACGAATCTTAGTTTCATCAACATTAGCATATACCTGAATGTTTGAAACGAGCTCTGTTAGCATTTCAATGTCAGGACCATTCGATGATTCGTTACTAATGTTCCAACTATTTTGATATCCATCAACACCGATTAAGATGTGGCCAGGTAAGTCGCTCGTAAATTGAGAGACCATGCCGGCACCATTGCCGCCGTTACCGTGTAGTAATATTGCTACAGGGAAAGGACCTGTTCCACTCGATGGTAATTGTACTGTAGTCGAATAAATGTGGAGACCCTGTGACCAGTTCTTAGTAATATCTAAAACAGTGTCGTTTGTAAGAACCAGTCCGCCGGTTCCTCCAGGAATATGATCGACAGTTAAATAATTACTATCAACTGTATAGTTCGTTACGGATGCTTCGATATTCGTTACATCTGCAACATCAAATGGGCTACCTGTACCATCATCATTAAACTTACGATAGAATCGTGGTTTTGTCTCTGAATCGACTTTCACCTTATAGATGAAGTCACCGAACATTTTGGTTCCGGCAAGGTGAACATTATCTCTTAGTAAAGATTCATATTGTGATTTAGCAAGAGACGATTTAATTTGGTATGAATATTCTTGGAAGAAATCACTGTCTTGTACTCGCATACCAGCTTCATAATATTCGCCATCAGGTTGGTAACCATTTAAGTGAGACGAGAATGAAGACCAATATCCTGCAGTCTTTCCTTGTGTCAGTGTTCGTATTGTTCCACCGGCACGTACTTCATTAGTGTCTTTTGTTTTTAGTGTACCTATTGCCGAGTCAACGTAACCAAATCCTGAATTTGATATTGCAACTTCTTTAATTTTACCAACTGCAAAATCTGTAATCGCATTAATCTGAGCATTATCGCCGAGTACATCTCGATCATAGTCAAGTGCTGCACCTGCAATAGGAACAACAATTTGTCCTTTCTGAATTCCGTCAGTGTTATTAAACCCGTAATAATCGAATGGTAATACACTAATAAATCCATTTACATTATCAACAACTTGTACTAAACCTTGAACGTTAGTATTATTTTGCGTAATGGTTTCGCCTACACTAAACGTACTTGCTTCACCGGGATCATCAAATCTAAGTACCTGATTACGTCTTTGTAGTCGACTAAAGATCTCGTCTTCAGCTCGAGCGAATACTTGAGTTTGATAATTGCTACCTTTACGAACATTATTGAAACTACCAATTCGACCTATCGTAAATGGTTGTACATTAAACGCTTGATTCAATGGTGTCGTTAACGTAACCGGTGAGGCTGTACCAGACATTGGAGCGGTAGCTTCATAATCTGCAGCATCTAATTGAGTCGTAATATGTGGAGCAATTAAGTCTGTAATAATTGAAACTTGAGATGTGTTCGTTAAGTTTCCTACAATAACATCGTTTTCATCGTCACCACCATCAGGATAAAGTGGTCCAGGCGATGTAGCATTGAATGGACTAATCTCGATAGGTACTACTTGGAAATTGGTATCACGATCTAATGTATTAATTGTACGACTTAAATCGAACTCTTGGCCAGCTTGTGATTTTACACCTAATAGATCTTCAGTCTGACCTATTACGATTGCTTCATTACCACCCGAGTCTCGTAATCTTTCGTAAGGTATGAATTGTAAATTAGGATTGTCTACAAGTAATGTTTGTGTTGAAACCTGTAAACGAGTATTATCAATAGTATATCCATAACCGCCATCGTCAATCTCGTATCGTACATCACCGGATATTAAGTTACTTACATCTGTAACAATACACTCACCACCATCACCGAATTGAGATGTAATAGTGAGTTGATCTCCTATAGAGTTTCCTACGGTTGCATCATCAGAATTCTGATCAACTTCAAAAGCACTCAGTGAGCCAGCAACACGACCAAATACAACGCTTTCTCCATTTACAACTGCAATGACTTCGTCGTATCTTTCAAAGTTACCTTGCACTTCATCAATATAAATGATAGGAGTCTTGATTCCATTCAACATAATAAAGTTGACTTTACTTACAGCAGCCTTTGCGCCAGAAGTACTTCCTTCAATATTCTTTGAAATTAAATCAAGGTAAGTATACACCTTTCCTGATACTGATCTAAATCGATTATCATTAGGAATGATTTGTAAATAGACACCGCGTCTCCATTTACTATTCGACACCTTCATCATCTTATCAGCTGGATAAACAATATCGATATCAAATTCTTGGAAGAAAATTGAGAAGAATAATTCGATACCAGCAGGTGTACCCTTACGTCTATAAAGATCGAGAACGTTTTTAACTATAAAGTTTATTGTACTTTCTTTAAGAGGAAGGTCATGTAGAAACTTATTTTTAAAGAATAGAAGTAATTCAGCAAGCGTTGTGTCAACATCTCGGTATTCAAATAGTCGACGAGAAACATACAGAGATTGATTACTCTGCGTTTCTAAAAATTTGTAATAGTCTTCAACAAGAGCAACAAGTTCTGGACCATTCTCTTTATAGATGCCCGGAAACTGTTCCTTTATGAAAAAGGCTATATTCTTTTCGACTTCCATTTTTACACCTTAGTAAATGCTAGAACCTGTTCCTATACCAGATGAACTGACTGTTCCTACTGGAGTTGCGGTATTAATAACCGGTGCTGCTCCTTTTTCTTCAAGTTCCATCGTGATTTTGATATCAGTATCTCGTAAAATAAACACTCGCCCTTTCGGAGAAGTGTAATCACTATCCTTAAGTCGAGCCATAATCTTAATTGCGTTTCCAGTATATTCTTCGGTAGTAAAGCGATTGAGCTTAACTTCACCAGTACTATAATCAACAGTACCGGCACTGGGATTAATAACTTGAGGATTGTTCATATCATCGGTCACTGTCATCATATTGCCAAGTCCATCGTCTTGCAAATAAACACATGTACCATTTACATCGAATGGACTACTTCGTATAGCTGACTTATAATTGTCAAAGCCGTTAGTGCTACGGAAAGGATATGGTCTATGTAATTCGGCTTCAAATCTAAACGTTGGATTCGTAACCATATTAATAACAGGTGAGTACTCAATGATAGGTAGAATTTCAACATCAGCACTTAATATGCCTGCATCAACATCACTTACTATTCCAGTCAATACACTACTTCGTAAAGTTCGATTAAAGTCTTCAAGATTCTCTGTAGCATAAGTGCTCAATGCTGCCCGTGCCATACTCTCAAGTTGTGCTGCACTCTTTTCAGTATTCTTAAGACTATATCGTATTGCGATACTTGCATCAGCATATACGTATTTTGTTTGTACAAATATGGGTTCGATTCCTAGAGGACTCTTATCTCTTAAGAACGTAACATAAGCATTTGAAAGTGTTTTAGATATTAACTCGCTTTCACTGCTGAGATAAACAGAGATTGCAACCTTACCAAACTGTGGAGGATCAAGCTGTTCACCACCATAAGCAGAAACAGATTTAATATCGGGGAATTTTTGCATGAGCAATACTTCATAATCTCGTGAAGTCACAGCTCGCTCTTGTATTTGAAGAGCCTTAGGAGCAAAGTAGCGAATCGATTCTAAAGTCTCTCGTTCTTGACCACCGGCTGCTGGAGTAACAGTTGTACAGCTGATGCTAGCACCTTCTACGAAACTTGCAGTAAATATGTTTGCGCCATTTGCTTCTTCACCTGAACATACACGATATCTTACTCGAACATCTTCGTATTCAAATGGTTGAAGACCAAATTCGTTTTTACCGAAGTAAACCGCATAGCGATCATCAAGATAAGGTTCAATATAGAATACTTTATCAAGAGGTTCTACACCATATATTGTATTTGCTCGTGTAAAGATGTTTTGATCTTCAGTTTCTTCCGCATCTACAAACACGACAATCGAATCAGTATCAACTTCGTTGTTTGTTAACTGGACTCGAAGTACTCCATCAGCATCAATAATAAATCCTTCACGAGTAAAGCTAGCTAGCATTTGACCTTCGTATAGACTTACGTCTTGAGCTACATAAACACCTGGTTCAGTTCGCTTTGCAACATAGGTTTCGTTAGTAACAAAATTAAATTGATCACCTTTAAACGTAGAACCAAAGTTAGTATATGTAGGAATAGTAAGTGTTGAAGGACCATTTTCTACGAGTGAACTATCTTGAATACGAACATTAACGACTGCAATCGCGCTCTTACGAGATCTTGGTAGATAGTTAAGCTCTTTAGCATGAGAAACAACACTATTCTTCATTACAGCAGAATCAAGGAACATCTCGTTGATTGCCATATTCGTATAGAAGTTATTCTGAAAAGTATTATATGCTAGTACATCCAACAGAGCGCTCATGTTCGAGCCTTCAAAGTTATAGTCTTTGAATTGTGTCTGGGTTGCTAGGTATTCTCTTAGCTGAGCTTTTACTCCATCAAAGTCGAGTTCGGTGATGGGTGTTTTTACGCTGGCCATTTATCTTATCCTTTCTAAAATAACGTCAAGTTGAATGGGTGTGTCAACATTACGTGTATTAAATCTGACTACAATTGAAACTTTGTTATCATCAAAAATTGATGAAGCTGAAACATCGATAAGTTCAGCTCGTGGCTCATAAGTTTCAATAGTCGATTTGATTCGTCTTTCGATTCGTTTAAGTACTCCTGGTGTTAGATTTTCAAATAACAATTCTCGTATTCCAGCCCCTAAACGAGGCTGCATTAACCTTTCACCAGGATCGGTTAAAATTAAATTTCTAAGAGATTCTTTTACTGCGTCTTCGTCTTTTAAAAGTGCAATGTCTTTTGAGACAGGACTGACACGCAAGTCTTTATGCATGTCTGAATACAGACTTATCTTTTTAGTTTTCGGCGTTATTAGAGTAGCTGTCATTGTGCCATTTCTCTTATGTCAAGGTGTATATAGCCCTTGTATTCTACTACGTGTTTAAATCCACTACGGAAAGCAATCTCGCTAAAACGTTCTAAGTCAAGACCTTCGCTTACTATATCTATAACTAAACCACTTAGATGCGGTGAATCCTTATCCGCACCTATTTCCTCATTGTATTCTTTACTTCGCCATCCAGCCTGAATGGTGAATGTTTGATTCAATTCTTTTTGCACTCGCATCAGGTATACTTTAACATCGAGATCAACTCGAGCGTAACCATCAGGACCAAGATCTTCTATCCAGTCACCTTGTACCTTAATCCTTTCGTCTTCACCTGCCATTACTGATCCGCAACGAGGAAGGTCTTGATACTCTTCTTTCGTTATAGGCGGTACAACAACCGGTTGGCGATTGCTTGGAGTGATACGAGGTTCACCACCTGTACCATCCCAGAGTTCCTTTAGACTATTTATCTTATCATCACGAGCTTCTGGAGAATAACGGATCGCGCCGGCCGCTATCGCAGTAGATGTTCCTATTTTACCCATGTTTTGAATACGTCTTACAATTCGCTCGTAGTTCACTCCAAAGTTATCTAGAGGACGATTAATATCTTTAATGAGAGCTTCGATACTTGCACCGAAAGCACATATACGAGCTACCATTAATTGTACACTCTCAAGATCAATATTTTCAATTTTACTTACGAAGTAATCGATACCAGCTTCAATACGTTTTATGAAATCCTTTTCATTATCAGGAGAAAGAGTTGTACAAGATAACTCGCGATAAGTCATAATTTCTTTTACTGCTTTAGTACTTGCTTGCTCAAGTGTTAATCCTAATATGTTAAAGTTTTGAATTGCATCTCGAACATCTTGAATCACTGCATTAATAACAGCTACAATCTTCTTTCGTATTTCTGCAATTAGTTTATCAATAATTTCTTGTTGAACAAACTCTGCGAAACTTTCATAGCTTCGAACCTTAGCTATAAACTCTGCGGCATCTGTAAGTAGTCCGTCGATCGTGCCCAATAAAGAATAAAAAGAATCAATTGCACCGAAGAACTGTTGTAACGTATTACATATTCCACCTAATATACTATCAGCAAAAGAATTCTTATAGTAATTATCCATTTCTCTTGCGAGCTTTTCGTAATTATTTGTATTCGTAATCTGATCAGGTGTATAGTTATACTCTTGCATGAACTCGGCTATTTCGATATTCGTAATATTACCTCTTACGTATCGATCACTTAAGTCATCGTATTCACCAGTATAGCTTTGTTTAAAATCACCATTAATAAATGGAGCAACTTCGTAAAAAGCATTTCCATAACGATTAAAAGCGATTTGTACCGGATTACGTTCTGCATCTTGTTTAATGTTATCTGCAATTTCTTTTGCGATTGCATCAATCTGATTTTCATTATAGACGCCGTTTCCGTCGACAACAGGCCCAGCAACTAATGCTAAATTATTTAGTGTGGTTTGATCTGTTCTATCAATACATTTAGTTGCCATGTCTTTTCCTAAATACTGATTAGCGGTTTGTCAGCTGAATCATCAGCTTCTAAGTAACCCATCGAATATCCCTTAGCGTAATATCCGTCTTGTACAATGCCGGGAACTGGTTGGCTTTCAGCCGGTGGTTCAGGCATTTGTACTATCTCAATTCCGTATCCACCTTCAGTAAGAGCGCTTATTGTTCCAAGTACGTCGAATGGAGTACTAATTACGGAAGAAGCAAACTTAGCTAAATCCTTTCCGTTTCCTGACGGGAATGCAACACCAGTAATTACACCAGGAGCCGGTACAGGTGGAACAACAAGAGAACCACCAGGAGGAATAATTGCAGGCACACTACCTACTGTAGGTATTGTTACTGGAATAATATAACCAGCTCCATAACTTACAGGGCCACTGGGCAGTGGTGCACCAAGTACAGTAAAGTTACCAAGCGCTGAATTTACAGCGACTGAAGCATTTACTGTTGCTGACATAACAGAAGTAGTAAATAATCCAGTACCAGCATTGATTGCGGCTGCATTCCATATACCACTAAAGCTTCCGTTAGCCGCAGCCATTTGTACACCTAATGCTATAACATTAAAGCCAGGCGTACCAGCGCCTCCACTGAACGGTGTTTGTGTTGTAGGTATTAATCCAAACGCAGTATTATTAATACTACCCATCGCATAAAAATGAATATCTTGAGCAGTTGTAATTCGTGCAGCTTTATTTGCGTAAGCACTCCATGTAGTCAATGCAGTATTTTTAATATTACTTGAAACTATGTTAATTTGCGTTTCGGCTTCCATTTGGATTTCTTTTTTACCAAATAGAGTCATAGCATTCAAAGACTCGAGCTTCATTACAGAACTACGAGCTTGGAATAAACCACCGGAGTTTATGTTTGTAGTCTTACCAACACCGAGTTCGTAATTACCTTTTACATGAAGCTTATAGTCACCTTCAACTTCTTCGGTTTTATGACCTTTCACATAAACGTGAGCATTACCATTAATTGTAACTACACTATGTTTAGATGATTCATGCCGAGTTTCATTTGTAACTTCGTAACGATCACCTACAGCTTTATCTGTACGAGTACCACCTGAATCAATTTGAAGGAATGATCCACCACCCTGACCACCATGATAAATCATAATACGTTCAGCGCCAGGTGTATCATCGAGTTCGATTACATGATGCGCAGTTTCGATAACTCGGTTATAAGGATACTTAGCAGCATAAGCTGATCCAGGTTGATCCCAAGTCTTATCCGTAGTACCAACTTTATTATCACGAGAACGATTCGTATTTACCTTTTCAAAGTAAAGCTCATCCGGTGGACGATCAAATTCTTCAACACGAGCATATCGAGATCTTTGGTGTAATCCATAATCATCAGGCCTGAAGCCTTTTGACATAGGATCATCTTTACCCTTGTCAGAAATTACACCGTATCCGTCTACCGTAGGATTCATAGCTTCAGCATATTGAGAAGGTATTAAGCCTATGATAAGTGGATGCTGAGCAGCTCGCCCATCCATAAACATTCCAAGAACAAAGGAATTCAAAGGCGGTAATGGATAGTTAGGATCGTAATCTCCTGCTATACAAACACACCAAGGTAGATCCTCAGTATCGATGTTAGAATGTTCTCCGTGTACACTCAGGGCCCGTACGCGTACTCGTCCTTCGTTACGAGGATCAACGTTATCTTCTACGACTCCGACGAAAAACATCGGGTTTGGTAATCCCATTCCTTGCATTATGTAGGTCTCACTTTATTCCAATCGTACTTAGTTAATGTTAAGTCCGTTTTGAGTATTCCGTTAACCATTTGGTGTGTTACACTACGTACCAAATAGTTACCGCTTAATTGTCTATTCTCTTCTGATCCGTCGCCAGATGCGTTTAATTTACGAGCATTTAAATTCAATACTTGTCCGCACTGAATATCGAGTCGGCCTTTCATGTGTACAGAAATCTGAGTAGCATTGAGGTGATGAGCGTATGCAGTTTGATTTTGTACAATTTCTCGATAGTGTTGTTCACCTCTTACGACAGGACCTCGGCCACCCCCTTCATCGTCATCATAATCTCGGAATAGCATGAATTGTTTTGCGTTATCCTTTCGAGCTGCTTTATCATGTTTAAATGTGTTTTCGATAAATCGCTCAGTGTGCTTATCTTTTGAAATATCTACTTTACCGCCGGTGGCGTTATATTCTTTTCCACCCTTCTTGACTTCATTAAGATAATTGTAATCGTATCGTTTTGCAGTATGCCTATTCAAATCGATTTCAAATACACTATTTAAATAAGCTCCACCATGTAGTTCGTGACTCACATCAACACGAGATGTATTAGTCAGTTCTTCAACTTGAGTAATTTGAGATACAGCATCTCGTGGATCTAAAGAAGTAAATACTTGGTAGTTAATGTTTTTGATTTGCTTATTATCAAGTGCAGTTTTAATTAGAAACTCGTCTGTTGCAAAATGATATCCATTAAAGTTTTCAAAGAAGCGGAATGAGCATGATGGTGAGTTACGACTAAACGATCGTCCAGCAATAAAATACATGCTTTCACTAGGTGTATATCTTGGAATTGTAAACCGCAACAATCCTTCAGAAGGTTGATATGTAAATGAACGCTTCTTATTATCACTTAGGCTACGTCTTACACCACCAAATGGAAGTACTGTTTTATCAGTTACTATTGGTATACCGGTTTTACAAAAGTATTTTTCAAATACATCGGCCGCAGCAGATGATGCTGGTTTATTTCGGAAAGCGGTAACAACAGTATTCAATGCTGCGTTATAGCTTGTCTGCGTCATAGCATGTAACTTATAAGAAACACCATCATTATTTTGAGTGGTTTCAACTTCATTGATTTTATAAATCTGAAGCTTAAGTTCTAAATTCGTTTGAAGGTCGTGACAGACAATTTGAATCTCTAATTCTTCTTCACCACGAAGAGGAAAGTTTTCTAACACACCAATAGTATCTAAAACTGAAAAGTTAAAGTGAACTGCAGGTGAATCAATCGTTTGTGTTATTTGGAAACGACCTATCAACGCACTAATGTCGATCACAGGAACCTTTTCGTCCGGCTGACGAAAAGGTCTGATCAACGCTTTTACAACGTCAACTGCTGATGGGTTAAATGTTCCGGCCGTTGTCATTATGTCTCAACGTTTAAGTTTTTAAGAAAATCTTTCGAGAGCTGATTTAAATATCGATTATCAAATAAGAATATTTCTCTCTTGTTTTCGTTTAGAGTTCGCTCAAAGTCGTAAATACGATAAGGCTCCCATTCCTCAGGAATAAGACGCTTAACAATAATTTTACGTCCTAGTTCCGTACGAAGAATAACTCTATCTTCTCGTCTTAAGTAAATCGTACGAAACGATTCGGGTGCTAAGATAATTTCATCGACTGCCATTAGTCTTCAAACCTCCTCACGTAGTAAAGAATGTTATCGTCGTTAGTAGGATCTTGTATCCAATCAATAACGGCTTCTCCAACTTCACCTGATTGTGCTGAATATTTTTCAACGAGATAATTCGTAAATGTTCTTTCATCCATAGGCCACTGATGATAAGGATCAATAATATTGTTAGCTAAATAAACAAGCCAAACATAATCGACCGATCCATAATAGAAATCTGCAATGTCTTCTGCTCGTTCTGCTTCTTTCACTGTGTAAGGATAGTAAAGAAACGGATTAGTAGAAACAGCTTTAGCAAAAGCAGTACGTCGAGAGATATCTCTTACTCGCCTACCTTGGTATTCTATGACTGGAAATCTTTCAAAATATTTCATTAGAAGCCTGGCCCTCCTCCGGGAGTATCCTTTCCGCTCACGGCATCATCAGCTGGACCTTTTGGTACAGGATAATCGTCTGATGTTTGGATACTTAATTCTTGGAACGTAATTGAAAGAGAGACTGAGTTAGGTACACCACCATTCATTATCGTAACAAACCCACCTTGACCATAAGAAACAGTTACATTGCTAATCATACAAGGTTTGAATCTTACAAAGTAGTCTTCATTTACTCCTAACAAATTTAAATATACGACAGATGGGTATTTAAGGAATGCTCTACTTAAGCCTGGAACTTCTCCACCATCTTTTCCTGCGGTAACACCTTGAACCGTTGGTAAAGATTTTCTCTTTAAAAAATCGACTATTTGTTTAATTGTATTCGTATCATTCTCATTCGATGGAAACATATCCCAGCTGAATGTAAATTGTCGTAAGTCAACACCACTAAACGTTAATGTTTCTTGTGGGTTTACTGCGGTACCTGCAAAAACACCGATACTCTTTCCAATATCGCCAGGAATAACACTACGACCTAGGTAAGCAGCCATCGCAGCAACCTGACCTTTTCCTAAACCAGAAGCACCGGAAGCCGCAGCATCCAGAAGAGCTTTAGCACCTTCTTCAGCATTACCTGCTCCTTTCACTATACCGCCTAAAGCTGAACCTGCATTTTTTGCTGCGCTCAATGCGGCCTGCACGACACCTGTTGGATTATCAAGTAAATTAGCAACTGTACCTATTGCTCTTTCTGTTAAAAAGTTTCTTTCAAATCCTGAAACACGAATGCCTGTAGCATCGGTTAAAGTAAGAGGAAACGGCAATTCAATATCACCGGCACTATCAACTTCTACTTTACCTGCAAACTTATTTGCTAAACCTGATCCTGATATGCGTTGTTGTTCACCGGCCTTTCCATCAGCGCCTTTCACTTCTACATTAAACACATCACTGAGAACAAACTTACTATAGCTATAATCTTCAAATATCATTTGAAAACCATGCGGAGTAGCTCTACTAGGAAATTGTAGGCTTGCCTGATTTTGTTTTTTTCGATTTCGAACCAATTCTGGTTTGTTGTTACTCATCTTTGTCCCTATTGTAACAGTTATTATAGCTTTTTGAATAAATAACTAAGGATTTCTTTCAATTATTTATATGGAGTAGTGAAGAGAATATTATGGCTTATAGCGGAAGGTTTCGACCTAAAAATCCGGCAAAATATAAGGGCGATCATACTAAAATTATTTATAGGTCTATGTGGGAGTTTCATTTCTTTAGACAAATGGATGAGCACCAAGATGTTATATGGTGGCAGTCTGAAGAAGTAATAGTACCTTATCGCTCTCCTATTGATGGTCGTATGCATAGATATTTTCCGGATGTGATAGTACACATGAAAGATCATACTGGTCAGATCGTAACTAAGATGGTAGAGATTAAACCATACAAACAAACGCTACCTCCTGATCCAAAGAATCGAAATAAGACGAAGACAGGTAGAATATCACGAAGATATTTGAATGAGGTAAAAACATTTGGTGTTAATGAAGCTAAATGGAAAGCAGCAAAGAGTTACTGTGCTGATCGTGGATGGGACTGGGTCATCATGACAGAAAAAGAATTAGGAATAAAGTAAATGGCAAAGATTTTCGACGACATTCTTTCAAAGGGAATACGGCAAGGACAAATTCCTGCTCGTACCGGTGCTGCGAGAGAATGGTATCGAACTCAAGCAAAAGCAATCGCAAAAGCCGGTGGAGGCCGTGGAGTCTCAGGCGAAAGCATGACCTCAGGTTCGAATGTGAAAGGACGTACAACATCATCTCCGCAAATTGGTGGAATGTACAGTTTTCAATACGACGCTAAACATAAAGATAAGCTTCCTTACTATGATATGTATCCTTTGATTTTTCCAATAAATACTGCTAAAGGTGGCTTTCTAGGAATTAACATGCATTACTTGCCTCCTGCTTTACGTGCTCAATTAATGGATGCACTTTATAGTACAGTTACGAATGATAACTATGATGAAAAGACTAAGCTTAAGCTTTCCTATGATGTACTGAATGGAGCTTCTAAATTTAAATTGTTTAAGCCAACAATTAAACACTATTTAACTAAGCAAATGAGAACGCCATTTATATACGTGAATCCTACTGAGTGGGATATTGCTTTGTTCTTACCAACTGCTAAGTTTGTCGGTGCTTCAAAACAGAAAGTATACGCTGACTCTCGAAAAATCATACGAGGATAACGATGTCATTTAACATTAGCAAATTCAGATCGACCTTAGAAAAGTATGGAGGCGTAGCAAAGCCTTCGTTGTTTGAGGTAACGATATCCAAGGATCCTGAGCCAGGATCTTCGATTGATCCAACATTCGAGTCTACCTTCTTTTGTAAGTCTGCAAACTTTCCTGGCATCAGTATACAAAATCAAGTAATGCGTAATTCAACACAGCTACCGCAAAACTTTCCAAGTGCAGTAGACAATCAACCATTTCAGGCAATCTTCTTAGTCGATTCAGATCATCAGATACTAGCATTTTTCCATAGTTGGATGCAAAGAGTTTTAAACTATAGTACTCGCGGCGGTGAGTTTGGAGCTATCGATACTGGATATTCTGGTGGATTGCTACCTTATGAAGTAGGTTACAAAGATGATTTTACTTGTCGTATTACAATGAAAGCATTCTCTACTGAAAGCGACGATGGAAAGTATTACGAGGTTGTAATGGAGCGTTGTTATCCATTCACGCTTGGCTCGCTTGACATGGCTTGGGAAACAAACGATTCATATTTAACTTTACCCGTATCTTTCTCTTATGATAACATTTGGTTCTCAGGTGATCGAGCAGGTAACCCAAGTACAAGAACAAAAGGAATACTTGAAACATTGTCTGATCTTGCAGGCTTTGCTGATACAGTAAAACAAACATTGAAATCAGGTAAACCTACTAGCATCCAAGATGCAATCAATAGATTAACAAGAGTACGTAACTCGTTCAGAAACTTAAGCAATGGGCTTCCACGAAGTGACAAATCCTCTGGTGCAGATAAGAACCAACCTAAGTCAAAAGGCGGTGGAGTTGCACCAGGCGGGTTTTAACAGAATTATATTATAGGAGCAGTACATAATGGCATTACCAAAAATTGACTTACCAATCATGGAGCTTGAGCTTCCATCAACTGGTGAGAAAGTAAGATATAGACCTTTCACTGTAAAAGAAGAAAAGATTCTTCTAGTAGCAGCGGAAAGTAATTCAGCTGAGCAGGAAGTAATTGCTGCTAAGCAAATTGTAAATAATTGTTTGTTTGATGTGAAAGTAACAGAGCTTGCAATGTTCGATTTAGAGTATGTGTTGCTAGTACTGAGAGCTCGTAGTGTGAGTAACTCTATGGCTTTTTCTGTTCGAGATCCAGATACAAATGAGCAAGTTGAACTTGAAATCGACATTGACGAGATTAAGATTTTAAAGGATGAAGAGCATACTAAAGAAGTACGAGTCAATGATGACTACATGCTTTATCTTAAGTATCCTTCAATCGACGAGTTTATTCGTATTGTTCAAATGGATTCAGAAGATCCATTGACGAATTATTATTTGCTAATTAGTTGTTTAGATAAGCTTGCTAGCGAAGACGAAGTATACGATTTCTCTGAGTATGAACAAAAAGATATTGATGCGTTCATGGATGATATGACAGGACAAGTTGTACAGGATATACAAAGGTTCTTTGAGACTATGCCAAGATTGAGGCATGAACTCAAGTATACGAATAGTGAAGGTAAAGAACAAACTTTCGTAGTTGAAGGAATGAAAAGTTTTTTTATCTAATGCTGTGCCATATTAACTTGGGCTCATACTATCAACTCATATTTGCCTTGGCACAGCACCATAAATATTCGATATCAGATGTTGAAAACTTAATGCCCTATGAACGTGACATTTACTTCCAGATGTTGTTAGATTGGATTGAAAAACAAAAGGAAAAGAATCAATGAAAGTAGATCAAGACATGGAATGCTCTTCGATACCTAAGCTAGCTTATCTCGAAAGAGAAACTCGAAAAAGACGAAAGCGTTCAGTGAAGCAAGAATATATTAAAATGAGAGTGTCTCAACTTAAGATCGAGCGTGACAATCCACATAATAGTACTATTGATTCAGAGTGGTATAATCGTATTATACAAGAACTCGAGTGGGCTCAGCAAGTCTTATTAGAAGATGAACAACCAAGTAATTGTTTCATGTATAAAGAACAAAAATAAGTAACGGAGCATAACCGCAATGCCAGAAGCTAAAGGCGAATTATCAGAAGAGACTAAAGCGATCGTTAAACGCTTAACTCGTGAAGGCGAGCTTTTGCGCAACGAGGGTGCACATTCAATTAAGTCAATTAAAGTAGAGTTGACTAAGTTTGAAGGAATCTTCGGTACACTACAAAAGACTATCGACTCTCAAGTTGAAGTATTGCGTCAAGTGACTACTGGTGATGCTGCCGTAAGCGGAGCTCTTGAATCACAGATTGAAATGTTTGAAGCAGAAGCAGCTACAGAAAAAGAAAGACGAGAGCTTGCACGGAGACAATTTGAAAATCAACAGTTGTCTACAAACAACGATCGAGCATCTTTATTAGCCGCTCAAAAGAAACAAGATGCTAATCAACAAGGATTTTTCTCACGCATTAAAAGCGTATTTAGTAAAAAGAATTTCAAGTCTTTATTCGAGAACATTAAGCTTGGTGCAGGTATCGGTATAGCTGCGGTATTAGGTTATCAGTTCTTTAAAGGTTTTGCAGAATCAATGGGAGTTGATGTTGAGAAACTTGAAAAAGCATTCGGTGATGGAATTGATAATTTCGTAAAATTCTTAAAGGATGTAGATTGGAAAAAACTCACTAAATTATTAACTGATCCACTAGCATTAACCGGATTAGCAGCCTTAGCAGCGCTTCCTTCTATATTAAATTTTGGTGCAAATACTGCAATTACTATTGCGGGTCTGAGAGCTTTAATGGGTGGTGGTACTCCTCCTATTGTAGCTCCTACTGGCCCAGGCGGCACAGTACCTATTCCTGACGAGTTGAATGACGATAACGATCCTGATGGTAAGAAAAGAAAGGCCGCGGGTCGAAAGGCTATGATGGGTCGATTTTTAAATTGGCGTACTGCGTTAATAGGAGCGATAGGTACTGGTCTAATTGCTTATAGCGATGAAATAGGTAACATGTTTAAAGATGATGCACAGAGCATATCGAAAGACGAGTTAATGAATACACCTATCACCGAGACCGCTGGCAATTCTAATTTATCAACGGTTGCTGGCTTTGCAACACTAGGTTCCTTCTTTGGTATTAAAGGAGCGTTAGTAGGAGCATTGTTAGGCGGTGCTTATGTTATTGGTAAGAGTTTAGTATCTGCAGTCGATGACGCGGTGAATGATACTGGTGCGTTACCTAATGCGGTTGAAGCAGCAATAAAGGAAGAACAGATACGTCAAGGTGAAGGTCTGAAAGGTGTGAATCCTCGAGGCAGAGCATCGCGAAAAAGACGAGCGGAAGAAGCTGAAACTGTAGAAGAAGCAGCGGCTCGAGTTACTGCACAACTCAACGAAGAAATAGCTGAATCAGAAGCTGCTGCAATCGAACTACAAAGAAAATTAGATGCAGGTGAACTCACTAATCGTAATGCAATCAATGCACCTGGGCGCCTCAAGAGATTAAAAGAAGAAGTTGAATTACGTAAAGCTCAATTACTTCAAGTCAATAATCTGATAACAAAGCGGATGCAAGAAAATCCTGAGCTTGTTGACTATGATCCAAATGCGCCAGGTACACAAACGCTGGAACAGTTTGAGCTGAACCAAGAAACTCGAGCAAGAGAAGCTTATGAAAAGAGTCTTATTCCTGATGGGCCTGGTGAATTTTCGACTCAAGATGCGGTGAATGAGAAAACACAAGAGCTAATGAATAGGCTTGAACAGGGTACAAATCAATCAGGTGTAACGATGGTTGATAATAGTTCTGTTGTTAATGAAGGAGCTAAGAACTTCTTTAATCGATATGAAAACGTATACAATTCTGCAAGTGCAGTATCAATGGGTGGAGATGGTCTAATGCTACCCGGCAATGCATTCTGTCCTATCTCAAGATAAAAAAAAGGGATCCCGAAGGATCCCATAAAACTAGCCTTATTCGGCTGGTTTAGTCGGCGCAGTTCCAGTCTTTTCAGCAACATCTTTAATCAAATTAGATGTTACATCCAAAACACCAGCGGTCACACCAAAGACGTCTGAACCGACACCTTTAACAACACCACCAGTACCATCGATAGTTGCATCGACAGTTGAACAAGCAGACAATACCAATGCGAACATGATTGCAATTAAACGCATGATAATCTCCTGATTCTAGATTACTGGATAACCAGATTCCGGACGCATACCCATGCTAGATGGGCCCCCACTCATTCCACTGTTCAGATCTTGAACAGATATATTTATAGGGAATATTTTAAATATTCTAAAACATTTAGCGGTGTTGTTTCAGTATACGGATCTGTTTCACAGTTATCTGATCTTCCAGGCTCTTCAAATATCTTTTCAACCTTACCATCATCTACAATCATAGCATAGCGCCAAGATCGAGCTCCGAATCCTAGGTTATCCTTACGGACAAGCATATTCATACCTTCAGTAAATGTACCACTTCCATCTGGGATCAAAGTCAGGTTACGTACACCTTGTTCTTTGGCCCATGCATTCATTACAAAGCTATCATTTACAGAGATACAATAAACATCATCTACTCGCAATTTGCGAATGTCATCGTATAAAGCATCAAACCCAGGGACTTGGAAGTTTGAGCATGTTGGTGTAAACGCTCCAGGCAATGAAAAGACTACTACACGCTTTCCAGCAAAATAGTCATCAGTTGTTGGATACGCCCAATCAAACTCATCACCGTCGCGTACTCTCACCTTAAAGGTGACTTCTGGTACTGCTTTCATTATATAAACTCCTATGTTACTCGCTTAGAAACTCTTTAGTATCTATCTTAATTTTTCTTGGCTTTTTGTGTTCAGGAATGACACGTTCTAGGTTAACAGTCAATAGACCATTTGTGAAGCTGGCGCCTAGTACTTTCAAATCATTCGCAAGAGTAAAGCTTCTTGTAAACTTCTTAAAAGAAATTCCACGATGAACGTAATCACCGCCGCCATTGAAGTAATCACCTGCTTCGTCCCAAGTAGAACGAATGGTAAGTACATCTTCTTTAACTTCGATTTCTACATCATTGATATCGAGACCGGCAAGCGCAAGATCAATAAAGAACTCGTCTTCGTTTCGACGTATGTTGTAGGGAGGGAAACCTTGAGAAGGTTGTTGGTGGGGAAAATCCACTAGTCTGTCAAACATTCTATCGAAGCCGACAGTAAAAGGGGTGAGCTGATTAATATTTAATCCAGTCATTGTTATCTCCTATTAAGCAAGATTAAGTTAAATTGTAAGTGTAGTAGGACCCTATCGGCATCCTACCATTTTTATTTATTCAACGTTGCGTTGTTGAGTAAAACTTTTTAAGTACCAGTACTTCCAAGCCCACCATCACGATCAGTTTTTTGAGATGGAGCCTCATCAATTTCTTCAATATCATATTTGAAAACTGGTTCAAGAGCACATTGAGCTAGTCTTTCTCCATGCTCGATACGTACTAAACTATCCGAGATATTATGTAGAATAATATAAGATGGATCGACATAGTCACTATCGATAATACCTGTACCATTCGCTAGAACAAGACCTTTCTTCAGAGCAACACTACTTCTCACATACATTTTAAGTACGTGATCTTCAGGAATATCGAATATAAGACCTGTAGGAACGAGAGCTCGATGCTCTGGATGGAGTAGAAACCCTGTATTGCCAGCAATGATTTTAGTGACAATATTAATTTCCTTATTCCAAGGATTGTAGGCACGAATCATTTGCCCTATCTCAAATGCAGCTTGTACATCAAAACATGCAGATCCCTGTGTTTGAAATTCAGGCAATGTTGCATATTCTTTATCTTTGTAAATCTTCAGCGTTGACATAATATAAATCCTAGTTTACTTTTTTCCAATATTATACTTAACAGTTAGTTCCCAATCATTCTTTTCTTTATACGAAATGATTTTGATTTGGTTTAACGAAGCAACCGGTTCCGTAGTTTTTTCTGGGTCTACGATCTTAATAAGATCCCATTCTTCCAAGAGGTTGACAATCGTATTTCGTCTTGCTTGATCTTCTTCTGTAAACGTATTCTGCTTTCCATCGAGTATGAATAGCTCTTTGAAATGCAAAATAGAATACCTTCCTTTCTTATGAAGGATGTGGCAAGATTGGAATAGTTTTCGATCTTTGCGAGATGAGATTCCAATACGAGTCAGAGTCTCTTTAATTTTGAGGAAGCTATCGGGAGTCGGTAACGTAACTTCAACACCCACTCCTCTAAAAATATCTTCGTTATTCATTATACATATCACCTTTATTCTTATAGTAATTACGAGGCAATGGCCATAACCATACTAAGCTTATTTATAAGATTCATAAATTAGCCACCTGTTATAAGACGTTCATGTACAATCTTCAGGTCATCTTTACTAAGAGCTTTAAGGTGTAATTTAGCAACAGTTCTATTGCACTGATAGACCTGCTGGATTGCATCCAGATCTGAGTTCTTATCAGCTTTCGGCCACTTTGAGAAGCGCTTACGCTTTCGAAGAACAGCTCGGTAATAATCAAACTGTGCACGCCCAAATAGACTGTGTCTTTGATTCATTTCATTTGCATGTAGTATTGTATCTTCGAAATTAGCGAAGCCTCGGTTTACTACATAAGCAGTGTATTGCTTTTCGATTAACTCAGGATTATCTGCGTCACCAATCAAATCTTCTTTCGAGAAAGACGCAGCATTCATAAAATCAAATGGGTTGTAGTCACCCTTAGCCATTAGTCGTAAGCCTCAATACAAAGGGATTCGTTTTCATTAAAACCATATCCCATTGCTTTCATAAATCCTTCAAATACTTCAAGTAGATCATCACGTGACAAATCTTTTTGCATGACATCAATCGTAACACGAGTGTTTACCGATGTTGGGTGTTCATAAGGATTGCATATCAATTGTATGTATGGTTTATCCTCGGATTTGTTAGTATATTGATTATACATTTTTTACCTCTTCAATAGATTTTAACAACTCATCAAAGTCACCGCCACATGATTCGCACATCTTGATCTTAAGTTGACCTTCAGATGTTTCAACTTCGGCAGTAAAAGCTTTCTTCTTTTCGATTTCTGTATAACAAAAGAAGCAGCTAGTG
>Ga0187219_1000314_pt1 | contig 22939 bp, 39 predicted proteins | sample 13SPOviralmetaG_FD_130162 | JGI IMG/M metagenome (GOLD analysis project Ga0187219, IMG submission 130162) | Marine viral communities from the oligotrophic San Pedro Time Series (SPOT) site, San Pedro Channel, CA, USA - 13 SPOT_SRF_2010-07-21... | ecosystem: Environmental > Aquatic > Marine >... | reverse complement strand
TTAAGTAAGAATGTAAGACCTTTAGTATTAATCTTTTTAGTTGTATCAACTGTTCTAATGGTGTTTATAGATGCAGGTGTTATTTCGTTTGAAGTTAAAGAAAGTTGGATTGATTTGTTGCAGTTAGTGCTTATAACAGTCATAGGAGCTTATTTTGGGGGTCGTAGTTACGAGAAAATAAAAAAGTAATGGCAAAGGTTACCTCAACTAATTATCGTGCATCTAAACGCACTAAAAGACCTAATGTACATTCTAAGAACGCAAGTAAGCGACAAGTAAAGTTTAAAAAGAAATATAGAGGACAAGGCAGATAAATATTTTTTTATATATTTGTCAATGCTAATAGCTAAACTTGCACAACCTAATAAATTTGGACGGTGCTTGGAACAGGCACTTTAAATTTCTTTTTTGTAGGTTTTTTCTTTCTTTTTCTTTTTACTCTTTTTCTTTTTCTTTCTTTTTAGTTATAAATTCTTATATTAGTAAAATGAGAAAGGTATCACGTAAAACACTTGTAAAGAAGTTAGATACGATATTTTCAATATATATTAGATTACGTAAAGCTAATAAGCAAGGTATAGTTACTTGTTATACTTGTGGAAAGAAAGACCACTATAAAAAAATGCAGAACGGACATTTTATGTCTAGAAAATCCTACTCAACAAGATGGGAAGAATTAAACTGCCAGGTACAATGCTATGCCTGTAATGTAATGAGATATGGTGAACAATATAAGTACGGACTAGAACTCCAAAAAGAATACTATAAAGATTTACCTGAAGAACTATTAATACAATCTAAACAAATTGTAAAGTTCTCTAATATAGATTTAGAAGAAATGATAAATAAATATAAAATATTAGTAGAGAAAAGAAAAAAAGAATTATATTTGTAGAATATCTGTTTTTACGCAGGTCTGTAATCTTTTTGTTTTGAAAGGGGGAATTAATCTTCTCCCTTTTTTTTTGTAAAATACTTGACTTGTATTATTTTTTTATTTACATTTGTTAAAAACAAACATTATAGATATGCCAAAAAACTTTCACACTATTAACCTATCATTAGAAGAATTAGACATTATAAAGATGTCATTAAAACACTCAGTTAAAACTGCTGACTGGGATTTGTACAATGATAGTAAAGCAGAATTAATCCTAAAACAAATAGATAAACTATGACTTACACAGAAGATTACATTAGACAGCTACAATTTCAAGTAGAAGCATTACAAAAAGAAAATGCAAATTTAAGAATTAAGAATTTATCACTATCTTCAAATAGTGAAATTAAAGAACAAGAAGAATCAAATAACTATTATAAATCTAAACAATGAAAAGTAAAATCACACACGTAGAATCTAAAGGCACTTGGTCTAATACATCTGGTTCTTTTAATAAATTTCAAGTATCATTAGCAAATGGTAACTCTTACAGCTTTCTAGCAAAAGGAGAATTTAAAAAGAAAGTAGGAGAAGAAATAGAATATAAAATTACAAATGAAAAGTATGGTACAGCTAGTATAATATATCCAAAACCACAAACATCTTTTAGTAAACCTCTTGACACTCACAATTCAATACTAAAACAAGTAGCATTTAAAGGAGCTATAGAACTTGCTAAAGTTGGCAAAATAAAAATTGAAGAAATAAGAGAGTTTACAAATGAATTTAACGAAATATTAAAATAATAATTATGCAAATCACAGGAAGAATAAAAAAAATCAATGAATTAAAAGTATTCGGAGGTAACAACTTTAGAATAAGAAGTATGGTATTAGTAACAAATGACAAATACCCACAAACATTACAAGTAGAGTTTACACAGGATAGAGTTAATCTACTAGACCATTACACAGAAGGTTCTTTTGTAAAGACATCAATTAACCTAAAGGGTAGAGAATGGGAAAATCCTAAAACTAATGAAGTAAAGGTATTTAACACTATAGAGGGGTGGAAGATAGAAGATGATGTAGAACAAGTAACAGCTTCAGAACAAAGCCCTGATAGAAACGATGACCTACCGTTTTAAATGACTGCCGAAGAAAGAAAAAAAGCTCCTGTTTATTCAGGAGTTTTAAATTATTTCCCTGATGCTATTTTAGAAGTGGCAAAAGTTTCTTATATTGGTAATCAGCAACACCATCCAGACAAACCTTTGCATTGGGATAGAAACAAGAGTACAGACGAATTAGATGCTCTTACAAGACATTTAATAGACGCAGGTAAATTAGATTCAGATGGTATGAGACATTCAGCAAAGGTAGCTTGGAGAGCTTTAGCTAACTTACAAAAGGAAATAGAAAACGATTAATATGTTAATAAACTTTGACGACCAGATAGATAAACTTTACAAAATAAGAAATGGTCAAATGGTTGAAGGATTAACATTAGGATTCCCAGAAATAGACGAATATTTTAGATTTAAGGCAGGTAATTTTCTTGTATGCCTTGGACACGCAAACGTAGGTAAAACGACTGTTATACTTTATTTAATGTTGCTTTATTCATTAAAGCATAATACAAGATGGTTAGTATTTTCTAGTGAGAATGATGCACACAGTATTATAAGAAAACTAATAGAGTTCTTAGCTGCTAAACCAATCAACAAAATTCCTGAAGAAGAATTTAACAAACACAAAGAATTTATATTTCATCAATTTAAGATTATTGACACTAATCAATTACATACATATAAATCTTTATTAACTTTAGCTACTAATATTAAAAAAGCGTGGAACTACCAAGGATTCTTAATAGACCCTTATAACTCTTTGATGAAGGATAGAGAGATGTTAAAAGGAATTAACTCACACGATTATGATTATGAGGCAACGTCTGAGATACGATTATTCTGTAAAACTCATAATGTATCAGTATGGTTAAACACTCACGCAGCTACAGAATCTTTAAGAAAGAAACATAATATACAAGATGACTACGCAGGACATCCAATACCTCCTATGGCTAGTGATGTAGAGGGTGGTGGTAAGTTTGTAAATAGAAGTGATGAGTTTATAGTAATTCACAGATATACACAACACCCTACAGATTGGATGTATAATCACATACACGTAAGAAAAGTAAAAGATATTGATACAGGTGGGAGACCTACTCCATTAGATGAACCTATAAAACTAAAATCAATTTTAAATAATGTAGGATTCCAAATCAATGGAAGTAATTTAATTAGTCCTACTATGACAGAACAAGTTAACTTTCCATTTTGAAAACACCAGTAGAAATAGCATATAAGAAACATAATCAATGGACAGATATTGTTATAACTTTTGGAGGTTTAAATAAAGAAGAAGCTGAAGATATAGTACAAACTATGTATATTCTTTTAATCAAAAATACCAGGAAAGGTATTGACTTTATGTACGGTGATGAAATAAACTATTATTATGTATTTAAATTATTAAGAGGTTTATATGTAGATTTAATTAGAAAGAAAAGTAAAGTTAAATTAGTTAGCTTAGAAAATATAGAACCTATTACAGAGATTGACCATAACAACTATGATGAGGTCTATCAAAAGCTACAGGAGATACTTAAAGATATGTACTGGTACGATAAAAAAGTATATGAAATAGTAGAAGATGGCACTAATATAAGTGAGCTATCCAGAAAAAGTAAAATAAGTTATTACAGCTTATACAATACATATAAGAAAGTTAAACAGAAACTAAAAGAAAATTTATGATATATAAATTATTAAGTAGATTAGGAATTGAAGTTTGGAAAGATATACCTAATTTTAAAAATTATCAAGTTAGTAATTTAGGAAATGTAAGAAGTTTGAATTATAGACAAACAGGTAAAACTAAAGTGTTAATAAAGCATATTAACAATAGGAATAGATATACATTAAATTTATATAAAGAAGGTAAAAGATATAGTAATCGAAATATATCAGTTTTAATGGCTATTGCTTTTTTAAACCATAAACCTTGTGGACATAAGTTGGTTGTTGACCATATAAACAATATTAGTACAAATGATAAACTTTATAACTTACAAGTAATCACCCATAGATTAAATGTTACAAAAGATAGAAAAGGAACATCTAAATATCCTGGAGTTTTTTGGGATAAAACTCGTAATAAATGGACATCTTATTTAAAACTAAACAACAAAAATATATATTTAGGTTCTTACAAAAATGAACAAGAAGCAGCTCAAGCATATAAAAAAAAATTAAATAATATATTATGAAACTAGGAAACTTAGTAGAATTAATAACAACATACACAGGAATAAAATACTTAGTGGATACTTACCATAGTGTGAGGGGAACTAAGTGCGAATGTGACAAAAGAAAAGATGCTTTAAATCAATTTAAAATAGACAGAAATGGAATCACAAAAGTTTAGTAAAGAAGAATATAAAAACTGGACAGAGTTTAAATCTGCTAATGGTAAAAGCATAAATAGAAAAGAACAAGAGTTGATAGCTAAACTACATTCTAAGTACTTTAAGCACTCGTATTATTTACCTTGTACTTGTACTCCAAAAACATATATAGCGTGGATAAAACAACTTAATGATATTTACGCTAATGGGATTAAATAAGATACACTTATATGAACAAACAGTAGTCAAGGTATTAAACTTAGATAACTGGGATTTAAAATGGTCAGGTAATGGCTTTGAGCATTATGATGCTGAAGGATATACTCCTAAGGGACATAGATGCGTAATAGAAATGAAATTTAGAAATAAATACTATGAAGAAAAGATGTTAGAAGTATTTAAGTATGAACAACTTATAAGTATGGATTCTGAAATAGTTAAACTCTATTTTGTATCAGACCCTAAAGGAAATTACTTGTATTGGTTAAACTATTTAGAGATGCCTGAACCTGTAGAGATGTATTGTCCTGATACTACAATGTGGACTAAGAAACGATTATTAAAACCTGTATATCTTCTAAAAGAAAAACACGCTAGTATTATAAATAAAGATATACATAATTAAATTTTGTTAATAACATTTTATTACTTATATTAGCATTATTAACAAACGTACATTAATTTACTGAGATTAGGCAAAACGCATAGGGAGACAAGGCGCATAACTTGGAAACGATGCTTATTACTGAATAGCGACTGAAACTTAAGTAAGTACGCACCTTAGGGAGTGCTAGGGAAAAGATAGTTATACAAGCTCTATGAGAATAGACATACCCAAGCGAGGTATAGGAGTTATTTGAAAGATTAATAACGAAATGAAATCGTAACCTGTCTATGGGCGAACTTGAAAACAAATATGGCAGTTGTATTTGCAATAGCAATTAACTAATCTTAGTATTTAATGAACAAACTAAAAAATAAAATTATGTCAGAACCAATAAGTAATGAAATATTCGAAACATTTAGAATTAGAGAAAGAGTAAAAGAACAAAAAAAAGCTATTAAACTTCTTGCAGAACAAGGATACACTATACTCGATTTAGAAAATAATATTATAAATAAAAATAATATTAAAGAATCTAATATCTAAAACAAAATGAGACAAAGACGGTATAGAAGCAATCAGGGTAGAAATCCTGTAAAAGAAAGAGCATCCTTAAAAATAGTTGCTTATAGTATAATTGGAATATTAATCACAATAATAATTTACTATGCCTATACCTAAAAAGAAATCATCAGAAACAAATAACGAATTTATTAATCGTTGTATGTCAGACCAAGTAATGATTAAAGAATATACAAATCAAAATCAAAGATTGGCAGTATGTGCAGCACAGCTTAAAACAAAATGACACTTTTTCAAAGACAGATATACGAAGCAAACTTCAATTATATAGGGCAAACATTAATCAAAGCATACGACAAGAAAAAAAAGAACAAAGAATCTACTAAGGAATTATCAAACCTTATAAAGAATTTAAATGAGATGTATATGTTCACTAATAATGCTTTAAACGAATTGCATATAATGGATTTTAAAATTAGATTAGCAGAATCAGATAAACTAAGAGCTATAGAAAGAGCAAGAAAATCAGAAAAACTATTAAAATGATACAACTACTAGACGGTAAAAACTATGACCACAAAGAACTATTATCTAAAATGGATGATGATTCTTTCTACTATGGAGAACTTAATAAGTTAGCATTAAGTAGCTCCTCACTTAAATTACTATTGTCAAGTCCTAAAACTTATAAGCACGTTACTCAGTATGGAAATCCAGAAACACAACCCTTAAGAGATGGGTGGCTATTTCATACAGCTATATTAGAACCTCACGTTTTTAACGCACAGATATTTGTAGATGTTGCTAGTAAGAATACAAAAACATATAAATTAGCAAAGGAAGAACACGGTAGAGTATTTACAATGCAAGAAAAGAATAAAGCTGAGAAATTAGCAGATGCTTTCTTTAGAAACGAACACGCACTTAAAATGATAACTAACTGTGATTTTGAAGTTCCTGCAATAGGTACTGTTTGTGGTTATCCATTTAGAGGCAAAGCAGACGTTCTGGGAAAAGGTAGAATAGTAGATTTAAAAACTACAACAGACATTAAAGGTTTTCCATATGCTGCAAAGAAATACGGATATGATGTACAATGCTATTTATACTGTGAACTATTTAAGGTGGGATATGAAGAATTCAAATTCCTAGTAATGGACAAAGGAAGTTTAGATTTAGGTGTATGGGATTGTTCAGAAGAATTTTATTTAGAAGGTAAAAGAAAAGTAGAGAAGGCAGTAGATATATTTGAAACATTCTTTATTAACGGAGCTGCATTAGATGACTACATATTGACAGGTACTTTATGATATACAACCAAGATTGTTTAGTAGCTATGAAAGAGATGAAAGACAATGAATATGATTTGGCTATTGTTGACCCTCCATATGGAATTGGTTTTGGAGAATTTAATAGAACAAATAAAGATAGCACAGGAAAAAGATATAAAGCTAATAAATATAAACAGGGAAATTGGGATACTGCTATACCAAATGATGTTTATTTTAAAGAATTAATGAGGATAAGTAAAAATCAGATTATTTGGGGAGGAAATTATTTTCCTTATATATGGAAAAATGCTTGTAAAGGATTTATATTTTGGTATAAAGGAAATCCTGTACCTAATTTTTCTGATGGAGAATTAGCTTGGACTTCTTTTAATAAAGTTGCAAAACAATATGATTATAGGTATTATGGAGCATTAGAAGGTAAAACATCAGCATCAAACAAAATACACCCAACGCAAAAACCAGTTGCTTTGTACGAATGGATTTTAATGAATTATGCAAAAGAAGGAGATAAAATACTTGATACTCATTTAGGTAGTGGCAGTATTGCAATAGCTTGTCATAATCTTGGATATGATTTAACAGGATATGAAATAGACAAAGATTATTATAAAGCTGCTAAGAAACGAATAGAACAACATAAACAACAAACAAGAATGTTTTGAAAGAACTAATAGAAGATATAGACATTATAATAGATGCTATAGATATGGGAGACACAGAAGATGCCGTGGGTATGCTTCAGGAGATACAAAGAGAACTAAAAATTAAATTATTATTATTATGAAAGAATCAAATGTTATAAAGCAATCGAGTATAGTAACTGAAAAAAGAGCTTTATATATTGCACAACAAGTAAATAAATTATCAGGTTTAGATGTGTTTGAAAACACAAGACAAAGAGAACACGTAGAAGCAAGGTCTTTAGTTTGTTTTGTGCTTAGAAAATATTTAGGAATAGGATTAAGTAGAATAGCTAACTTCTTTAAAGAGAACGGAAAGAATATGCACCACGCCACAGCACTACATTTAATTAGGAATTATGATATTTATAAATTATACAATAAGAACATAGATAGGTGGTTAGACATTATTATAAATGATATTGATGACGTGGGAAATGAAAACAAAAGAATCTTAATTAAACATCGTATAAAGTATCTTACTAATAAAGACATAGACGACTTAGCACTCTACACAGAGCATATGTATAATAAAGTTTTACAAAGAGAAGAAAGTATTTAAAAATTTAATTTATTTTTCGATATATAGATATACAATTTTGATTAATCAAAGTTTTTCAAAGATATGAAAATAGAAAACAGAGGAGGTAAAAGAGAAGGTTCAGGTAGAAAACCTAAGCAAGAGGAGGTACAATTAATAGAGAAACTTACTCCATTAGAACCTTTAGCATTTGAAGCTCTTAAAGATGGCTTAGAAAAAAAGGACTTTAAATTTGTTCAACTCTACTATAATTACTTTGCAGGTAAACCAAAAGAAACAAAGGATATAACTATAAACGAAGATGTACCTTTATTTATTGATTAATGTTTGCTAAAACAGAAGCAGTAGTAAAACTTAGAGAATTACACAAAAGAATAAGAATTGTAAGGGGAGGTAGTTCTGCAGGTAAGACCATAGCTATTCTAATGATTCTTATCGACTATGCTATTAAAAACAAAAACAAAGAAATAAGCGTAGTAGCAGAATCAGTCCCACACTTACGTAGAGGAGCTTTAAAGGACTTTCTTAATATACTTAAGCAAACCAATAGGTACGATGACAGAAAGTTCAACAAATCAACTCTAAAGTACCAATTCAGTACAGGGTCATATATAGAGTTCTTTAGTACAGACCAACCAGACAAACTTAGAGGAGCAAGAAGAACAGACCTATTTATAAATGAATGTAATAACATTCCTAGCTTTGAGGTGTACCAACAACTAGCAGTAAGAACATCTGAAACCGTGTGGTTAGATTACAATCCTAGTAACATATTCTGGGTAGATAAAGAACTAATAGGTCAAGAAGATACTGACTTTCTAACATTAACTTATAAAGACAACGATAGCTTACCTGCTTCAATAGTTAAAGAAATAGAGAAAGCTAAAGTAAAAGCTAAGACATCAACATACTGGGCAAACTGGTGGAAGGTATATGGACTTGGTGAGATAGGAAGTTTAGAGGGAGTATGTATTCCTGATTGGAAATATATTGATAACATACCATATGAAGCTAGATTACTTTGTGGAGGACTTGACTTTGGTTATAGTGTTGACCCTAGTACAATTATCTTATTATACAAATGGAACGATGCTTATATATTTGATGAGATACTATATAGAAAAGGGATGCACAATAGAGATATAAGTAGATTCTTAAAAGACAATAATACAACTACTCACCTATGGGCAGATTCAGCAGAACCAAAGAGTATTAGTGAGATACGAGCTTACGGACATAAAATATCTGGAGTAACAAAAGGTAGGGATAGTGTGATATATGGAATCAACTTAATGAATCAAAATGAAATCTATGTTACCTCCAGGTCTAAGAATCTAATCAAAGAACTACAAGGTTATATATGGGCAAAAGACAAAGAGGGAAACAACATACAGAAACCTACAGGAACACATCCTGACTGTATAGATGCAGCTCGATATGCTTTAATGATGCAACTAGAGAATCCAAATAGAGGCAGATATACTATTCAATAATTAAGTTTGTATTATTAACATTTTTTAATATCTTTGATGGTATGATATACGATATACCAAATTTTACAGACGCACAGCTTCAAGGAGAACTTAGGTCATCTATCAAATATGCTCAAGCATTATTAGAGGAGATAGACAGAAGGGAACTAGATAAATAAAAAAATATTTAAAAAAAAGTTATTAAAATTTGTTAATTAAATAAATAGTTGTATATTAGCTGTATATTAATACTAAAACAAAACAAAATGAAAAAAATATATTTAAAAGTAGTTGGTATTTACTCAAATGGAGTACAAGGTGTTGTTTATATTGATGACATAATTATAGCTAGAAATCTTATCCAACAAGTAGGAGATGGTTTTATTGCTACACCAGATGGTATTAAAATACAATAGTAAAATAATTAAAAACAAAACAAAATGAAAGAATTAAACCCTTTACAAGCACAATACATAAAAAATTGTGAGTTACTGCAATCTTTAAATATGCCTACAGATTTATTCGATGAATTATATAAAATTCAATTATATGAATATAAAATTCAATTACATAAAGAGTTAGTTAGTGAAATAAAACAATCTTTAATTTAGAAGTTCAACAATTTAAAGATTTTATATAATGATAAAGAAATTCTTACAACAAGACCCAAACAATTGGAAATGGCTAATTAGCTTTTATGTTATAGCTCTAGTATTAACTATACTTTTAACAATACGTTTCTAAGCTTTATTAGTTTATTGTTTGTATGCAGTCAGAAATGGCTGCTTTTTTTTTATGTATATGTCAAAAATAGCTTAGAAATTTCGATATATATATATGAAACTAGAAATCAATGTACCTAACGATTTAAAAGAAATCAAACTTCACCAATATCAAAAGTTCTTAAAACTCCAAGAAAAGAGCGTAGATGAAAAGTTCTTAGCTTCTAAGATGATAGAGATATTCTGTGGTTTAAAGCTCACAGATGCTCTTAAAATGAAAGTATCAGACGTCTATGCTATTACTGGAATACTAGGTGATATGTTTAATCAGAAACCTAAGCTAGTAAGAAAGTTTAAAATAGGTGATGTAGAATATGGATTCATACCTGACTTAGACCAAATGAGTTTAGGAGAATACATTGACTTAGATACGTACTTAGGAGATTGGGAAAATATACATAGAGCTATGAATGTTATGTATAGACCTATAAAACACAAATACGGTGAAAAGTACAATATAGAAGAATACGATATAGAGCATCCAGAGAAGATGCAAAATATGCCAATGGATGCAGTATTAAGTTCTGTGCTTTTTTTTTATCATTTAGGAATCGACTTATCGACAGCTATGATGAATTATTTGGAGGACAAACAGGAAACGAATTTAGTGCAATATCTCAATTCGGAAACAAGTGGGGATGGTATCAATCAATTTACGGTCTCGCTCAAGGGGATATTAGAAGATTTAAAGATATCACTCAATTAAAGATGCACGAATGTTTATTAATGCTATCATTTATGAAAGACAAATCAGAAGCAGAAGCAAAGCAATTTAAAAGTAAAATAAAATGAGCCAACAAGGAATAAGAGGATTTTATCAATTAACAGAAACAATAAAAACACAGCTATTATCAGACGATAATGTAAATAGTGTTACTACAGGAGATATAACAGAAATTGATTTATCTAAACAAACTATATTTCCTTTATCTCATATTATAGTAAATAGTGTTAATACACAGGAACAAGTATTGGCTTTTAATATAACAGTAATGTCAATGGACATTGTAGATGTAGATAAAGCAGCAGAGGTAGATTTATTTAGAGGTAACAATAACGAACACGATATATTAAACACTCAATTAGCAGTACTTAATAAACTTGTTATGATTTTAAGAAAAGGCAGCTTATATACTACTAAATACCAATTAGAAGGCAATCCAACTTGTGAACCTTTCTTTGATAGATTTGAGAATCAGTTAGCAGGATGGGCGTGTACTATGGATATATTAATTGAAAATGATATTACTATATGCAGTTAAAAGAAACTAAGGACATATTAAACAAATTTGCAAAGTATGTGATACAACAATCACGTAGCAACCTTACTAAGGGCGATAAGAACAGTTCTAAGACACTTTATAATAGTTTAGATTATGAATATAGGGCAACTACAAATGGATTCGGCATACAGTTTCTAATGGATGAATACGGAGTTTACCAAGACAAAGGAGTTAGAGGAGCTAATGCTTATTATGCAGATAGAGCAACTTCACAAAGTCCATTTAGTTTTAAAACATCTTCTAAAATACCTCCTGTTAAAACTTTAGCAGATTGGGCAAAGAAAAGGAATATAAGATTAAGAGATGATAAAGGCAAATTCACAAAAGGCAATTATAATACAATAGGATTTCTAATAGCAAGAAGTATCAAAGATAAAGGTATAAGAGCAAGTTTATTCTTTACCAAACCATTTGAGAAAGCATACAAAGATTTACCAACAGATTTAGTTAAAGGATTTATAAACGATATAGAAATAACAATAGAATGAGTACAATAATAAACGCAAGAAGTCCCTATTATATAAAAGTAGCTCCTGCAACTGGAACACTTACTTCAGCTTCAATGAGCTTATATATATATTCAGGAACTTTTACAACAGACAAACCTGGTTCACCACAGTACACTATAAGTAAAGATATTATAGGAACTAATAACTATGTAATATATGAAATAACAGAACTTATTAGAGATTATCTAAACACAGAGTATGCTAGTTTTGCTACAGACGGAGTGTGGGTAGAAGCAGATATAACATTAACTAAAACATCAGGAAGTGAAACACAGAATTTGGATTATCTATCTTTTGATGGTTATGGCTATTTTGAAGATGGTGTAAATCCTAGAACTTTAACAGACCCAGTAAACACCTTAATAGATTCAACAACTACAGGTACAACCACAGCTTATAAACTAATAGATAGTGGACAGACATTCTTAACAAGCGTACAAATAGGAGATACAGTTTTTAATGATACAGATACAACACAAACAACAATAACAGCTATAGATAGTGATACGCAGCTTTCAATCAAAAATGATATAATGACTACAGGAGAGGATTACAGAATAGTAGGTACTCCAAATTATACTCCTCAATATTTACAATCAAATACTAAGATATATTTTAAACAAGGTACTGATATAGTATTTCCTGTATTTGCAGAAGCAGCTCCTTTAATTGAGTTTATAACAGGTGGTGGAGCAGATGTGTTTTGGGAACAAGTAGAAGATTTCTGGAACTTATATGACGTTAGTTGGGGAAGTACAATAAACGATATACAAGTAAATGATTCAACTGATTCTACACAAAAGATTATATATATAAGAGTAAGTCCTACAACATCTCTAGTAAGTGGAGATACAATAACAATAACAAGCTCAGTAGGAACATCACAAGTAACAACCATTACACTAGAAGCAGTATGTGAACCTAAATTCCAAGAGCTACAAGTAATCTTTTATAACAAGTTTGGAGCATTACAGATTATGCCTTTTTATAAAAAGTCAGTAGATAGTATAAATACTAAATCTGATAATTACAAAAGAAACTTAATGGACTTCACAAACGACCCAACATACAATACTGAGAAACACCAAATAAGACAGTTTCACGTCACAGGTAAAGAAGCCATAACAATGAACACAGGATTCATACAAGAGAGTTTTAACGAGGTTATAAAACAAATGATGCTAAGCGAACAGGTGTGGGTAGATAATGGCACAGAAGTACTCCCAGTAAGTTTAAACACGTCAAGTTTACAATTTAAGAAATCAGTAAATGATAGATTGATTAATTATACAGTAGATTTCCAATATGCGTTTAATAAAATAAATGATATTAGATAATGCAAAATATTCAGCTATATATTGAAGGCAATAGAATGGATATGTTCAAAGACGAATCTGTTTCGTTAACCCAGACAATTCAAAATGTAAGAGACATAGGTAAGATATTTACAAACTTTACTAAGACCTTTTCACTACCTGCATCTAAAGACAATAATAAGATATTTAAGCATTATTACAATTATGATATAGTCAATGGATTTGATGCAAGAATAAAGAAGAACTCCACAATAGAACTTAACTATATGCCATTTGAAAAAGGCAAGATAAAACTAGAAGGAGTAGATATGAAGAACAATAAGCCATATGCTTATAGAATTACGTTCTTTGGAAACACAGTAGATTTAAAAGATTTATTAGGAGAAGACAACTTAGATGCTTTAACGTGGCTAAATAACTTTACTATAGATTATGATGCTACTGAAGTATTGTTAAGATTGCAATCAGGTTACGATAAAGTAGTTGATAGTGTTACTTATTCAGATGCTATTATAGCTCCTTTAATATCACATTCACAAAGATTGTATTATGATTCTACAACACACGTTGCAGATACTCCTAACTTAGCATATCATACTGGAGGAGGTACTCACCATCACGGAGTATTATGGTCTGATTTAAAATATGGAATAAGAGTACACTTAATTATAAAAGCAATAGAAAACGAATATGGATTAAGTTTTTCTACAGATTTTTTCAATACAACAAATGATAGGTATCACAATCTATATTTATGGATGCAAAGAAAAAAAGGGAATCTAATACAAGACGACCAAACCTTTACTTCACAAGTTACTGGCTTTGCAGCTACTCCAAGTCCTGTTTACGTATCTAGTGATATACTAGGACAAACATTAACAGTAGAAAGAAAAATTACTAATATTAGTTTAACCACGCTGATGAGTGATACTTCTGTAACGTATGATGTACTTATATTTAGAAACGGTAATTTATTTTCTTCTATTGTTGGAATAACTGGAAACCAAACTGCTTTAGGAATGAGTTTTATAGGTTCTTTAGAAGATGGTAATTTAACTATTTTTGTTAGAAGTAATAGTTCTGTGACCTTTAATACATTTACTTTAGGATTTGATGATACATCAACACCTGCAGAACCTAACGAACAAACAATATCAGCAACTAATATATCAATAGTACAAATTATACAATTCCAACCTACTCAGAATGTACCTGAAATTAAGGTTATAGATTTCCTTACAGGACTATTTCGTATGTTCAATCTAACTGCATTTACACAAGATGATGGTACTATCAAAGTAGAAACTTTAGATAACTTCTACGCATCAGGTACAAGCTATGTGATAGATGATTACGTTGATATGGAACAAAGTCAAGTTGATTTAGCTTTGCCATATAAAGAAATATCATTTAATTTTAAAAGCACTAAATCATTATTAGCATCTGTATTTAATCAAATAAACAACCGTGAATGGGGGTCTTTAAATTATGATAATAGTGAAGCACTTGACGGAGGTATATATAAGATAGAAGTACCTTTTGAACATATGCAATATGAGAGATTAACAGACGGTACAGGTGGAACTATTAAGAACGTACAGGTAGGTTATATGATTGACGAAAACTTAGACCCAATAAAAGGAGAACCTTTATTGTTTTATGCAATATATAATAACTCTAGTCCACAAACTATATCTTTCTTGCCAGATGCTTCTAATGAAACAGAAGTCCCTGAATCAAGTTATACAGGTTATTATATACCAAGTAATTCAGTAGCATTAGATTCTAGTACAGATGATACTGCTTTACACTTTGGATTAGAAACAAACGAATGGCAACCTAGTGGTAACTTCTCTGGTACTTTATTTGAGGATTTATATAAAACATACATACAAGATGTATTTAACACCAAAAGAAGATTAACAAAAATGAAAGCGTTTTTACCATTGAAGATATTAAGAAACTATACTCTTGCAGATAGATTCATAGTAAGAAACAGAAGTTACAAAATAAATAGCATAACAACAAATTTAAAAACAGGAGAAAGCCAACTAGAATTATTAAACGAAGTATGATAAAAAATATATTAGAATTACTCCAATTAGTAAAAGGAGATACAGAGAATATAAGAATAGCACAAGGCAAGTACAAACTTCCTGAAACATTTAGGGAAACATTTAAACAAATAAAAACAGAAATAAAATGGCTCAAAAAGTAGTAATAGATATAGATGTAAAAAGTGCAGAAGCAGAAAAGCAAGTTGAAAATTTAAATAAAGATTTACAACAGACGGAGCAGGATATGACTGCAATTGATGATGCAGGAGATAAAATGACTGGTGGTCTAGTATCTGGCTTTAAAGGTGCATTAAAATCAGTTAAGAGTTTTGCTAAAAGTTTAATGACTGTAAACGGTTTATTAAAAGCTAGTTTATTTGGTGTTATTGCGTTAGCTATTACTTCAGTTGCTACAGCTCTAACTAATTCAGAAGAAGGACAAAATAAATTTGCTAAATGGCTTAATCAAATTTCAGTAGTTATTGGAAACGTAACAGACATACTTGGAAACTTTGGTAATGCTATATTATCTGTAATTACTTTAAATTTTGATGAAGCTGCAGAATCTATAGCTAAGGTTACAGAAGGAATAAAGAACTTTGGAGAAGAAACTCGTAAAGAAATAGCTATTGCAGGAGAGTTGTCTGATATGAGAGCTAAGGCAGATAAAGCAGAAAGACAATTACAAGTAGAAAGAGCAAAGGCAGATAGAACAAGAGCAGATTTATTAGAGAAAGCAATAGATAAAGAAAAGTTTTCAGTAGAAGAAAGAATAGCGTTTTTAGAAGAAGCAGGTAGGTTAGAAGATGAAATAACAAACAAAGAAATACAAGCAGCTAAACTTAGATTAGAAGCAACACTATTAGAAAACTCATTATCAGAATCTACTAAAGAAGATTTAGATGAAGAAGCTAGATTGAAAGCAGAGCTTATTAATTTAGAAACTGCTAAACTTACAAAACAAAAAGAAGTAACCTCACAAACTATAGCACTTAAAGCTGAAGAAGCAGCAGCGTTAAAAGCTATTGAAGATGAAGCAAGATTAGCTAAAGAAGAACAGGAAGCAATAGACGCTGAAAAGAAAAAAGCTAAAGATGAAAAAGAAGCAGAAGCAGCAAAAGTAAAAGCTGAAGAAGATGCTGAAAATGCTAAAAAAGTAGAAGAAGAAAAAGAGAGGATTCTTCAAATGGATATAGATATTGAAAACAGAAGAACTGCTGCTAAGAAAAGTGCAGTTGACCAAGCTATAGCTTTATTTGGAGCAGAATCGGCAGCAGGAAAAGCAGCACTTATAGCTAAGCAAGTAATGGCTGCACAAGAGATGATACAAGAAGCAAGAAAGACAATCACTTTTTCTACTTTAGTAGCTGCTCGTTCTAGTGCTGCAGTTGCAGAAGGTACTGCACAAACTGCAAAAATAGGATTTCCACAAAACATACCTATGTTAATTGCTTACGCTTTACAAGCAGTTGGTATTGTAAGTTCTATTAGTGCTGCCGTAGGAAAAAGTAAATCTGTAGCATCCTCACTTGGAGCAGGTGGAGGTGGTGGTGGTTCTGTACAAACTCCACAAGTACCAACTGGTTCTGCACCTCCTGCATTTAATATAGTAGGAGCTTCAGGAACTAATCAATTAGCAGAAGCAATAGGAGGACAACAACAACAACCTGTTAAAGCATTTGTGGTTAGTAATGATGTAACTACAGCACAAGAGTTGGATAGGAATATAGTTGATGGTGCTTCTATAGGATAAAATACAAAATATAAACTTTAAAACGATATATAATTATGAAGATAGTAGAACTTATTTTAGATGAAAATGAGGAGCTAAATGGGATTGAAGCAATAAGCATTGTTGAGAATCCTGCAATCGAAGAAGATTTCGTTGCTTTAAAAAGTGATGAGATAAAATTAGCAGAAGTCAACCAAGAAAAGAGAATCTTAATGGGAGCTTTATTAATCCCTAACAAACCTATATACAGAAGGAGTGGAGAAGATGAGTATTATATATACTTCTCTAAAGATACGGTTTTAAAAGCATCCCAAATGTATTTAATGAAAGGCAACCAAAACAACTCAACTTTAGAACATCAATATTCTCTAAATGGCTTGTCTCTTGTTGAAAGTTGGATAGTAGAGGATGATGTACACGATAAATCCAGAAAGTATGATATGAGTGTTCCTGTAGGCACCTGGATGGGTACGGTTAAAGTAAACAATGAAGATGTATGGAAAGATTATGTAAAAACAGGTAAAGTTAAAGGGTTTAGTATTGAGGGGTATTTTGTAGATAAAATGGAAAGACCTAAAGACAAAACTATAAATGACTTAGCAAAGATTGAAGAAGAAGAAGCACAAGAGTTATTATCAACTATTAAAGGAATCATAAAGGGTGATAAAAGAACAAAGAGTGGAAAGAAGATGATAATGGAATCATATAACGATTATCCTAATACAGTTAAGAATAATGCTATAAGAGGTTTAGAACTTAACAAAAAAGTAAACAATAAATGTGCTACGCAAGTTGGTAAGATTAGAGCGCAGCAATTAGCACAAGGAAAACCAATAAGTAAAGAAACTATAAAACGTATGTATTCTTATTTGTCAAGAGCAGAAGAATATTATAACGAATCAGATACAGAAGCGTGTGGGACTATATCTTATTTACTTTGGGGAGGTTTATCAGGCAAAAGATATGCAGCTAAAAAACTTAAAGAATTTGGAGAGCTAGAATTAGCTTCAATGGAAGTAAACGAGGATTATGCAATCATAGACGATAGATTAGCTTATTCAACAAAAGAGAAAGCTATGGAAATGGCAAACGACTTAGGATGTGATAAATATCACGAACACGAATACGAAGGTAAGATATGGTATATGCCTTGTGAAAAGCACTCTTTAAAAGCACCTTGTCAATCAGGATATGAACAGTATGGAATGAAAAGAAAAAATGGAAGATTAGTACCTAATTGTATTCCAATAAAATAACTATGGATGATACTACTTATAATGTAAGTCCACAAGGTGGAAACAGAGCTTGTCTTTGTTGGGATAAAGAAACCTATAGTATTAAGTGTTGTGATGGTTCATTACACGCACAAGGTATAGGGAGTATAAATAGAGATGTTTAAAAATGCAAAATAATTAACTAAATACGATATATTAATATGAAACCTATGGAAATGTTAAATCAAATCAAAAACGTCTTGGGTGTAGAATTATCTACAGAAGAAAAAGTAGAACTTGCTCAAGCTAAACTAGAAAATGGTACTGTTTTAGAAGCAGAATCATTTGAATCAGGAAAAGAAGTGTTTATCTTAACTGATGACGACAAAGTAGCTTTACCAATCGGAGAATACGAAATGGAACAAGATGGTAAGATACTAGTAGTTGTAGAGGACGGTATTATTTCAGAAATCAAAGACAAAGAAGAAGTTGTAGAGGAAGAAGTTGTTGAAGAAGAATTAAATGACGATGAAAAATACGCTACTAAACAAGAACTTGCAGAAATTAAATCTATGGTAGAAGAAATCAAAGAATTAATGCAAGAAGGTAAAAAAGAAGAAATGCACAGGGAAGAAGAATTGATGTCACAAAAAATGACAGAACTTGCTTGTCAAGAGGATGAAGCTCTTAAAGAAGAACTTTCAAAACCTGCTTCTGAACCTATTAAACATTCTCCTGAAGCTAAAGAGGAGTTAAACAAAGTTGTTTATTCTCAAAAGAGAAACTTAACAACTAAAGATATAGTATTTAGCAAAATAGCAAACTTTTAAAATAAAAATTAATAAAACTTAAAATTAAATTAAATTATGGCAACTACAGTTTCAATAACAAGTACTTATGCAGGTGAGTTTTCAGGGAAGTATATTTCTGCTGCTCTTTTAAGTTCTCCTACATTAGAAAGAGGTAACATCGAAATCAAACCTAACGTAAAGTTTAAAGATGTAATCAAAAAAGTAGCAACAGATGCTAACGTAATCAAAGACGCTACTTGTGACTTTACTGACACAGCAACAGTAACTTTAACAGAAAGAATCCTACAACCAGAGCAATTCCAAGTAAACTTAGAGCTTTGTAAGAAAGATTTTATCTCAGATTGGGAAGCAATTTCTATGGGATACAGTTCTTTGAATGACAAATTACCTCCAAAGTTTTCTGACTTTATGATTGGTCACGTTGCAGGTCTTGTAGCAGAAAAGAATGAGCAAAACATCTGGGGTGGTGTAAATGGTAACGCAGGTGAGTTTGACGGAATCACAGTATTAGCAGCAGCAGACGGAGACGTTAACGATGCAGCTAACGGTGGTGAAACTGCTTTCAGTTCAACTAACATTATCAGTTTATTAGAAAACGTAGTAGATTCACTTCCTTCAGGAGTATATGGAAAAGAAGATTTAAAAATCTACGTTCCTACAATCGCTTGGCAATCATATATAAGACAACTAGGAGGATACGCTGCAAATGGCGTAGGAGGTTCTGGTGTTGATAATAGAGGTGGATTATGGTACAACCAAGGTAATGCACTTTCTTTCGATGGTATCGAAGTTGTATTAGCTCCAGGTATGCCATCTAACCACATCGTAGCAGGACAAAAATCTAACATTTACTTTGGTACAGGTCTTTTATCTGACCACAACGAAGTTAAATTATTAGATATGGCTGACCTTGACGGTTCTCAAAACGTAAGAGTAGTGATGAGATTCTCAGCAGGTGTACAATACGGAATAGGAAGTGACCTATCTTTATTGACACTAGCTTAATAAATTGTTTAACATAGAGGGGTAGGTGGGTTAAACCTACTTACCCTTTCTTATAAAAATTATAATAATATGGCTTGTACATTAACAACAGGAAGAAATATACCTTGTAAAGCATCAGTAGGTGGACTTAAAACAGTTTACTTTGCTGATTATGGTCTTACTGTTACTGATAATTCTTCAGATGCAGAAAAAGTAGATATAGGTGGAACGCCTGACTTTTTTCAATACGACCTTAAAGGTAGTTCATCTATGGAAACAGCAGTAAACAGCTCAAGAGAAAACGGTACTACTTTCTTTGAAACAACTTTAAATATTTCATTACAACTATTAGATAGTAAAACACAAGAAGAATTAAAAATTATAGCTTTAGGACGACCACAAATCGTTATAGAAGATTACAATGGTAATTTCTTTTTAATGGGTAGAGAACACGGATGCGAGGTATCTGGTGGTTCATTCACAAGTGGAGCTGCTATGGGAGATGCAAGTTCATTCTCTCTTTCTTTAACAGCTCAAGAAGTATCAGCTCCTGCATTTTGTGCAGATTCTACTGATATTACTGGAAATGTAAATGCAGCTAAGATATCACCTGCAACTCCTAGTAACGGATAATAAATAATTAAGTTAAAAATTAAGGGGACTATATGTCCTCTTTTTTTTTGCTTATAACACAAAATATCGTTTTTTTTTCGATATATAAGTATGAAGAAACTTACTACAAGTGCATCTGCTCAAGTTATAAAGATTATACCTAGAAGTTATGTTACTTCTGCAACTACTTTGAATGTAAGAGATGATTCATTAAATGATGAATTTAGTTTTACTGTAACACCAACAATAGATGGCAATTATTTAAGTATTTCTAACGCTTATACATCTTCAGGAAATTCAATATTAAAAGAGGGTAGAACATATGACTTAGAATTGTTAGACACTTCTTCTAATATAATATATAAAGATAAAGTATTCTGTACAGACCAAACTATAAACCAAGGTAACAATGATTATTATTCTATTAATGATGGTCAATTTACTTTTGATAGTACAGCAGGTTCTCACGATAACGATTACATAATAATATGAACGATTTAAGAATAGTAAATTTAAGTACTTACACAAGTCCTAAAATAAAAGAAGTTAGCAATAGAGATTGGATTTCTTACGGAGAGGACAATAACTACTTCCAATATCTTATAGACAGGTATAACGGAAGTCCAACAAATAACGCTATAATTAATGCAGTATCTTCTATGATATATGGTAAAGGATTAGATGCAACTAATTCAAATAAAAAACCAGAACAATATGCACAGATGATTTCATTATTTGACAATGATAGCGTAAGAAGATTATCATATGATTTAAAATTAATGGGTCAATGTGCTATACAGGTTATTTATTCTAAAGATAGAACTAAGATAGCACAGATTGAGCATATGCCAGTAGAAACACTTAGAGCTGAGAAGTGTAATGAAAAAGGAGATATAGAGGGATATTATTACTGGAAAGATTGGAATAAAATTAAACCTTCTGATAAACCTTTAAGAATACCTGCATTTGGTACGAGTAATGAAGCTATAGAGATACTATATGTTAAACCATATCGTTCAGGATATTACTATTATAGTCCTGTAGATTACCAAGGTGGTTTACAATATGCAGAGTTAGAAGAAGAAGTATCTAATTTTCATTTAAACAACATCTTAAATGGTATGTCTCCTTCTATGTTAATTAACTTCAATAACGGTACTCCTAATGCAGAGGAAAGACGTCTTATAGAACAAAGAATATATAATAAGTTTAGTGGGTCAAGTAATGCAGGTAAGTTCATATTAGCTTTTAATGATAATGCAGAAAGTGCTGCAAGTATAGAACCTGTACAACTTAGTGATGCACATAACCAATACCAATTCTTGTCTGAAGAATCAACTAAAAAGATAATGGTAGCTCATAGGGTCGTTTCTCCGATGCTTTTAGGTATCAAAGACCAGTCAGGGTTAGGAAACAACGCAGACGAGCTTAAAACGGCTTCTACGTTAATGGACAATACTGTTATACGACCATTCCAAAACCTTTTAATTGATGCCTTTGATAAAATCTTAGCTTTTAATGGTATATCACTTCATTTATACTTTAAGACATTACAACCTTTAGAGTTTACTGAAATTAAGCACGTAGTAGATGAAGAAACAAGAGAAGAAGAAACTGGAGTTAAATTAAGTGAAACTTTAAATGACAAAGAACATTCTGAAATAGCAGATGATTTAATTTCTATTAGTGATGAAATGGGTGATGATTGGATTCTAATTGATGAAAGTATTGCAGGAGATAATGAAGATGAAATTAAAAACTACTTTGAATTTGCTACAGTTGTTACAGGAGATGCAAGAAAAAAGAGTAAACAAGATTCAAGTTTATTTAGAATAAGATATGCTTACGCAGGTGATATAGAATCTAATACTAGAGAGTTTTGTAAAAAAATGGTAAATGCTAGTAAAGCAGGTAAGGTATATAGATGGGAAGATTTACAAGGACAAAAAGATAACAATCCTGGATTTGGTGTAGGAGGTAGAGAGAAAATGAATATATGGCTTTATAAAGGTGGTCCAAATTGTAAACACGTTTGGCTACGTAGAGTTTATTTAAAGAAAGGTAATAAGAAAATATCTGTAGGTAAAGCAAGAAAAATAATATCTAGTTTACCATTAGATGATAGAAAAGAGGCAAGATTTGAAGGACCTTCTGCTGCTAAAAAATATAAGAATCC
>Ga0187219_1000311_pt1 | contig 22978 bp, 16 predicted proteins | sample 13SPOviralmetaG_FD_130162 | JGI IMG/M metagenome (GOLD analysis project Ga0187219, IMG submission 130162) | Marine viral communities from the oligotrophic San Pedro Time Series (SPOT) site, San Pedro Channel, CA, USA - 13 SPOT_SRF_2010-07-21... | ecosystem: Environmental > Aquatic > Marine >... | reverse complement strand
CAGATACAATCTAAAAGAATCAAGGAGTTGGAGTCCGAAGGTTATTATGTCCTTAAGTTAGTGAAGACTAATAAGAATGGGATTCCCGACTTGGTTGCCTTCAAGCCTAACGCAGATGTTTTATTCAGCGAGGTGAAGAGGCCAACAGGAAAGGTATCAAAGTTGCAGGAGTATAGACTAAAAGAATTAAAAGGATATGGATTCAGAACAGAAGTTTACCGAGGGGGAGAAGAAGACGACTCTTAAATTTGACGTTTACTTTATAGAGGAATTGGATATGTATCCCGACAACATCCAAGAGGAGGTTGTTCGACAACTCATAAACCACGAAGAAGATTTAGTATCACTAAACGGGCTAACTCAAATGGTTGGCGGTGTAGTTAAGGGGGTAGTACCATTCTTTTTTGAGATAGAGTATCTCAAGCAGGAAGGTGAGAAGGCCGTGTACTTAGACATCATACCAATAGAGTTGGACGACTACTTAGATTTAATTACAAACCAAAAAACACTTACATCAAATGGAACTGAAGGAACAACAAGAGGAGAAACTCAAGAGGATAGTTAACGGGGTATTTGCCTTAGACTTAACAAGGAAGACAAGGTTAAGGAAGTACGTAAACGCAAGGATGGTTTACTGCGATATACTCAAGGATTTAAACTTAGGCTCTAGCCACATTGCTAGAATTTTTAATTGTAACCATGCAACGGTTCATAATTATTGGCTTAAATTTCAAGATATAATTAAGTATGATGAGGTTTTACGAGCTAAATATTTAGAGTGCCGAACCTTGTTTTATGATGGATACGACCCGGTTCATGGCTTGGATACAATAAATGATTTAAAAAAACAAGTAATTTCCTTGGAAAATAAAATAAAAGATTTATATTTGGTGAATGATATTTTAATTAAAGATAACTCTCTACTTAAAAAGGAGGATAATAAGTATAGAAACCTTATACAGATTATAAGACAAAGGACTAGACCTAATACGGAGAGAGAGATAGAGAAAAAACTAAACAGATTTTACAATGGAGTATACGTATAGCGACATAGAGAAGATAGCCGAGTTTAAAACTTGGTCAGAGAGGCAGAAGCTAGATGAGTTGTTGCGTATAGATTGTAAGATGTACACGAACTTAGGAGTTGACTCTACAAAGAAGGAGACTTCTGACGTTAGAGCTAAGTCAAAAAAGATTTACAAACTAATTAAAACAATAAATCCAACGATGGGAACTACGTTCCTAAACGCAATGGACTCATAATCGAATGTCTACAAAATCCAATCTCCATCACACTAGAATCAAGCACATCAATTTATTAATGGAAGGGATACACGACTCTACTAATGAGATTTACGAATCTCTTATAGACCGTGAGCATAAGAAAGCTAGGAAGGAGATTAAGAGTCTTATTAAGAATCTAAACGGTGTGCTTGAATCCCTACAAGATGAACTATAAGAAGGATTACAGACCACGACTTAGTGGTAACAAGAAAGTAGCGTACGACAATATCAATAAGAAGGAGCGTAGGATTCTCGTTATCGGGGATGTTCATGCTCCTTTTGTTCTTGACGGCTACCTTGATTTCTGCAAGGAGACATACGCTAAATACAACTGCAATCAAGTCATTTTCATCGGTGACATAATTGACAATCACTACTCCTCATTCCATACTAGTGACCCCGATGGAATGGGTGGTGGTGATGAGTTGGACTACGCAATCGAGGAGGTTAAGAAGTGGAACGAAGCATTCCCTGTTGCCGACGTGTTAATAGGAAACCACGACAGGATTATTATGCGTAAAGCTTTTGACTCTCAGATACCACAGAGGTGGATAAAGAGTTACAACGACGTTCTTGGAACGAAGTGGAATTGGCAGGACAGAGTTGTGTACGACAATGTACAGTACGTGCACGGTGAGGGTGGTACTGCAAGGACAAAGTCTAAGAACGATATGATGTCTACGGTTCAAGGCCACATACATACACAAGCATACTGCGAGTGGATGGTTGGTAGAAACTTTAGAATATTTGGAATGCAAGTAGGCTGCGGTGTTGATGGTAAGAGTTACGCTGCTGCATACGCTAAGAACTTTAAGAAGCAAGCTATCGGATGCGGTGTTGTATTCGGTGGCCATACTGCTATAAACTGCCTAATGGAGCTATGAGATTTGAAAACAAGTCAGACTTAACACGAGAGAAGCAAGCGATTGAAAAGTTCGTTGGAATATTTGGTGGCTCATATAAGAAGCTCGGCCCAAATGACATTGATTACAGAGTGTTTGACAGCTCTAATAACCTTATCGCTTACGTAGAAGTCAAAGGAAGATTAAGAGCTCTTAAAGACGCTTATCCGCTTCCTGTGGCAGCACGAAAGGTTGTTAAGTTATGTGACAAAAGATTAAACCCTGTAATGATATGGGCGTGTGAGGATGGAATCATCTACGCTAAGGTGTCAGAGATACAGGGTAGCGTTAGGTGGGGTGGTAGAAAGCCAAGAGAGAACTCATTCAACGATGAGGAGTTAATGATTTATTACGAACAACAAAAAGGATTCAAGTATGTCAGATTCTGATGGTAAGATAAAAGACTTTATAGTCGTGCTAATAATTAACGCAGTAATTCTTTACGGAATTTATTGGTTATTGTAAAAAAATATTTATCTTTGAAAATAATTCCTGCTCCTTTTACCATTCTTGATAAAAGACTACCTAACATATTAGGTTGATACTAAGAGAATCCGTTATAGCGGATTCTCTTTTTTTTATCTACGTCTATTCGACATCTTGTTGGTAGGCCTTTTTTTATGTATCCTATTAGGTAGCGCTTCAGGAGATGGCGTTTCCACCTCCCAACGCTTCGCTGTCTCGGGCATGTTTTTATACATCCACCTTCTCTGTGCTTTACTTTTAAATGGCATAATTATAAATCTAAATCTATTAAACCCTCTAATTCATCCAACTCTTTTTCTAAAGCTTTCATCTCCTCATTAGCCTCACTATTATATAGCTCATCATATAAATCAGGGAACGCTTTCTTGAATTCAGTCTTAGTCATTTCTTTTTTCTTTGAACCTTTCTTTTTACCGCCTGACTTTATTTGATAGTCTGAATAATTCAAAAGCCTAAGTATCAACTCGCCGCTATCCATTCCTTCCTTAGTGACAGCTTCCATATTTTTCTTGAACCTTAACAACTGAGGAGCAGGTACTCTAAGTAGGGTTAACATTTCAGCGTACAATTTCATTTGTGCTTCAGCCTTTTTCTCGGGGTCTTTTAATTTTTCAGCTCTCTGAACCTTTTTAATAATCGAACGAGTAAGCTCAAGTAGACCTACATTTTTACCAACATCAGCAGCCCAAGGTTTACCCGTAGCATAATCACCTATTTTTGCCACAACCTCACCTACTATAAATAAAGCGTTTAAGTTACCTATTAACGCCGCCCTTAACATATCTTGGTCGTCCTCATCTTCCCAACTACGTAAAGCTCCCGGCAATCCTGCGGATACCCATTGGAAAAAGGCAGGCATTATAAGGTGGTACATAGAAAAGACTCTTAAGTTTTCAGCAAGTGTACCTTTACCCGCTTTTAAATCTTTAGCAGATATTTTTCTACCTATATTTCTTATAGCCTGAATCTCCTTTCTCAGGTATTGCTTTGGTGTAGTCATAAAGGCGTTAAGACCACGTACAATAGCATCTCCTGTTTGGAAGAAATCTTTATCCTGAATATCGTAAGACTGCTGCGTCCTTTTAGTGGATTTTTCAAATTGTATTACAGCGTAATCAATTGCCTCTTGTTCTGTAGCCTTAGGGTTTTTCTTTTTAAACTCAGCTTTATGGTAAGAGTATAAAGGCATACCTCCAAGGTATATCGCCCCCGCATCACCCGTTCTAACAAACCACATCATAGCGTTTACGAAAAAGTCTTTAGTAGGTGTCGGGACAAACTCCTTCATGCTTGCGTCACTATAACTCTCAAGCACTTGGCTAATATTTACAGCCCCTCTGTCTTGCATGTACACAGAGTTTTTACTAATCTCTTTAAACACCTTCATCATCTCTGCCTTATTCTTCACAGCGTATTTAATATAATCTGCGTAACCTATATCAGAAGCGTAAGATATAAATGATGTTAACTGTTTTAAAAATATAACAGGAGATAAAGCTATTCTCGTTGTAACAAATATATTGTTCATCGCATTAATGAACTTGGTTTGTTGAGGGTTTCTTATACCTCTGTTAGCTATATTTTTTATCTTATCTTGTATTAAGTTGTATAAAGCATCTCCGTGATTTGATTTTATAGCGGCCTTTATATAAGAGTTTGTAAATATTCTATTTATATCACGAACATTTTCAGCATACGCAGCAAAGAACTCCATGTCACTTAAGTAAGTAAATAAAGCATCCGTCCCATCCATTGCTTGAATAGGGTTGGTGTTATTAATTCTTGCTTTAGTAGACGAACCACCTACACTTGTTTGATTTATAGAACTATCACCTAATAAATCTAACACCTCTTCGGTTGTATTTTCTCTATAAATTCTACCCGCATAGAACTCGTTCCATGGCATGTCGGTTTTGTAAATCTTTTTATAAACCTCATTATAGTGGTTATATAATCGAGGAAAGTATTCATTAACTTGCCAATCAGCGAACTCTTTTACTTTAGGGTCTAGCTTAGACTCTATTTCAGCAGCAATCTTTTTATAATCCTTACCCCACATTTCTTTAAAAGAAGGGTGGTTGGCAGGGTCTTTAAATTGATTGTATAAATAATACATTTGGTTTTGAGTGTAGTAAAAATCTCCTGACTCAATATATGTTTCCTCACTTCTATTTTTTCTAGCAATATTTTTCCATTTCTTACCAAAAATTTCTTTAAGCTTTGACTCTATTTCTTGTGAGTATTGTAGCCTTCTTCCTTTAAGCTCTCTTGTAGAAGCGTCAATTTTGTCAGTTACCAACTCCTGCATTTTACCTCCAAACAATTCTCCCGGCAACTTAGAGATAGCGTCCATTAAACCGTCTAAAGCCTCAGCAGTGTAGAAGAAATCTCTTATACCTGTTATTGTTCTGTAAAAAACACCTAACTTTCTTTCAACGCTCTTTTTATTTTCTTTTGAAGCTATATCTCTCTTTGCTTGGTCTAGCAGCTCCTGAGTATCAGGGTTGCTCATGTCAATTTTAGTTCCCGTAATCTCATAGTAAGCCTCTTCAAACTGACGGTTTTGCTCATCTTTTTCCGCTTGAAGCTCTGCCGCTAACTCACTTTTACCCTTGGTAATTAAAGCATTTAAGTTTTCTAAAACCACATCTAACGTGTCAACCTTTGTGGGTAGAGTATTCTCTATTAGTAGAGAGTTGTTCATTCCAATTATAGCTGTTAAAGCCATGATTTCAGGAGCGTTCTCTACAGGCTTTTCAGACAGCTCGTTTATCTTTTGTCTGTGCTTTTTGTTTTCATTCTCTATCTCTTCAGCGGTACTCTCCTCAGACATGATGCTGTCTTTAACAAACTTTATAAGTTTCTTAGTTTCAACGTCAACCTTAACACCTTTACGCCTTCCTGATATAGTCTCTTCGTATTTACCGTTTAATATTTTGTCAATAGAATTATTCAGCATGTCTACATTCTTGCTAACTGCAAACTCAAATACCTCAGTCATCAAGTTATCTATAGAGTCTTTGTCAGCAATTGCAATTGCTTTAACCAACTTCATTACTTCTGACTTAGTATAGTCAGATGGCGGTATAGTTTTTCTAATAAAAGATTGTAGTATTCTTTTAATTGACTTTAAATCACGAGCACCTTTTACGCGCTCTCTAATAGCTACTCTCGCCTTCTCAACCTTCACCCTCATATTCTGAGTAGGCCTCACGTTGATAGCTTTTTGTAGCTCTATAACTAGTTTAGCTTGAGCGGTAGACAAACCTTTACCATCAGCTTCGTTTTTATATTCAGCCTGAGCCTCTAAGAACTCTATGGTTTTATCCATAATATCTTGCTCAGATAACTTATCAGCTTTTCTATCGTTCTTTTTTGTCTCTGCTTTTCTGTATTTCTCTATATCTTTATCAGGATTATCTTTCGCATATTGCTTAACCTTAGCCTTTAACTCAGCAGGGGTTAGCTTAGTGTTACGATTATTTTTTTTACGTAACTTATCTCTAAATGCTTGTACCTTATCGAATAGTTTAGCACCAATCTTAACACCACCTTTTATGTCAGCAAACGCTTTAGGTAGTCTTGTGAGCAGGTCAACATCAACAGCCAAAAACTCATTAGCATCCTTGGCTTTCATGCCCTTTCTTCTAACAAGGTAATCTTTAATTCGTGCGTCTGTAAACTCAGCATCTCTTGCCTCAGCAATAAACTCTTGAGGGTTAAACTTCTTTTGCTTTCGACCTTTACGCTTAAACTTTTTCTCTTTAGATATAGGAGTTTCAGGGGAAGGGGCGAAGCCCATACCTCTAGCAATATTAGAAGCTATTTTAGGCTCCTTCTTTTTTAGTAGCTCAGGAATCTGAGTTTTAAATTTAATCTTAAAAGGACTTTTTAAATGGGTGTATCCTCTAAATTTTTTAGCTACCTTGTCCTTACCTTCAACAAACTTAGGTTTATAAAACTTGTCCTCTTTATATATTTCACGTACAAGCTTATCAGCCTCCGCTCTACTCTCAGGTTTTATCTGAGTCTCAGGGGTAGCAAATTCTACAAAGTTTTCTTGAACAGGGTACAAGCCGTCAAACATAAAGTTGTTACCGTTGCTTGGCAGCTTACCGTTAAACTGAGGGTGAGCAAAACCTCTTTCACTAGCCTCCTTTGCAGCAAGCTTAGTATCTTCAGGTACGACCATCTCGAAACCACCTACAGCAAAGCCCCCATTATTATCTTTTATATTGTTTTCACCTAAAAGCTTTACATCACCATACTCCATTAAGAAGTCAGTAGTGTTAAAGCCTTCCTCTTTTAATTTTAACTTAGTTGGGTTAGTCTTCTTATTTGTAGCTATATTATCACTGAATATAAGAAGTGACTCTAGTATCCTTCTTCTTGCTTCAAACGTAGTATCTTTAATCCACTCAAAGCCAAACTGCTCCTCGTTATAATTTTGGATGTTAGATATTAACTCTATCAATGCCTCTTTATTAGCATCTTTTTTATTCATTTCCGTGGCAATGTTTTTGTTTTCAAGCAACTCTACAAAGCCATCTACCACAGATTTATAATCTTTAGGTGACTTATTATACAATGCCAACAAACCTCTACCTAAATATTTACCGCCGTAGAAGTTACCTACAGTAGCCGAAGGGCTTTGAACCATAATAATTACACCAACCTTATCTCCCACCTCATATCTATTGGCTACCTTACCAAGGATTGAAGAGGACGTTTTTTCATCTAAAGCTGCAAAGCCTATTTTGTTGTTTAGGTTCTCAGTTATTGATGAGTACCCAAACCCACCATCAACACGAACTCCTTTGGAGTCATACCCTAGCTTGGTAGCATCAGATGTTACTGCAAATATTTTGCCGTCAACCTTATCAATAAACTCACGCATACTAATTACAGGCAAGTTTTCAGCGAAAGGAATATCATTGTATATGTTTTTCTCCTGCCGTGGCTGAGGCTTCATAGGAGCATCAGGGTCTACATTAATCTCTACCCCATCACTATATGGTTCAGACTCTAATATCTCTACGTCAGACTCTTCAATAACCTCACCTTCTCGAACCTTTCTTGATAGCGTGTTAAGAAGGTCAATAACGTCCTCATCAGTCTTTGTCAAAGACTCCGGTGACTCTATACCAAACCTACGAGCAATGTCCTGTATGAACTTAATAACAGCATTCTTTGCAGGCTTATTTAATTGCTTGTATTCAGATGATAGTATACCGGCTAATTCAGCCACCATTTCCTCATTCATGAACTCACTACCCTCATACATCTTAGAGAAGTTCTCTATGCGCTTGTAAAGCTCACTATCTTTAGATATTACCTTCTTAATAGAGTTAACCATTCCATTAGCTATCTCAGCAGCTTTAGCATCCGTCTTAACTTTATTTAAGAACACTGCATGGAACACCTCGTGAGCCACTGTAGATACTTTGGCGGATGGTAAATTTATGTGGATAGTATCCGTTTCAGGGTCGTAGTAACCTCTCGTGTCAGGTTCGTTGGTGTACTTAGTGTACTCATCCTGACTCTCATGTAGTAAGATTTTAGTATTAAAAGCTTTAGCTAATGACTTAGCCGCCTTAGATGCTATGTTTATTATTCTATCTCGAGTACGTCTCGATTCGTTATCTAAATCTTCTTGTAAGCCTTTTCTATTTACACTAATGTTACCACCTTTCTGCGTAGTTGTTTCAGATACTTGCTCACCAAAGAAGTCTGCAATCTCATCCAACTCTTGCTCGGTAGCCACCTCTTCTTCTAAAGCTACCTCTTGCTCTAATGACGGAACAGATTCTGCTTGCGCCTTCTCTTGCTCAAGCTCAACAGCACTTTGTTCAACTAAATTTTCTAGCTGATTATTTAATTTACTTATCTCTTCGATTTGTTTTTTAACAAGAGCTTTATCCTTACCCTCTATCTCTTGCTCTAACTCCTGCTTCTGTAAAAGTATACCTAAAGCTTTCTTTTTGTTTTCTGTGCTAAAGTCAGATGGTATCTGAGAGTTAACCCCTTGAAGCTTTTCAAACATAGCCTTCTCAGCCTTAGCTTCTTCAGGTGTAATCTCACCACTATTAATCCTTTCCTTAAGCCTAATGGTGTACATCTTATTGTACTCAGAGTCTTGAGACATCATCTCAAACATTTCAAATGTCTCATTACTTATAGCTGTAGGGTCGCCCTTACTCATAGCGGTCATGACCGCTTTAGGTGTACCCAAAACAAAACCACCGACAGCTTCTTGAGCTCCCGCTTTCAGTATCTGAAGGAAATAATCACGAGTAAAAGTACCCGGAGTATTAAACATATCCTTCTCCTTAATCTGATTGTATATTTTCTTACCTGTTATGTCTGCTATTTCCTGAGCTAACCCTGTTTCAAATTCAGCAAGGCCACCCGCAGTAACAACCAACGCTCCTTTAGCTATTTGATTCTTTACGTCTTCACGTATAAATTGAGAGAACTGTTTAGGGGTTGTATTCTTTGAAGTTTTACCTAAAGCTCTAGCCACAAAGCCGTTTAATAAACCTTTTTGCGCTACAATATTTCTTAAACCATAAGCCTCTAACACTGCTACAGCTATACCAATAGGAGCTGTAACAGCAAGCTTTTCGTTTTCAGATATATCATCAAACTCAGGATTGTCACGCATCTCCTCGTTTAAATGGTCAGAGACCTGAGCATACATTTGTGCTGTTCTTTGAGCCCAACCAATAGGTCCTGCTCCACCAATCATTGCAGGTATTGATTCGGTTACACCTAATAGAGCGCCGCCCCAAAAACCTTCTTTCTTTAAATTAACAAATTCTTCAGACGTACCGCCATGACCTAACACTTTAGTAGCCCCAATCCTAGCAGCGTCAACCAAACCCATCCCTGAGTCAAACGCAGCAGCCTCTGACGAGTATTGGTTTCTGTAGTTTTTTATTTCACCAAACTTAGCTAGTTTTTTAGCATCATCCCTTATAGAGCCTTCTATTTTCTCAAGGTCATCCTTGGTGACGGATTCCTTAAATTCATTAAAGGCTACATCTTCTTTAAAGTCATAGCCCAAGTCTTTTGCGTTATCTATAAATAACTTTTGATAATCATCAGGTGAAACCACCGCTTCCATAGGCGCAAGCTCTAGACCTACATCTGTAGCTAAACTAAGAGCTCCTGCAGCTCTTCTTCCTACACCTGTTAAAAAAGAGTTCCAAAAAGCACCCAACCAATTACCTTCTTCAGCCTTTATCTCAGTGTACTTACCAACAGACTCATCAAGAAGGTATCCTCTTGTAGAGAAGGCCTCATCTTTTGCTTGAAGTTCTTTTTGTTGAGTCATTAAAGACTCTCTTTTGGCGTTCCAATTATTGTAAGCCTCTAATATTTCAGGGTTTTTTAAGTCTTCCTTTGTAGCTTCTTTCGTGAAGTATTTGTTTTCAAGTGAGTTAACGAAAGCATTTTTTTCTAACATAAACGCTTTGACGTCATTATTGAAAGACTCTGCTTGGTCGTTAAATTTAGATAATGACTCACCAACCTCTTCTTTTGTTTTTAAGTCATCTATATTTTCTTGAAAATATTTCTCCATATTCTCAAGCTTTTTAGTCGACACCTCGAACTCTTTTACTTGCTCTAGCTCCTTAAACTCAGGAGCTGTCTTACCCATAAATGTATCTTTTGACGGGTCGTACTCTGTCTTCCAAGAGCCTTCGTCAGCAAATTCAATTGCAGCCTGCTCGTCCTCTCCAAACTTATAAACCTCACCTCTTGACTTAGCCTCCTCATAAGTTGACTCCCACTCCTTATCAGGCTTGGTAGACATGTCTACCCAAGTGCCGTCCTCATCTTGAAACAAAGATGGAAATGCAACCCACCCCGTTCCCGGAACGTACTCTCTTTTCATTAAGTGTGTGGATTCAGAGCCGTCAGGATTCACCCTTACGCCTTTGCGCTCTTTTACTTGCTTAGGTAATAAATCCGTGATAACGGATTCTTCAGCTTCTTGAGAAGAAGCATCCAATAATGCAGGTTCTTCCTGCTCTTGAGGTATATCTGATTCCGTAACTTCCTCTTGAGAAATGAAAACTGAATCGTCTTTTTTTTTTACATCACCCCACGCTGTCTGAAATGTATTTAAGTCTGTAGTTTCAAATAAACCACTGCCTTTACCTAAATCATAAAGCTTTGACTGAACTTCAGGGTTAGCTTGTGTGAAATCTTCAAGACTAGTTTGAGATGTTATTATACCTTGTTCAAGGTATAAGTTGTATAAGCTCTCTATTTTATTCATTGCTGTTATTTAAAGAGTTGGTCTCCTGCTGCTCCTTCGCTGCTTGGTATATCGCCACCCGCCGCTAATAATCCTAACTTCTTAATATCTAAATTACCTTTTATAAAGGCTTCTACTTGCTCAATACCATTATCATCACTTAAGTCAATAGTAGTTGTAACCTTATCATTACCCTCACCTATACTTATACTTACAGTAGTAGAGTCAAACGCATCAGCCTCCTCAAACACGAATCCTGCAGGTCCAAACTTTTCCGTAAGAATACCTACGGCTGCTTTTTCATCTGTAGGCAAATCTACCACACTATCTTCTACGTAGTTAAAGTAATTCTCTACTACTTTAGACTTTTCTTTTTCAGGCTTTTCAATATCTCTTTCAGGTCTAGCCTCTTCTTCGTATCCAATATTAAGAAGGAATGCGTTTTTAACAGCCTCCTTAGCTTTACTCACCTGCTTCTCTGTAAGGTCAGGAATCATAGCTCCGCTCCCCGGATTCTGTGGATTTGGTATCATTAGTATCTTGTCCTCACCCTTCTCATTAGGGTCTGTAGTGAAGTCTTCTATTGTGTACTCACCTAAGAAATTAGTAAGAACACTAGCGGCTTGGCTAGGGTCTACTAATAATGAATTAACTTGGTCGTCCAAAGCTTCTTGAAAAGCAGGCAAGTCTACCGTGCCTTTTATAGCTTTTATGTTACCACTCATGACAACTTGCTTAAACTTACCCGGCAACTGCTTAGTTATATTGGACACCTCAGCGTTAACATCTAGCGCATCCGTCTTTGTGCGAACCTCCTGCTGTATAGCACTAACAGGCCTTAATGAGGACTGAACTAAGTTCCCGTCTTCACCTAAAGCACCAACCATAAGTTGTCCCGTCTTAGGGTCAAACCTGTACTTAGTTTTACTTGGATTTAAAAAACCTTCTAGATTAGAATTTCTCCAAGTCTCCTCTAACGCAGCTTGACCTGACTGAGTCCTTGCTATGTCGTCAGTGTAAAGCTTTTGAAACTCTGACGCACTTGAATATAATGTCTCAACGTCTTTGGTTAGATTGCCCCTCATAGTGTTGTAATCCCTCAAGCTTAGCTCACCGCTTTTTAACATACGGTCCTGCATAAGTCTCATCTCTTGAGCTTGATTGGCTAGGTCTGTAGTAGATGCTACAGCGCCCTCATGCCCACCAAGTGGCGAGTCAGCTATAAAAGTACCTAGGTCTTGAGAAGCTTTATTAATATCAGCTTTTTTATCCTCTCTTCTTTTAGCTTCTGCTGTAAGTTGGTTTCCTAAACCTGCTGCTACTTCAGCCCAATTTATAACCTCTGCTGACTCGTCAGCTTTAAATGCGTAGTATTCTCCGTCTGATGCCATATCTTATTGCCCGAATATGTTATACCCCTGAGAAGGGTCAAGGTTTATTTCGACGTCAGGTTGTTGATTAAGGCCTGCAGAGGTCATTGCAGTAGCAGAAGGAATGTTAAAGTCTGTATTAGCCCCCTGAGATGGCTTCTTACCATACAGAGGCATTATATCTTCTGAAAATGCTGCACTTAAAGTGCTTCCAATACCTTCAACACCGGCCTTTACATTTGCCATCCTCATCTTCTCTGCTTGAGCCGCAGCTTCACCTGCCCCCTGAGCAACGCCAAGTTGTAGGTTAGCCTTTGCATCTCTCAGTCTAGACTCTTCAGCTAGAATTTTTTGTTCTATAGCCTCAACGTCTTTAGTCTGCTGAGTAGATATTGCCTGACCCGCCTTTTGAGACTGAGCCAAAACCCTACCTGCAGTAGCGCTAGCACCCCTACCTGACTCTCTACCTATTTCCATAGCTTGAGCAGCCTGCTGAGCTACAGCGTCACGTTGACGCTCGTAGGGCTCCTTGCTAACGCTTAACGCTTCCATGTAGTTTACGTCAAGCATTTTGTCAGCCTCTTCAAAAGCTTCTCTCGCTTTTGCTTGTGCCTTATCTCTAAGCTTGCGTTGTTTTCCTGCCTGAACGAAAGAACCTACCGTTCCTGCCGCTGTAGACGCTAATGCAGCTCCTGCTGCTATTGCTGTAATTGCCGCCATATTATAATGCTTTAATCATTTCTTTGTTATACGAATCACCTTTGGTATAACCCACACCCTCATAAACATTAATAAGTCCGTCATGCTTTATAAGAGCATAAGCGAACTTATTGTCTATACCTTTTGCTAACGATGTGAGTGACTCTACCAAAATTGTTAACGCTTCTTTACGTGACTCTCTATATTGTTTGTTGGATATAATCCAATCTACCCATGCTACCTTTGAGTTGGTATTGTACAAAAACCCTGCGCATACAGGGGTGTCACCATCCCAAACCATTATACCACCCATTCCATCTTGAGGTAGGAAATCTCTAGTAGGGGCTTGCCACCCCCAATCCTTCCACCACCCCACAAGGATGTCGTCGTAGTCTTCGTGTTGTATTAATTTTGTAGTAAATTTCATTTAACACAAAGATACTAAATTTTAAGGATAGCTTTTCATAACATCAGACCCAATAGCAAAAAGCTCGCTAGAGTCTGTTACGCTGCTAGGCAGTGATAACTTAATCTCACAATAATGCCCCATAAGCCCTGTTGACTCAGCGGTTGTATTTTTAGTGGTAAACATCATCATACCGGTCATTGGTGGTGTGCCGCCCGCGGGGGCTATGGTGTAAGTAGTTATATTAGATGCTAAAGTGTAAACAATAGTTGCTATCTTACCAACATAAAATAAATAATTATTCGCTAACTGTTTAACGTAAACTAAATCACCTATATTTACCAAGCTAGAATTTTCGCCATTAACTTGAAAGTAAGAAGACCCTGCAGATATAGATGTACCCAATCCTCTCAGGGTTCTTGACTTATAGTCGGACTCAGAAAAAACATTATTAGTAGCGTCCACCCCTTCATTCCTTATGTAGGCAAAGTAATTTCCCTCTTTTTCTTCAAAGTCAGTGGATATTATCACACCCGACTGAGAGCCTACGTCAGTAGATAGCTGAGCTATCCAAGCGTCCGTGCCCTCTATGGCTATAGTTTTAAATAGCTTGTTTTCTAAAGGCTGCTTGTTAAGAACCGTTGTAATTGAAGAGGCTCCTAATTGCCCATAAAATTCATTACGAGCTTCATTGGTGTTATGCCTGTAAAGATTACCCCCCTTAAATGAGTAAAAATAATTATTCATTCCTATCATCCAATCAGGATAGTAAGAATAAAAAGATGGAAATCCTTGTGAGCTTTCACTGTACGTTAACGTGTAATCTGTATCCATAGTTTATTTTTTAAGGACAATTTTGTAAAGTTACCACAACCCCATTGCTATCAACCTCCATAACCCCTGAATTAATACGATACCATCCTGCATCCATCTTATAACTTACCGACCCATATGCCGTTGTGTAAACAAAATCATGTAAAAGAACAGTGCTTCCAAAGTTATTACTTCCGGCTCTATACTTATTACTTGTTATACTTCTCGTGCACGCATCAGCAGCTGTGGGTTGAGGGTAAGCAGAGCTACTACAACTAAAACTAGGCAAAGGAGAACCTTGTGCCCGAAAATCTACAGTCCAAGAAACTTGAGATGAACCACCACTGCAAGGAGTTACCACCTCATAATCAATTAATCTTTCAGGCCCGTTTGAATTTCCTGAAAGAGGAATAACTGCGGTGTACCACTGATTAGCGACTCCTGTATGGAAGTCTAACTGATTTTGACTATAATTAATCTTTTTTCCTAAAGTAGTGTTTTCTATAGAACTCGTTAAATTACTATAACTTCTACCCCCCACAAAATCAAGAGTTTGAGTGCCTTGAGTAGCAGCCATATCTGCAGCGCATTGGTCAGCAGTATCTCCAATGTAAATATGCTCCCCCTGACCGCCTGAAATACTTTTATAACCTGATAGAGAGCTTGTGAAGTGAGTAGTAATTATATCTCCACCATTAGCGTCTTTGTATTGAAATCTGAAGCCTGCAGGGAAAGATGTAGGAACTTTAAAGCTTACTATAACAGTGTAAGGTTCGTTTGCAGCATACGTTATAGCGTGCTTGAATAAAAAAGGGCCACCACTTAGATTGGTAAGTGACACATTAAACCCACTTCCTCCTGATTTTTTATATTTATCGCAGTAACCATCCCAATCTAAAGTAGTAACAACACTATTAGAGTCAACCTCTAAAACCTTTATAACATCATAGCTATATTCCGATGCTGAGTAAGTAGATAAAGAAGGTTGGTAAATTAAATCATACAAACCAACTTGGCCGTTACCACCGTTATATCCTGCTCTATAAAAATAACTATTTCCTGAATTACTAAGAGAGCAATTAGCTCCTATAACTTCCTTAATCCTCATATCAACCTTATCAAGCTCTCCCGGACAATCAATTTCAAATTGCCAACCTGTGTTTTCGCAGTCAGATATAATCTCTACATCAATAGTAGAAGGTAATAGATTTGGTTTAGGTATTACCATGGTGTTCCACGTCCCGGGAGTTCCTGACATGTCAGAGTTATTCTCAAATTGTAAATCACCCGCTAAAATAGTCACCTGAGTTGATGTACCGTCAGGGTCCCACTCATCATTAGGAATATCTAAAACAAAGTTGTTTAGTGTAGGAGTGTAAGGACCTGTAGATGTAGCATTTTGTAAAGCTACAGAGCATGTTTCAGGGTTCCCTTGCTCATCAACCGTTGACCCTAGAAAAGTGTAAGAGCCTGCGTTTGAAGACTGCTTCCAACCCGCCGTACTTGATGTTAATCCATTATAGATAACACCATCGTAAGTAACTCTTATAGCGTCAGGTATTCTTCCTGTACGAAATCGTATTTCAATCATTCCCGTATCTGATACAGTGCCCCCAACATTAATTGAGAAAGGAAATCTGCCGGCCACTCCACTCGGGAAGTCAGGTAGGTTTGCGCAAGGAAATGCGCATGTAGGGCATAGTGTAGAAGGTAAAAGCAATCCGTTTACCTGCTCTCTAACAATACCACTCTCGTCTGAATAAAATTGGTCAGGAGCTAAAGTTGTTAACCCCTCATCAGTGTAAACTGCTGTTGAGTTAGTTAAATCTGTTCCGTCTAAATAAAAAGTTGCCATATATTATTTTTTTTAACAATCACAACACGCATCGTAACGCTCTGCACTTGCACATAGGTCTACTTGCGTACTGTCAGTGTAATCCCAAATTAAGTAAAGATTACTTCCTGTGTTAGGCATTGTAAAGTTTGCGCTATACGCTGTCTCACCAACACCCGGAGCATTAATTGGAGTAGCCTCTGAGCTAGCTGCTATTAAAGTTTGGATGTCAGAAGTGTTGTTGCCATACACAGTATCACTCCTTAGGTACCTAAAGTTGTCTGAGTTAATATTAAAGTTAAATGTATCGTTGCTAAGCTTGTTAGAAAGCATTGTAACAGTTGCCCCATCTGTTGGCACAACACCACCGCCTTGCAGCCCTGCAATTGTCGTGAATAAAGATACTACAGGGAAGTTACCCGACCCAAAGACTACAGTCTCCGAGTGTAGAGGAGATATAAATCCTTCCGCATTAGTCCAACGATACTGATTTGTAATCTGCTCATCAACATCGCCATCATTAGACACCTGCACCAACACAATATTTATCTCGTCAGGTTCAGGGCAACCAACTGTTATAGTTAAGTCTAAGTCAACATTAGATGTTACAGACACCTGAAGCTCTTCATCTAATATTAAGTCTTTATCAATAGTTCGTACGAATGCCCCTTCAGTAGTTTTATTAAGTGGGGTAGTAGCTCCATCATAAGTAAAACTTATAGTATACTCAGGTGTAATTCCCGTTGTACTACCTGTCCAAGTGGCTTGGTACTTAACTCTAGCATCACCAACAAATTCCCCAAGGTTGTAGCATTTTTCAAATACAACAGACTCTTTTACAGGTATAAGGTCCGTAATACCACACTCCTCACAGACAACGTCTGCAGGTAGTTGACTATCGTTTGATGACAATACATACTCATTCATGTAAGGGTCATACCCTCCTAATTTCTGAGTATTAAAGTCTCTAATAAACAAATCTCTAAACCATGAGCGCATACCAAACTCTGATATAACTGTAAGTTGTTCGTTTTGAGCGCTACTACCCTTAAGTTGTATTACAGCACCACGCTTAGCATCTGTAAAAAACTTGTTAGAGCCCCACTGAGCAAAGCTCTCAGGGTTGTTTGAAATACCAAAGTTTTCTATACGAGCTACTTGAGTACCTAGAACTTCAGGTACTGAGGTTAGTGCGCTTCCGCCACTAGCGTCAGACAATAAATTCTTACCCGCAAGAACGTATGATATTTTATCCTCCTGAAGAGCAAGAATGTCAGTCTCACGAGCTACCATCTTTCTTAGCGGCCCAAACGATTGCTCTAATGGTTTAAAGTTTGCAAGGCCTAAGTTAAACTCATTAAGCTTATTTACATTTGATTCAGCATTATAAACACCACTATAAGTAATGTCTGATAACCTTCTCTCCTCTCCATATAGCTTAGCCTCAGTTGTAGTGGCCCTGTTCCCTAAAGCTAATTGCTTGCCTTTTAAGGAGTCTTCAATCTTATAGCTTTCAACACCATTACCAAAAGAGTAACAGTTAAAGAAGTCAGTATCTACAATCCCTGAATCAGAAGCTGTTTGGTTTTGGATATTACCTTGGTGATGACCGTTAGAATCCACCTCGTAACAAGTTGAGGATTCATACCACAGGTCCGGCTCAGCATCTTGAGGGTTTGACTCAAAAACAATCTCGCTAACAGCTCTAACCACTTCTATAAGCACACTTATTCTAGTATTCTTTCTTGAGCTTCTACCGTGACCCTCTGAGCTTTTAACAACAAATCTAGTACCTGCAGCGTTAAAGTTGGTGTAAATAGCACAGCAACTACAAGGCCTACTTGTAGCTGTTTCACTATAGTTAGGGCCGCTAACACCGTCAGTAACAGCTTGAGATTCTAAGGCTACATCTATATTGTTGTCATCGAACCACTCTTTAAAGTTATTGTAGTCTTTTGGAGCTGTAAATTCAGAATCTACAAACCAATACTTATAACTAACACCATTCTTACCATCTCTCTTGTTTTCTATTCTAATTCTAATACGAGAGCCTGCAGGGAGGTCGTAAGGAGTAGTTCCTGTAGACGTTAATGTTACAGGGTAGTTTATTGTTCTACAATTCTCACCTTTAGATGTTAAGTCACCATAAGAAATATAAGCGTTATCCTCTAGTGTAGTGTTAAAATTATTTGGAAGTAACTTCATGTAAGTACCTGCGGGTACGTATACGTCATTTTCTAATTCAGGAATAAAGTCAGCTACCCTAGCCTCTTTCTCTAAGACTGTCGCCCAAGTGCAATTACCTCTTGACCCTTGAGTATCTCTCTTTACAATAAGCTCATCACCCTGCTCAATTTTAGTGGAGTTTTGACCATCAAGTAAAAAATACGCGTACCCTGTCTGAGGGTCTGTAAAGAATATATTACTAAATATCGTGTCGTAATCTTTTTTATCAGGTTTGATAGCAAACTTGTAGCTCTTAGCCCAATACGGTGCTATCTGCTGAGGTGGTATGGTTACACGTATTGAGTTTTTATTTGTAGACGAACTACAAGGAACATGAACAGTATTGTTAGGGCTTACAAGAGCTGTGGATGAGCGTTTGTATTCATCCATATATATAATACCGACCTCATAACCTCTATTGCTGTGAAGACTTGCAGTATCTCCAATCTCTTGGAACTCTATATCAAAACCTGTTATTTCGTAATACTCCTCAAAGAAAGCTGTAGGTGTAGTAACATCATCAACAAACTGCATTGCAGGTATCTGAAGACCTATTGACGTAGACGCGGGCGTTGTAGTTATCGCTATAGGTTGGTCAATAGCTGTAATACCACTTTTATATTTAATAAAGTTATTAAGATTATTAGGTATACTGCAGTTAAATACATCGGTTAAAGTAGTTCCATTGCAAGATAAGGCTACTGTTTGAATGTTATCAGATGTACCTATCCTTGCTTGAAAGTCTGCAGAAGATGCTAGCTCATAAACGCTAGAAAAATTTTGAGGCAGGTTGTAAGAAAAGCTAATAGTAGTCTCCGCAGTAGTTTCAGTTCCGGGATTATTATTAGAAGTTGCATGCTCAAAAATCAATGTAATACCTATTGCTGCTCCGGCCTTTAAAGTTAAACCCGCAAGGTCTATAGATATAATACTATCATCAACAGTTCTTGAGCTACTACCAATGGTATACGAACCTGTAGAGAGTTGAATGGAATCGTTTAAATCCGTAAAGTCAATCTCCTCTTCTTTTAGTGTAGTAGTGTACTCAAACTTTGTAGGAACATTATTAGAGTCCTTTAAGTCATAACCCTCAACGTAGTTTCCGTACATAAGACGGTTACCCATAAGCGTTTGCGCTTGAGCTGTCCTAGGCACGTTATCGTAAAGCCTTAATATCTCTGAGTCCGGAAGGACTGTAAATATCTTGCTATTATTGAACGTGAACGTGTAGTTGGTATCATCTGCTAAACCTAAATCACTTTTATTAATCTCTTCAATAACTTTTATCACAGACGACTCCATGTCTTTAAATAGTAAGTCAATAGACTTTACAAGAGGCCCTCCTGAATTGTATGTAACCACACACTCATTTGTGGTATTAATCATACCATCGTTTAGTCCTGTAGCAAGGTTGTATCTAAATGTGTTTGGCGTAAAAGATGGTTTAGAAAATTGTGATGTAGCTGAATACTCTCCGTCAGCATACTTATACCTATATGCAAAGCATATAAATCTATCCTCCAAGAAGTTGTCTTGGCTAAGGGTAGATATGGGTTGTATTGCCGGTGAGTTAAAGGGTGGCTTCTTAACCACTGATATAGACTCTTCGTTAAACTTATCCGTACCTGCAGATGGGTTAGGGTAGTTTCTTCTTACGTTTATTTGCCTAGGGGGGTTTAAGTTATCTGTAAAAAACAACAAATCCTCAACCTTTTCTACACCCGTTATAAGATAATCCTCACTAAAATTTAGAGTGGTTTCAGATTGACCATCTTTACGAACGCTAACAACATGGTTTTTTAAAATCCCTGTAGTAGCATTGTAAGATACTATCATGTCAAGCTTGTTTGTAACAGGACTAGCGGTAAAAGCAGGGTCGTGAACAAACCAATATATAGTCTCGTTAGCACCATCCTCATAAGCACCAATGCATTTCGCTTGACTACTTAACGGAGTTGTTAAAAATTTAATTTGCGTAAGAACTTCATTACCTTTAGCATTTTCTACAGAACCTATCTCTGATTCTTCAGTAGAACCAAGGCGTACATTCATCGCGTCTACGTACTGACCGTTGGGTAAAAGTCTTTCGTCAACAGACTTATTCATCTTACCCGCTATAAAGTTTCTTGATATTTTTACCATACTACTTAATCCACTTAGATTGCCCTCTTAGATTCATAAGCAATCTGCCGGGGTGTATGTTACTGATTCTTATTTTAGCATTGCGTAGTAGTGCTGACTTTTGCTTTCTTGCTCGAGCAACAATGTACTCCTGAACACCAAGCTTACTATTAAGTATAGCGTACTGAATGTATGCGTACACGTACTCCTCAAACAACTTATTTACAGTAATAAGTGAGTTATCGCCACCTTCCATACCATCAGATACGTACTCTAATATAACAGACTTACCCGCCATTGTAGAGTCAAAGTTTATAACACCCGCCTTAGAATCTATTCTAAAGGTTGGGTTAGCATTTGCGGTCTCTGTATTCAAACCATAACGAGCGCCTATAGCGTAGTCAAAATACCAAGCACCATCACAACAGTAACCTTCATTACCATTAAAAGGGCTAGACTCGTTTAGGTATATACTCTTCTTAGTTCCTTTAATCCTTGCAAGGTCAAAGTCTGAGAACTCAGGGTTTAACACCTCACCGTTTTCATCAAACAATAAAGCTCCGCTATTATCTTTAAGATATGCTTGAGCCGTAGTAGCTTGAATGTTTTCAGTTAAAGGAAATAACACGCCATTTTCAAACATCGATACCCTAACCCAATTAACATAGTCCGAAGGAAGCACGTATCGTACTGTATCCGGCAGCGAAATCTCTAACGCTTTGATTTCCTTGAACGCGTCATAGTTAAGCTCTTGAATCGCACGTTTTGCGTGGAATATAATCTTGTATCGCTCCTCGTTATTTACAAGGGAATGATTCCCTTGATACATAAGCATGAAGTTTGTTACTATATCCTTTAGGCTAACGTACTGATACGAGCCCCAATTCTTATCCTCAGGATTAGAACCGTTGTTTTCGTAATATTCGTATTGAGATATATATGCCATTATTGTTGCTCTATATTATTTTGTTGTTCCTGTTTATTAGCAAAATCAACTACCATGGTCTCACGAATTTCAACCCCTGCGTATTTAAGTATCTTAATTACCAATTCGTTCTGATAGCTTTTAGGTAATTCAAAGTCTTGAGTTGACGCGTTTGGTGTATATATAGGTGTATTACCATTACCTAGCGTTAAATAAGTCCAAACAGGGTCCTTAGGGTATCTTATATAGTTAGCCGTTACATTAGTTGTAGTATCAGGATAAACCCTAGCATCATCCCTTCTCTGAACGTAAACAGGGAAATCAACACTTGGAGCTGTAAGAGGTGACGCATTTAAAGCGGTAATTTTATTTTGAGACACCCTCTCAAGAACAACGTCAACATTACTAACGGAATACGTTATTGTGGTTATAAAGTAGTAATCATTAGGGAGTTTGAAAAACCCCAAAGCCACAGGCGCTAAAGGTGATGATACATTAAATAAATCTATATCCTCAAGGATTCCTTTTGATATGTCAGCGTAGTCAGTACCTGACCTACGCGCGTTCTCTGAGTTTATCTGATTATTGTATTGGTAAAATAAGTTCTCGAATATTTCAAGCTGCGCTTGCTTAGCGTACAGGTTAAAATCCATTGGAGATAAATACCCGTAGTTATTCTTATTTAACACAGCAAGTACTGTGGTTCTAACGTCATCTATCATTATTAAATCTTTTCACAAATATACGCAAAAAAAAAAGAGCCCCTATGGAGCTCCTCTTTCAACCTATTACATTATAACATTAAGATGCTACAATGTCGTTGATAAGGACAGGAGACTTAATCTCAATAACCTTACCTGTGTTATTTGCGTTAGCAGACTCTACGATTGCGTCTTGGAAGAAGTTCCTCATCTGCACCGTTGAGGTTGCGTCAGCCTCTGCATACGTGATAGTTATAGTGTCAGCTCCATCAGTTAGACCGTTGTTAATTACAACCGTACTGTTTGTTGGCGCACTTACTGTAGATACATTATCAACTCCGATAAGCTTCGGTTGGTTTTTAACCTCTTGAAGTTTTATAGAGTCAAGAGTTATTTCGTAATCATCGCTATCATTACTAGTGCTAATAAATAATACTTCTTGGTATGCTGTCGTAGTAAGCCTAAACTCGTTTTCACCAAGTTTTAAATCATTAAGTTCAATATAACTTCCTGAACCGGGCCATACTCTAAAGTTTATACCCTCAGTAAACGAGATTACATTAAACTTTAACAAAACTTCAGTTCCTGAAGAGTATGCGCTAGAAAGGCCTTTAATTTTAGTAAACTGACCTGCCATAGTCACGTTGTTATTACTAAAGGTAACTCTTTCTTGAGCCTCACCTGTGTTTCTTTCCCAACCATAAGCAAATACGTTAGTAGGTTGGATTGAAATGTTGTAGTATTCTGTAGTACCTGCAGCATTGTCTCCTGCTCTAAAGTACAAAAGACTATTGCCTCCCTCTTTAACAAACGTGTGGTCAACAGAACCTGACTCAGTTGGAATATTACCTAGGGGTGAGCCTGAAGGATACCCACTTAAAAATAAAGCTCCATTACCTATATCTCCTGTCACACTTTCTATTTTAAGATTAACCTCCATTCCAT